>JAABUP010006147.1_pt1 | contig 17424 bp, 26 predicted proteins | sample 5559201 | NCBI WGS metagenome assembly JAABUP01 (sample SAMN10711887, study PRJNA513373) | rock metagenome | isolation source: Antarctica rocks | place: Antarctica
CCAGCAGCAGTCCTCAGGGGTAGTGACAAAAGGGTGTCCTCACATGCGAGGGCATGCTAGGTTCTCAACAACGATTTTGTGTATCATCACCGGACTGTATTGCTGCCTTGCAGGGCTTCAAAATTGCAAAAAAAGGGTTGATTGCCACAAAGGGGGTGCACACAGCAGTACACTGTGAGACAGTGCTGACTGATGCCTCAGTATAGGTAAGACATATAGGTCCTCATACACTTGCATGTGATCGGTTGAAGCTTGATCATATGTTTAGTTCCTCATCATCGGCATCAGTACAACATACACACTCATTGTACAGACACAGCAGCATGGCGACATTGCCACACAACCAAAAACAGGCTTGCACCAGCAATTCTGAACATTGATGAGAGCTTCAAAAGAATACGTTGCACCTGAGAGTATCTAAGACAGCTGGAGGAGGGTGCAGTTTGTCAAATTATAAAGTCAATGGCAGCTGCCTGCATAACTGTTGACTCCTCAGTTCTAGTTCTAGTGACATAACCCATTTTGCCTTGGCTGCAAAAATGAATGGCATCAGCAGAACTGATGAGTCAAGAGTCAATGCAGGCACCCGCCACTTACTGTTACTTGGCCACTGAAGGCAGGTTGGCTGCATGCATGTGCAGCCTAACTACATAGGTTTCGAGTATTCAAACATGAACAGGTACTATAGGCACACCAACAGCAAAACTGACCCAAAAAAGCGGCTATTAGCCGAGTAAAGCTGCGGATGCATCCAACCGCAGGGGTATCAAATTTACCTGAAAGCTGTGGAAGTGTCGAGGGCCCAGCTGCAGAAGGACTGAAGTGTGTTCCACAGCTGCAGCTCCAGAGCCCTACACTGCTGAGCCTCAAGCTGCCGGCCAGGGCTCTGCTGGGCCAGGGCTGCTCGGCTGCCAAGGGCCCTTGCCAGGGGCAGAAGCTCGCTGCCCCAGTAGGCAAGGTGTGCGCCCTGTACGTGCTGGCGAAGGAGAGGAATGAGCCAAGTCCTTGCTTCCCCTTTACCTTCTAGTGCCTGCACACACAAAGCATAAGTCCATCGGATCACAATGACTCAAGCACATCCTCTGCTACAGCACCGGTGGCTCTACTCGTAGTGCTCAGCTTTGTGTGTTGTGCATTCTCAGGAAAATGGGGAAAAGCAGATTATGGGATGCACCCAATCCATGCAGCAGGCAGCTGCACCTCTTTGCCAGTCCAGCATCTGACCTAGTCAACACACAGTCTCAGCGTATATCAATTTTTGGTGATTTATGTAGGCAGGATACATATTGACAGGTCGAGACTTGTATCTCAGACAGACTGAGCATATCTTTTCTCTTGTGCTGCACTTATTGTGGAAAGGGCATGCATTGATGCAGCATATAGGTTGAAGAGAATGGCATCTCACCTCAACAAGCCCCAAGGGCAGGACCTGAAGAACGGCCTGAGGCCCCATGGCCCTGATTGCCTGCCCTAGTGCATTTTGTGCAGCCAGGGCTACTTTGTTGGAGCCCTCGTCCATGCCCTCCTCTTCTGCAGCATCAGATGCACCCGCACACATCTCACCCAGTCTGAGCAGCAGGCCCTCTGCCAGGGGAGCCCCATCTGACCCCAACTTCTCTAGCAGCTCTCCAGTAACTGCAAACAGATTCAGCTCAATTAAGCTGCGATACAAGCATTAGCTCAGCCATGCTGCATACAGCATGGGGCACGACACTCTCTACAGAGAGAAAGGCAACAGCAGCCACTGCATCTTGGGCACTCTTCTGATCTCCCACTGTGAGTCATACAACCTTCTGCACAAGCTCTCATGCCAGAGCAATGAACAAGACCTTGTCTGGACAACCTTGTCTAAACACTCTGTGTAAGCAGTGATACCCTCAACAGGCAACAGTGGATTGTCCACCACGTGAGCTACTACACTTTTCTTTAGCGAAGAATGCTCAAGGAGCATCCAGCCAGAGAGAGCTTCTCAGAGACTTGATAAGCATTGCCACATTGGCCTAGAGCAGTAGTGACACCTGACAAAGCATTGATCCAGCCATCTTGGTAGTGCACAGTCAGTGTATTGGCAACAGCCAGCACAATGTTCTGAGCAGGTGGCATTGCAGTGCTGCCCATGCTGCCTCTGCTGACAGCTGTGGTCACCATGCCCTCATCCATGCAGTCATGGATCAGGTTCTTGAGGGCCTGCTGGGTGCCAAAGCGCACCCCTTCCTGCTCTGCGCACAGCTGAGGCAGCAGCGAGTGGAAGGCCTGAGGCAGGCGCAGAGCACAGACAGACGCATCCAGCTCGTGCAATCTGCATACACAGCAAGGTTGAACAAGATGGTCTGGAAAGGGGATCTGGGTTGTGAGGCGTAGAGCTGAGGGACTCATGAGTGCCACTCTTGTGACAGTCAGAGAGCGAGGAAAGATGTATGCATTGTCGTGCAACCTGGTCAGTAAGCATGGCTGAGCGGAATGCAAGTGTCTGATCTGATGTATACATACATGATGCTGTGTCAGGGATATGAACGGAAGGCCTGCAGCAGATGCAAATCACACTTTGATGAACTCCATCTTGACCCTTCTGGTCTTGGAAGCCTGGACAAGCTGCGTGTCTGTGTGTTATCTACGCAGGTCTTTCAAAAGAACAAGGCAGAACAATGCAAAGACAGACCAGATGACTCATTGACATTTGTCAATGTCAGATCAGTGGCTGTGATAGCTATGAAAGGGCAAGACAGTACAGCAGCCCATCTTGTGAAGCTAGCTAATCTCGAACAGCATGCAGCACACTGATCAATGCCATGCCTGGGCAAAACGTTTTCTTCTCTTGCCTTTTCTTTGCAGCCCACATGAGGCATGTGTGCACAGCACCTGAGACAGGCCAGGGCAGTATGGGTTGCTCACCTGGTAAAACCACTCTCAATGAGGGAGGTCAAAACCAGCATGAGGTCAGTGTTCTTTCTGTCCCAAGCAGCTTCTTGCTGCAGCACTTGCTGTAGCAGCTCCCCAAGGGCTGCACCCCCCAGATGAGAGTTCTTGGCTGAGCACAGCATCTCTAGGCAGTCTGTCGTGCTTCTGGACAGCATTGGCTGGCGCAAAACATACAGCTTCAGTAGCATCTTACTCAAAGGACCAACCACATTGCCTGCAAAATAAGTTTGCCACGCTGAAGTCTGAGAAGGAAGCGTCAAGGCAGAAATCTGTGCCTAGAGGATTGGAACAGGATGTTGCAGTGGCTTCTACATGCGTAGGCATGTACAGGCAGTGTGTTGTGCTAATGCACAGTAAATGCTTTGCTGGCAAACACATTCAAGAGTGCAGGCGTGCAGGTGACCTAGCTTAGCTGCAAAGCGTGACAGGCACATTTGGCACTCACACCTTGCCACATCATGAGTGCTGCAAGGCAACAGTGACACAACTTTGACTCATCTTAAGGCTGACACATCACAAGTGCTGCAAAGCAACAGTGACACAAGTTTGACTCATCATACAGCTAACCTGCAACTAGAGAAACGATTTGCTTGAGGGAGCCGAGCATGTGAAGTGCCCTTGAGACAGCATCAGCAATGGCAGCCTCAGCCTCGTTCCTCTTCTTGTTGGGGGCCGCTGCAGCGGCCCTGGCGGCTGCTTCGGGACCAGGCAGAATGATCTCACACACTGCAGCAAGCAACAACACTTGTTTGTACGGCAGATCGGGGAAGGAAGGCAGGATGTGACAATTTGCTTGCTGCATGATGTCATGCGTATTAGACAGACTGTAACATGCTGAGATTCCATCATTTAATTGGTGATGCAGACAACCATTGTCACAATGCATGACCTCAGCTTGATAGCACAGAGGAAGGCCAAAGATTGTGTTCACTAAGACTGAGAGCAATGACACCGTCTTACCAACAGAGGTGCCAAGCATTGTGCATGAGATTTGCAACCAGTTGGGTGGTGTTGCAATTAACATGTGGTATAGCAAGTGACATATGCACACCAACCAGCATGTGTAGCAGGTGCAAGCTCACCCTTGAGGACAGCATCACTTGCACCTTGCAATGCAGGTGTGCCTTGCAGGGCTGCCAGCACATCCACCAAGCTGTATTGAGCACGCTTGCGCACTTTAGGCCTAGCGTCTGTGCTGTACCGCAGCAGCAGCGTGAAAGGGCGCAATGCTGGTGCCCACTCTGTGGGGTTCACTGCTGCTGTGATACAGCTCAAGCATGCCAAAGCTGCTCTCAGTGTTCCGGCCTGCAGAGGTGGTTCGGAAGGGCATATCAGCACCTGATTCTGCTAGTGCCATTGTGATGGTAAGTGAAGGTTGCACAATAAGTGGTACTCTGTGAATGTATACCTGCTGATCATTCTGCTCCACTATGCTCTGCATGATTTGAAGTGAGGCATTGAACCTGGAGCGTAATATCTGAGCTGGTACTCTGCCAAGCACACTGGCTAGTACTGTGCACATTGCTCCAGCCACCTGATGCACAAGTCCCTCATGGTCAAAGAAGCCTGGAATATTAAGTGGCGTGGTGTGTGGGACGTTGAGCGTGCACAGGCTGGTGGCAAACCTGTGCTGAAGCTTGGGTCTCGGACTTTTCCAAGGACGACATCAGCGCAGCGAACAGAGTCGTGGGCGTGGGCTGCAGACCTTCTGCCTGCACGACCTCCAATACAGCTCCGAGAATCGCACATACTTGGTGAGACTCAGGCTGGGTGGAGTTGCGGTGCTTGGCATATATTTCGCCTGCAACACCCTCCACGGGTGCGTCCCCCATCTTGACGCAGGACACACGCGTGACCGATGCGTCCACAACGGGCTTGCTACGCGCTTGGGCAGAGAAGTGCCGCCTCTATGCAGTTTTGCTTAGGTCAAAAACATAACGCTCGAGGGTTCTCGGTGATGAAACGGTCAACATGACCGTGTCGAGAAAGGCGCCCGGCGCGATGACGCGCCGATATTAGCTCTAGATATGCCAAAGACAATCCGTGTGCTTTTGGGTGATGCACGAGACTGACCCGCCCGGCCCTGAAGTCGCACCAGAGTCGTCGACTGATCAGGCAAAATTGACAACGTACGCAGCGCAGCTGCAGTTTGATCGCCCACCACGATCTATTTACCGTTTTCGCAAGCAGTATCTAGGTAAACTTTGTTGAGTTGTGACTTATTTACTGCACCTCTTGCAAGGCAGTCAACGCTATCTGTTTTCGCTGCTCTCCTTGCAGGTGGTGCTGAGACCATATGCCCCAACACAAACTTTCTGAAAGGTGATAGATCCCATCAAATCACTTGCAGCTGCTGTTACATTCTTGCATTCGTTGCTAGTGACTAACCGCAAGGGCAATTTGCTTCAGGTGTCAAATGGTCCCCAGACGGTGCATGCTTCCTGACAGCCAGTGACGATAATTGGTGAGTGATTGGTCTCAAGTCCAGTCGTGCAGACTTCATCATGCTGCTTTGTTGATGGATCAAAATTGTGCTTGCAGCCTACGCATTTTTGATTTACCTGCTGAAGCCTACAGCGGTGAGCTCAAGTCTCAGAGCTCAACTGAGCTCCATGACGACACAACAGACAGCTTTGCAGCAGCCTTGCAAGTGCAGGAGGGTGAACTGGTGTATGACTATGCCTGGTACTCGCGCATGCACACCTCTGATCCGGTGTCATGCTGTTTTGCAACTTCATCCAGGGTGAGTCATTGCTGCGCTTACTCTATCTCAACAATTTGCCGCAGGCCACAGTCCTATTTAGCAACAGCTCTCCTGCAAAAGTAACATGCGTTGTGCAAGTCTTTTGGCCCTAAGATGACTTGTAATGCCAGCTGAGTTGCTGGCCAGTTTAGCACTGTGAGGCACGCGCTGCATTGCAGCTGTTGCATGAGAGGCAGGTTTGCGAAATCAGTGCTCACATGCATAATGGCAACTGCTGAAGACGCTCTACCACCCTGTCATCAGTATGGTGACTGGCTTTCTGCTGCCATCGAAACAAGCGCGTCAAAGCTAAGCCTACCTTCTGACTCACGATTACCTTGTCGCACAGGCTCATCCTATCCATCTATGGGATGCTTGCTCAGGAAGTTTGAGATGCGTCTACAGAGCCTATGACGCAGCAGATGAAATCACAGCAGCTTACAGTCTAGCCATTGATCGGCAGGGCAGCCGCATCTGGGCAGGCTACAACAAAGCTATCAGGGTGTTTGACCTGTCACGGCCTGGCAGAGATTGTCAGACCATCACCACCTTCCAGAAAGGGCAAGACGGGCAGCCAGGTTAGGCACTCGAATCTGTAGCCAATGTTGCACCTGTTGTCTTTGAGATTACAAAGACCACATATCAGACACAATGTATGCCAGTGCATTGAGTGGCTAACATTAAGACACTCCGGTTTCAGGCTGCAAAATGCAGCTGAGTATGATGACCTGCATAGTCCCACACTCACTGTCCTGTGATGCACAACAACCTACAGAGCACAGAGCTGATAAAACATGTGTGCATGGCAGATGCTCAAAATGGCTTGTGAGGGACTAAACTCGTTATTTACTGACCTAGCTCACAGTCATTGCTTGCTCTTCTCAATGGCAATGCACAAATAATTGAAAATATAATTAAAACGCTTTCCAGCTCATAATGAGCTAGGTACGTGCAGGACAAGTCTTGTCTCTCCAGAGCAGCTTGTCTTGTGCATCCCTGTAAGGCCTACTAATGCGACAGTGTTGACAATCACGTAATGCAACATCATTGAAACTAGACCTAGGGCGGCCAGGTGGGCGAAGCCCCTTGACTTCATCAAACAAAAGCTTCTTAGGTAATCTATCGTCAGGCATCCTGAAAAAAAGACCTAGCCAAACAATACCCAACAAAGCAGGCATTAGCTGACGACTTGAGCTTTGTCTGCAGGCATCATCTCATGTCTTGACTTCAGCCCAGATGATCCCAATCTGGTGGCAGCAGGGTCCTACTCATCTGTAGCCGCTGTGTATGATGCAGCCTCTGGCTCAGCTGCCTACATCCTGTCTGGCCATAAGGGAGGCCTCACTCAGGTGCCCCCTCTGCTCTCCCCTTTGCAGCATGTCCACTGGGCAAGTTTTGGCAAAGTGCTGACTTGACAAGAGGGTATGCATGCGTGACGGGCATTGTTGTGGTAACCTCAGCATGTGTGCGTGGCTTCATGCCTGTATTGTTGCTGCTGAATGCATGCTCTGGTTGATGCTCAACTCAGCAACTGCCTTGCTCTCCTTGTATTTATGCTCCTCTGCAGGCACATAATTGTGTGATGGTGATCATAGGCCATCACCATGCATGGATAGTAGCATGAGAGTGGCAGCGTGACTTGTGAGGGATTCCATCTGCATTGCACTGTTTCAGGTGAAGTTTTCTGCTGATGGCAACTTTCTATACACAGGAGCTCGCAAGGATGTGGACATCCTGTGCTGGGACATACGCTACACATCCGATGTAGTGTACAGACTGCAGCGAGACACAGGCGACACAAACCAGCGGATACAGTTTGACATAGAACCTATGGGAAGACACCTAGCAACTGGTCAGTCTGTGTTTGTTGCATCACCTGTGTCACACCATCTTGCATCAGTCAAACACTTTCTTTCGTATATACATGCAAATATGTAGCGGCAAGCAGATGCAGCGTTGAGTACTGCAATGATGTACTGTTTGTCTAGTGTTGACCTATACTACTCAGGCAAAAGACCTCCAGGAGTCTGCAGTGCTGGCTGTGCAATATGGTTTGTCACAACAGTAAAATTGTATCAGATCAAGGCAGGATGTCTGATGTGATGCTCTTGCATACTCAGGTGGGAGTGATGGTAAGGTGGTCAGCTTTGACTTAACCACAGGCGAGCCGGTGTCAACCTTCCTGGCTGCCACAGACACACTCAATGGGTTCCAGTTTCACCCGTACCTTCCCCTAGCTGCTACAGCCTCAGGTGCGCGTTCATGCACGCATTGTCTGTCACTCCCCAATTGCGTGTCCCAAAATGCTTCCTGGTTTTTGGGCCTGCTTAGTCAGCGTGAGTAAACTATTGCCAAGTTGTTTGATAGGCTATTCTGCGTGACTGGCAGGTAGGTCATCGTTCCACTGATCTTTGCTGTGAGCAGCATGAGATTGGCAGACCTGATGACCTCTACATGAATGCGCTCATCTCATGACCTACAATGCTTTCGCGTTGCTCCCTTTCTTCTGCTACTTTATGCTTGAGATGATGACACAGAGTGGTTGTGCTCAGGTCACAGACACTACCCATTGCTTGAGGATGAAGATGTGCAGGGAGAATCAGCCAAGATGGATAATACACTGCGTGTATGGCAATATGAAGCCAGTTGGGTGCAGCTGGCATCTCTAGATGAGAGGCGATGACGTGTGTACCTGGCTTGAAGTCTAGGCTAGCAATATCGACATTAATGTCAAGTGGCATTGCTGTTCATTGCAAAGTTGCAAAGCATGGTGATATATGACTCGAGGTGCCTCTTAGACATACTTTTGCCTGATGCAAATGTAAAGCGTCACAGGTAGGGCAGGACTTTCTGGCGTTTTTGTGAAATTGCATCCCTTCTGAAGTTGAGTCGCAATTTGGACACGCTGGACACGCTGGACCTGGGGAACATGTCTCTGGATGATACAACTCAGGCTACTTGGACCGGCTTTTGATCTGCAAGAGCTGGCTGCACCTTTTGCAAAAAGAGCTGTCTCTTAAGGCATCCAACGCAAACCATATTTTCATGCTTGCTTGCATGCGAGCGCTGCATTCTTATACTTTGTTCCGTGCTACGTGTGAAGCCTGTGCTCAGCCATCAGACCTGCCGTCCGTCAAAAGGCAGCGGGAACATAAATGCTGACAAGGAAACTGAGTCAGAAACTGCTGTCAAATTGCTCGAAGCATCTCAGTACCTGTGCGACGCGTATAAAACACGGGTTTTGTTGCCATCCTACATTTTGTGTAGGATGGCTTCAATGCCTGCAATGTATGACAGAGTCTTGAGTAATCAGCAAGCAAGCACGAGCTTCTGCCATGTTGCCAACATCAAGCCTGGCTTGTATTCTTGCTCTCGCAAGCGTATGCGCGTTGTAGCTGCCTCTGCAACCCAGGCGCCCGCTAATTCTGTTTCCAAGATCCCTGTTGTTGAGACAAAAGAGCAAGGCGGTGGTCCTGGCCGTGTCTTTTTGTCCAGCACAAGAGCGGCAGCTGGGCAGTTGTGGGGTGTTCTGAAATTTTTCCAAGCGGAAGAAGAGGCGGCGATGAGTCCAGGCATAGATGGCAACGTACTTGGCGATACAGCTAAGCGAGCTGAACAGGTAAACGAAGTTGCAAGATCGTAGTGTTCCTGTTTTGCTTACTGTACTTTCTGTCCGAATCAAGCCAGAACATCAATATTTTTCCTTATGTGAAGGCTGAAAAGGTGCAAGACAAAGCAAAGGCAAAGAAGCAGAAAGAGCCTGCGGCAGACATCAGCAAGTATCTTAGAGGTGCCGGCCTGATGGAGACGCGCTATGTGCGCATGGTGTCCAGCCTTTGCGCCCAGACATACTACATGCACAAGCTCACGGTATGCAGTCTCGTCTTTTGACAAGTATGTTGCTGTGATTCCCTTATTTGGTGTCCTGTCTGCAATTGTTCAAGCTAAACAGCTGAGTTGTATACCTTGTAGAAAGAGTCCCTCTGGCGGCGCCACCGCTTGCACCTGGTCACAACATCCCGCGCATTCAAAAGCACAGATGCTCTGAAGTCAGCTCAGCAGACTCTAGATGAAGGTGATGGCATGGTCTCAAGCTCAAAGGAAGTTCAGACTGCACAGCAGGAGGTCATCAGTCCTACCAAGTCCCAGCAGCAGGCACAGCAGCGGGCAGCAGCTCTTGCCACATTGGCCAAGAAAGTCGGAGCAGAGCCCAAGAAGTCAAAGCAGCTGAATCCTTCTGAGCTCGTGGCACAAGGCCTGGCTGCTGCGGCTGCTGCAGCTGCCAATGCAGCTGGTCCGTTTGCCTCATTTGGTAATGCAGTCCCCTTCAGAGCAGTGACCAGTCGCATGCAAAGCGCAGCAGCAGCAGGTCAGAGCACAGCTGTTGCTACTATTGCAACCGTCACAGCAGCTGTCAGCTCAAATTTCAACAAGGAGCACAGCAAAGCCCCCAAGGAGACCCAAGCTGCAGACCCCACCCAGTGGTTTGTTTGTGATGACCCTGTGTCACACACACGCTACTTTGTCATGCAAGGCTCTGAGACCATTGATCACTGGAGGGTCAATTTGAGCTTTGATCCTGTTGTCTTTGAGGACAAGAGCCTGGGTGTCAAGGTACACTCCATCTGCTAGCCAAGTAGTCATAAGTCTACTTGGGAACATGCTGCATGAGACACAGGTTGTTGTGAGTGCTGTTTCATGTGCTGGTATTTGCGAGTCCTCTTTACACTCTGTCTGTTGCGCCAAGCAAAGGTTCAAGTCAACAGTTGCATCCTATGCCTGCACATATATAGAGTGTATGTGTGTGTGTGTGTGTGTGTGTGTGTGTGTGTGTGTGTGTGTGTGTGTGTGTAGCAGCAGGCAACTGGCACTTGTAAACATTGAAATGTTGTCATGTGTGGTGCAGGTTCATAGGGGAGTGTATGTGGCTGCTGAAATTTTGTATGAGAGGTTCAAGCCCATGGTTGAGGAGCAGCTGGCATCCAGCCCCTTTGCTAAAATAGCTTTCACAGTGAGTCACAGTCAATCCAGCAAGCTAGCCTCAATCATTTTGCAAGACAAGACTGTGTTCAACCTCATGCAGCAACCACAAGCATCTGGAAAGTGGTGCACTAGCTTATGCGTACATTTTGGACTGCACTACAATGTGTGCAGCACTTCACCTCATGCTGTAACTGTATTGCTGGAATTCATATCAAGTTGGCCTTGAAAATCCTCTAGGAACCAAGCAACATACAGCCTGTTCAGCTTCATGGCCACCAAGAGCTGCTGCTTGATGTATGCTCTGGCTGCTCAGGGCCATTCTCTGGGCGGCAGTCTGGGCACATTGCTCATGATGATGTACAAATACCGAGGAGTCCTTCCACAGACTGCCATTGCACCTGTGTATACCTTCGGCGCGCCGGCTATCTTCTGTGAAGGCGCTTGCTGCAGTGCCTGCGACAGCTCAGCACCTTGCAGCGCAGACCCAAGCTCTGATCTATTAGTCAGCACTGCTACAGATTCTGCTTCAGATGCATCCCCTGATACGTCTGCTACTGAGCCGATTACAGATGATCACGGCCACCAGAAGAGCCAGGGCATTCTGCAAGCTCTGGGCTTGGAGGCTGGCTGTGTTCGAAACATTTTCATGAGCAGGGACATTGTACCACGTGCCTTTGCGTGTGACTATACCCTTGTGGCTGATTTGCTGCGGAGGGTTGGAGAGGGCTTCAGGGAGCATGACTGCCTCATGGGCAATGGAAGGTGACACTCCATATGCCAGTGCGCCAGGCTTATCCTTTGTTGTCGCTCAGCTTAGTATTGTATTGCATTGTATGCTGCAGCAGCTAATTTGGGGTACTGTAATGGCTCATTGTGTACATGTGCTTGCAATAGCAAGCAGCTTGGACACATGCTTCCACTATTAGCAAGCAAGGGGACACCGTACGCTTTAGGATGTAATTGAGACAGGTTGCCAAGGTTGTGTATGACTAGCAGTGGTTCTGTGCTTGTGGTGCACACTGTGGTAGCAGCCTGCTGAGCAACAAAGTCGGTCACTGCACTTGTATTCTCATGTCACTGACAAAGGTTTTGATTGCTTTGCAGGGTTGTGATGTATTTCTTTGTGGGCAAAATGATGGTTCTGCAACCTGACAAGGAGCATCGCTTCATTGCCAAGGACGAACCATACCATGATATGCTGCCTGCTCACCCTGGCCTCTGGGTCCTCAGGCAACCCAGTGTGGCGGCGTTTTCAAAGAAGGCAGCCCCCAGCTTTGCTGCCATGGCAAATGGTGAGCTGGCAGATGCTGGCCATGCTGCTATCCAGATTGCCAGCAAGTCAAATGGCAATTGCGCACAGGCGAAAGGCAGCCACAAGGGCAAACCCAGCAAAGCAAAGGGCAGCTCAGCAGAGCTGCCCTCTACATCTTTGACTGCAGTTAGCAAAGCTTCAACTGCAGTCACAGTTTCAGACACGCCTAAGGGGAAGCCAGCTGCTTCTCTCAAGGATGCTGTCATGGACCTGATGAACTATCCTCACCCTCTAGACACGTTAGGCGAGCCCAGTGCATATGGACCAGATGGTGCCATATCCAGGTACCACAACCCAGACCACTACGTCAGAGCAATAGGTGGTGTGCTCAGAACTAAGACCAAGCCCATGAGGATGAGCTTCAAGTCGTCGCGCTGGTATCTGCATCTGCAAGAGAAGGAGCAGGCAATGAAGCGCAAAGTCAGGAGCATGCATCATGCTAGGTCTGAAAGTGAGAGAAAGCAGAAGAGGCAGCTGCAGATGCAGCTGCAGAAGCAGCACACTCAGCCGAAGTACCAGCCGCCACCATCTGTATTGAATGAATGGAAGCGTGCCAGTCAACATCTCGGCTGACCCTGCCTCATCAAGGGTCTGGTTGACATGCTCGCATGACAGCATCTGTTGGGGTATTCTTGATAATATTTTATACATGCTTTTGCTTGAGAAGACAAATCCAATGTTGAGAGAAATGGCCAGATGGCCATCTGAGTGAATGTGTAGCTGAACGTCAACCAGTGTCTGCAATGCAATGTTGTGTTCTGTATTTGTAGAATCTAGACCCGTTTCCTTGCTGTTTTTGTTCAGAGTGTCTCATGCTAATGTATATTACTGGAGAGAAGAGAGAGTCTCCTGTCTTAGTTCCCTTGGGTATGAAGGATAACTCATACCAGTCCATGATGAGTGTGGCTTGTTTGCAAGTAACACATACATTGCAGGCAGAACATGCATGCAACAAGTCTCGTGTAAACAATACGTCCGAGAGGAAAATCTTGTACCAGTACCAAAAGTGACTAAGAGCTAGCACGGTGTTGCATTAGTGCCAGTGCCGCCACTCCAAATGCATATTGTGAGGGGTCGAAGTACCAGTGCTGCCACCCCGGGCTACACCCCGCCACTACAGAACAACCGCTGAGCATGCTGACCTTGTGTTTGTTGCTGCCATGTCCAAGCTTGTAGAGTTGCTTCGTTGCATGCATTACCAAGCTGACTTACCAAGCTGCATTTAGATGAAACAGCAAAGATTCGTGTTTATGCTTTCAGGCTGATTGCAGAATGACCACGTGTGACTTTTATTGGACAAGACAACGGGCTGAAAGCTTCAGGCAGCTCTGCCTAGCTTCGTCTGCTTTCCAACGTGACAGTGTTGCGGCTGGCAGAAGCCGTTGACAGCAGTCGGGAAGCCTTCCTCAGCTGGCTTGCAAGCCAATTGGAAGCCATGGCGGTCTTCAAAAGCAGCTTTGCTCTCCATTTCAGCACCAAGCAAAGTCGCAGCTTGCTGTTCACAGCAACACACAAGTTTCTGCAGCAACTGCAGCGTGTTGCTGTCCGCACAGCAGATCAACGGAACGCAGGCATCCAACGCCATCCACCTAGCCGCCGCTTTTCTTCGCTTCCACCTACCTCTTCGCGAAGGCGATAGCACTTGCCTCTTGTATGCTTCTGTTGCTCTCCTTTACACTGGCTCATGCGACAAGAGAGTTGAAATCAGGCAAGTCAAGCTTAAGCTTTAAATAGACAGAACGCTTGCACGCACCGCCATTTTGCATAGGCCTGGGATGCCGCTTGTGCTGCCTTTGACCGCCGTGGTCGGCCTCACTGCAACATGCACTTTACTGCACGCTCTCATCGAAGGCACGGGTTGTTGCCTTGCCTTGCTGCATACAAGCAAACTAGCCGTCCTTCGAACTGTCGGTGGTACAGCCCTGGCACGGGCAGTACTATTAGTTGATCAGTAGCACTGGTGGTACCGACAAGTCGTGGCTGCCTTCATGTGCAGACAATGCAGCAGGCCAAGCGGCAGGTGTAGGCCCGAAGAGACACCTCCTTGGCTACAACTACTACGCCTATCACAACTACCACGACTCCAGCTCAGCATCAGCTGCAGCCTCCACCAGTGGTGGTGACGCCTCTGCAGCTGCTTCAGCTGCATCCTCAGGTAGCAACACTGCAAGTCAATGCGCTTTTTGCCTTGTTTGTCAACAAGCCTCAGCTGCTTGCATCTCATGGCATACATGTGCAGTCAATGCAACAGATTGTTGCTGACAATGTCCAGAAATTGCAAGTAGCGGCGGAGATACAAACATCATGCTTGAGTTGTGAAAGCATGGACTTGTCTGGTGCAGGTGGGTATGATGGCTACTTCAAGCATTCAAGTGCTGCTGCTGCCTCTGCTGCTGCCAGCTCAGGTACTTCTCCCCATATAATTTGTCCTCAACATGCTCTGCAAAGTCTGTGTTGACAATCTCAAGGATGGCCTGCGCTTTGCGATGCATATTGTGCCATATTGCAGACACTTGCTACATCATGTATGGCACATGTCACTTGTAGCAGCAAAAACCTGACATGTGCCCAAAAAGCCAGAGCTCTTCCGTGACAACACACAAGTAGCCTTGAGAATCATTGATGACACTTGCAGATGACTATGACCATGGGTATGGTAGCAATTACAACAATGAGTATGGACGCGGCTACTATGGTGACAACGAGGGCAACTTCCACCACAGCGGCTCCTCTGCAGCTGCTGCTGCCTCTTCTTCAGGTGGTGGCTCTGCAGCTGCAGCTTCAGCTTCTTCTGGCAAGAGGCACCTTCTTGGCAATGGCTATGACTACTACGGCTATCACAACTACCATGACTCCAGCTCAGCATCCGCTGCAGCTTCTGCTAGTGGTGGTGATGCTTCTGCTGCTGCCTCAGCTGCCTCCTCAGGTGACGCTCAGCAGCATATCACTTTGTTGCGCAGGCTAACGTAAAGCTGTGGTGGGCATCCTGGTTCAGGGATGTTATCAGCATCGTCATGAGGGGCTCGATCAGAATTCCTGCAAATTGCTTCAAATAATGCTGTTAAAAGTGCCGCTTGCTAATGATTACAAAGATGCACATGTAGCGAAGGATGTGGTTCTGTGCCCTGCAAGGAAGTCTGATTGCCTTCACTCATTCGCTGCTGTGCATACTGTGCAGGTGGTTATGATGGCTATTTCAAGCATTCCAGTGCTGCTGCTGCCTCTGCTGCGTCCAGCTCAGGTAATGTTCACAGTCTCTCTCTCTCTTACGCTGTTACACGCATCATGACATGCAAGACAAGCCGCCATGTGCAATTTGTACAGTAGTGTACACCTGTCCGTCATGCCTGCTTTGTGCAGACTTACTTGGCTGTGCGCATGCTGCACATACAAAGGTGATGTGATGGTGATGGCTTTGCAGATGACTATGACCATGGGTATGGCAGCAACTACAACAATGAGTATGGGCGTGGCTACTATGGTGACAGCGATGGCAACTTCCACCACAGCGCCTCCTCTGCAGCCGCTGCTGCCTCTACTTCAGGTGGTAGCTCTGCAGCTGCAGCTTCAGCTTCTTCTGGCAAGAGGCACCTTCTTGGCGATGGCTACACTTACTACGGCTATCACAACTACCATGACTCCAGCTCAGCATCCGCTGCAGCTTCTGCTAGTGGTGGTGATGCTTCTGCTGCCGCCTCAGCTGCCTCCTCAGGTAACCTCTAGCCATTGCTTCACTTGCTGCACTTGCAAATGCTGATGTTGTCTGAAGGGATGATGTTGTCTGAACGGATGATGTTGTCTGAAGGGATGTGCTATCTGAAGTTCTTGTTCACAAAGCTTGCTTCTTATTGCATGCGCAAGCTTTGTGGTTGCAAGCATCATAGCTGTGACACTTCTTGCCTATAATGCAGCTCTGCGCCTGATGGGCATACCCTTCATGCACAGTCCATACGTATTGGGCCATACGCTGAACCCAGCTTCCTGTACACATACTGTACCTATACTCATTTGCTGCTGTATGGGATGCAGGTGGGTATGATGGCTACTTCAAACACTCGAGCGCTGCAGCTGCCTCTGCTGCTTCCAGCTCAGGTACTTCTTGCCACATCTTGTCAAATGCCATTGCTCAACGTCCTGTCACCATATGATGCATGATGGCACAACAACAAGCCTGAGTCATGCCAGTGAGCAACCTGTACCAAGTTCTTTCATCTGACTGTAGGAAGCACATGTTCATACTGCACTGCCTCATGTATACTTACACACAGCTGACAAAATGCTGCCGGCACTGCAGATGACTACGACCATGGGTACGGCAGCAACTATAACCATGAGTACGGGCGTGGCTACTATGGTGACAGCGATGGCAACTTCCATCACAGCGGCTCCTCTGCAGCTGCTGCTGCCTCTTCCTCAGGTGGCGCCTCCGCAGCTGCTGCAGCAGCTTCCTCTGGCTGACCAGCAGAGCACTCGCACATGACCGATGACATCAAAGCCTTGCTGATGTCAAAGCATCTTTTCAGCAGCTCAATGATTGACATATGAGGCATAGCTTGCAAGAACTCTTAGCTACAGAAAGTTTCTTAGGTAGATACGAAATGCTTCTGGTGTTCCACTCAAAAGCCAAACTTAGCCTAGCTCAGGCTGTGAATCTCTGTGTGCCTATGGCCCACCCTTTAGGGTGGTGAGGCATGGTGTCAGCAGGTTGGCTTGAGGTCATGCATGTGCTTGTTGACCTCATAGAAGACCACTCTAACAAAGTGTGCTGGTAGGCGGTAACTGTAGATGTGTGTTTTGAGCAAATTGCGGACCAGTCTTGACGTGTAGCCCACTGTTGTAAGCTTGTCATGACCTGGAAGCTCAGAAATCTCGGTGTAATGAACTACAGTGTCGATGCCACTCCAGTTGTTTTCTCTTGAATGATGACCAGCACCAGGTACAGAACAACACCAGGTACAGCGCCAGTGTTACAGGGTGACACTTACACAGATAATTGGCTTAGTGCTATTAGGCACACACCAAAGCTTGCACGTAGAATCAGTTGTACCACAATGAGCTTGGTTGCAGAGCTATTATAGTGCAGACAAGCGCAGCAGTGCAAAGCACTGACAAAATATGCATGTGCAGCAACAGCTCCATGCTGCAGAGAGCAGACTGAACCAGGTGTGAGCAGAGGTGCTGACCTTCATCTCTAAGAGACTTGCAGTGCAAAGACACAGCCAACGCACATGCGTAATCCAGAGCCAAAGGGTATCCAGGAGCCTGTCCTGCGCCCTTCCTGACTCAACCACCTGCTTAACATCAACATCACAACAGTGAGCTGTCCAACACCTGTTACTGTTACTATGTTACTGTTACTATCGATGTTACCGTCACATGTTCCTATTATTGTCAGTTACTGTTGCTGTCATGTGCACGTGTTGCCCGCATTCAGCACCGCATCGGGCAAGAATGCTTGAAGCCACAA
>JAABUP010006148.1_pt1 | contig 17424 bp, 14 predicted proteins | sample 5559201 | NCBI WGS metagenome assembly JAABUP01 (sample SAMN10711887, study PRJNA513373) | rock metagenome | isolation source: Antarctica rocks | place: Antarctica
GTTTTTTGACAAGACACTGAAGAAATGAATGAACAATAAGAAATTCATATTCAACAACTATAAGAAGTTCAAGAATGAGCTTTGAAGAGCCTTCAAGGTAGTCAACGAGAAATGAGCAGCGAAAAGATGACTTCACATTCTGAAGATGAATAAGTTGACAGTCAAGTATGCGGCAGAGTTTCAGTGAATTGCAGCCCTAATGAATTGAGATGACGACGCTTTAGTATTGCAATACTATTGAGGACTCAATGAGACTATCAAAGATGAGATAGTCAGAATGAATCAACCTGAAGAGCTTCAGAATAAGATCAATATCTTCATCAACATTGACAGTCATCAATGAGAATGACGAATGAAGCGTACAGAACACTACACACCAAAGGTGTAAGAAAGACATTATACCCTCAGAAGAGGTGACCCTATGAGCCTTGACGCGATTGAGAAGCACTGTGAGCAGCAACCATGAGTAAAGCAAGAACAGTGCATGAGCAAGCCCTATAAGCCTCAACCTCAATGAGCAGAGACTCATGAATGTTATAACTGTGAAAAACTCAAACACCTTGCAAGAACCTGCAAGAAACCTCAGCAAGAGAGAAAAGAAGTTGCAGCAATGAATACATGCATAGTGCATGACACTCTGAGCTGAACAGTCTGCTATGACAATATGTGCTGAACACATATGAGCAGCAAAGACAGAGCCAAATGATATTCACAGAAACTCAAGAAGAAACAAAACGGTTACAACACAACAGATCAACTGAAGAAATTAACTATTCTAAAAAAAGCCAAGATTGAAGAAATCAATACTCACAGAACTCAGGTAGAAGAAGATTACAGTGATAGCACCTGAACGGCCCTGAATTTGAATGCAAACTCAAAAGATGTCAACAACTGAGAAGTTGACATGAGACTCAAAACAAGATATGAGCACCCTGAGAATCAGCGCTGAGAGATGCGTCAACAACTGCTAGAAAAACAGCAGAAAGAGCTCAAGAAGAAAGTTGATGACCTTAAGAAGCAACAAGAAGAAACAAAAAAAGCAAAAGCATGCTTAGAACTTGACAAGTTGATGAAAGATGTATGAATGACAACCAACTCAGTATCAAAACAACTTGTGTGAAAAACTAAGAGCCACAAAATCAAGATTCATTTACTCACAGGGTACCTGACACCAGATGGTGGTTGTTAAACCTTTTCAGAAGGCTACATGCCATCTGAGTTTCTGAATAAAGTGAAAGCACTTCAGAACCAGATTCAGTGAGAATATAATCAGTACAAACTGCACCTACACTCAGAACAGTATATTGAGAAAGACAGTGAGAAATACATACAACTGATCATATGAGGGGTAGAGCCTAGATGGTTTCAGAACCTCTGAAGAAGAGCAAGCAATGCAGTACAGTCAAAAAACTGCAAGCTTCCTCAAAGAGACTAGAGAACAAGGAGCTTTTAATGTCTCAAAAGAACGGCAAGGACCATAAGATATGAATTGACGTTCAGGTTGAACAGAATAGACTTCTTCAAGCAATGGTAGACTCAGAAGCAACTGACAACTATATTTTGCAGCAAGTGATAGGAATGCTAGAACTAACACTGCAGTGAGTGTCAAAGCCTATGCAGGTATATATGATCAACGAAGAATCTGAGTGAATAACAGAACAGGTTCACATCAAAGCCATAATACTAGAAGATTCACAGAAGTTGACGTTTGATGTTCTCAATTCAATCAAGTATGACATCATACTAGGGATGCTCTGATTACGCAAAAAGAACTCAAGAATTGATTGAATCAGCAAAGAATTATACGTCACAGTAGATGTGTATGAGATCCCTGAACAACCAGAAATGAGCTTATTGAAGCATAAGCCATGAGATCACAAAATACCGCTATTGAATGACAAGCAACCAAAGTGAATGTCACTGTACTCAATGAGCAAAGATCAACTCAAGAAAGTAAGAACTTATCTTGATGAGAATCTCAAAAGAGGATTCATCAGATCATTAAAGTCATTGGCAGAATACTTGATCCTGTTTGTATCAAAGAAGAATGGCACAAAGCAACTATGTGTCAACTACAGACAACTCAACAAGATAACTAGATGAGACAGTTATTCCTTATCGTTGATCAAAGAGTTGCAAGACCGGTTAGGCAGAGCCAAGTGGTTCACAAGTCTGAACTTGAAAGAAGCCTATTACTGAGTATGAATGAAGGAAGGCAAAGAATGAAAAACGGTGTTTCAAACAAGATACAGACACTATGAATACACTGTTATGCCGTTTGAGCTCAAGAATGCCCCCGCCACCTTTCAAAGATTAATCAATGACACATTGAGAGAATACCTCAATGATTTTGTGATCACATACCTTGACAACATTCTGATATATTCAGATGACCTTGAGATGCACCGCAGCCACGTGCACAAGGTACTAGAAAAGCTCAATGAGAGGGCTTTGTATGTGAAAAAGTCAAAGAGCAGGTTCAAAACAAAGAAAATTAAGTTTCTTGATTATGTTATTCAATCTGAGCAAATTGAGAAGAACTCAGAAAAGACAAATGCAGTCAGAAACTGACCTTCACCAAAATGAGTCAAGGAAGTACAAGCCTTTCTGAGATTAATGAACTACTATCAAAAGTTTGTACCTAATTATGCAAAGATTGCAGAACCTCTCACACAACTAATGTGCAAGAACAAGAGATGACATTGAGATAAAGAGCAGAAGAATGCATTTCACGCATTAAAGAGAAGTCTTAGCGAAACAGCACACCTGAGAATACCCAATTCAACATGCAAAAAGGTACTGAAAACCAATGCATTGAATTTTGCAGTAGGCGCATGCTTATACCAGATCAAAGATGAGCAGCAGAGACTCATAGCCTATCAATTTAGAAAACTGTCAGAACCTGAGAAAAGGTATGAAGTTCATAACAAAGAACTTCTTGTGATAGTGAAAGCACTGCAAGATTGAAGACCTTACCTCACAGGTACTGAAAAGCCTATTCAGATCTACACAGATCACAAGAATTTGAGAAACTTTGCAACAACGAAACAGTTGAATTGATGACAGGTTTGCTGAGCTGAACAGTTAGCCAATTATGAATTTCAAATCCATTACAAGAAGGGTAATGAGAATGGTGAAGCAGACGCTTTGAGTAGACGGCCTGATCATGAAGGGGTGAAAAAGATTCACACCAAAATTCTGAGTGAAGACAACAAAGAAATCCTCACAAAGAACTTAGCAGCAATGTACAAGATGAAGCAAGCTTTCTTGATGAATGAAGAGTTAATACAAGTATGTCACAACGACAAGGTTGATGAACATCTTGAAGTCAAAAGAACTGAGGACCTCATACAAAGAAGACACAATATCAGCAACCTTAAAGATCAAATCACTGAGTACATCATCAGGTGCAATTCATGCTGCAGAAACAAGATTCAAAGAGATAAAAGATATGATGAGGTAACACAACTAGACGCACTGAATGCGTCATGAGAGTCAGTTACCATGAACTTCATAACAAAGTTGCTGACATTGAAGGATTCAGCATGAGGAGTGAAATTTGACAGTATATTGACTATAGTTGATAGATTGACCAAGTACACCATGTTCATTTCATTCAAGAAAACCACAACAGCATCAGTATTGACATACACCATACTGCAAGAGTTGGTTAACAATCACGGGCTATCAAAGAAGTTTATCATCAACAAAGACAAGCTGTTCACAAGCAAGTTTTGAGAAACGCTCACAGCAGAACTCAAAATAAATCATAAAATGTTGACAGTGTACCACTCACAGATGAATGAACAGAGCAAACAGATGAACCAGACGGTTGAAATGTACTTAAGACACTACATCAATAAGAATCAGAACAACTGAGTACAACTGTTGCTGACGGCACAGTTTGTGTACAATAACACACAAAACAAAACCACAGAAGAAACACCATTTTGAGCGAATTATGAATATAACTCAAAAGTATGATAAGAACCACGAGCACACAAATCACAAAGCCAGAAAGCAATATTGAATATTGCAGAGATCAAAAAGCTGCACAGGGATCTGGCAAACAGAATTCAACAGCAAACAGAACAAACAACAGAGGTAAAACCTTTTGTGATTAAAGAGAGAGTTTATCTAAGAACAAACAATATTCATGTAAAGCAAAGAAGCAAGAAGTTGAACAACAAGAGCATAAAACTGTTTGAAGTCAAAAGAAACATCAAGAAGTTGAGCTACAAGCTAGACTTACTCAAGAAAATGCAGATACACCTGATATTTCATGCATCAATGCTTCAATGTTGCAATCAGTTCATATCACTTCAAACCACTGAAACATCTGTTGAACTCAATGAAGAATACCAAGTTGAGAACATTCTAGAAAAATGAATGATTAGTGAGAAAGCCCACTATCTTGTCAAATGAAAAGAATACAATACCTCAGAAAACACATGAGAACTCAAAGAGAACCTACTCAACTGTGCAAGAACACTACAGCAGTTTGAGAGAAGGGCTCAGGGTCAATAAAGAAACTAGAACTCATTGACTTCAGTAAGAAATCAAGGTTAGAAGGACTGAAGGGATTTTCCTCATCCTCAGTTCCATTGTTATCATTGCTCAGTTCAGAAGCAACACAGCAAACTTTGACAACTGCGTGAGACTCATTCTGTTTCAAAGTCTTGAAAAGGCGAAGAACCTTTGCATTCAGCTTGAAAAGGTGCTCAGCCTGTTTCACACGCTCATTCATAGCCACCTTGAGTTCAAATTTCAGTCAAAGGTGAGCACAATTCAGGGAATCTAACAATATCAGCACACACAGATGATCACAACAGGTACACTCAGAACACTTTGCGTGACCTGTCATAATAATACAGAAAGAAAGAACAGCTAAACAGTGATCACAAGTGATGAAAGAAGTGAAGCCAAAGGTTGCAATGGTTTTTGCAAGGTGAAGACAATTGTGCTGCTTATGAGAAGACATGACAGTGAGGAAGCTATCTGTCTTTATACTCTCACTTATATAGACACTAAAGAACTAGCGCCTAGAAGAGAAGAGATTGTGTTATGATCAAACCATAACCAGCTAGTATGTTCTAGAGAATACACAAGGAAAGCGTATACCTGAACATAGGCTCACACAGCTCTATATGCTTGCAGTGAGCCCGATGAGACAATAGACCTTTAGTAGGTCTATCAGCTCTATTGCTCTATAGCGAGCAAAGCGAGCACAGTAATCCTATGATATATAGTAGGACCATTTCCCCTATGGAAATGGGTTGTGTTCAACTCAATACAAGTTACCAACTACTGGTTTACCCTACACTGCGCACTGAGACCCTTATATCAACAAGCACAAACCTTTAGCCTTAATATTCAAGGCATCTCAGATCAGAACGTAACATTTAATCTGATGATCTGTGCCTTCTTCTTTTAAAAGAGACAACTTCTCAGTCATTGTATGATTAAACACATTAAAAAACTTGTAATAATGATCAAAGAGTATAGTTCTTGAGTTAGTCTTCTTTCATGAGGTTAAGGCTTCTTCAATATTGATCATGCTGACTGAGAACACCTCAATCTTCTTCTGTTTCTTTTTTTTCTTCTGTATAAGGTTCATAAAGAATATAACTGACATCATAACATAATTAAACTCAATCTCAACAGAAGCTTTTCTGTTCTGTATGATAGTTTCTGTGAATTCAATTGTAAGAAAGACTTCATCTGCATTTAATATGACCTTGTTCTGCTTCATTCATGATAAACCTAGTATAAGATTGTAGAATACTCTCTTAAAAACAATATAAAAGAATGTTCTTGACTTCTGATGTTCATCAATATTAATCTGTATGACAGCTACTTCATTTACTGATGAATCTGAAGGTTCATCAAACTTTGTAATTGTATAAGATCTTATCTTCATGCACTGTAGATTGTAATTTCTAGCAAAGTGAGAAGTGATCATTTCATAGAACAGACACTTTGTGTTATATAAGGTATGTGTATATAACTTCTTATTAATTAATGTTGACATAGTAAAGAGAGCACTGTTCATCTGTTTCTCAAACTTCTTTCAGCTTTTATCACACCTCATATGCTCTCAGCTGTGACTTTCACTAAAAGCTACTCTTTTTCTAAGTTCTCATCTGTCTCTGTTGTCTTCTTCACAATCTTAGCTGCAGCAACATCTGTGATTTGAGGTTGTATAATTGATAGAAGTTTGCACTCTTTAATAAAATGTTCACTTTCTTCACATTGCATGCACAGTCATTTCATTTAACACTCTGTCACTTTCTTCTTTGACACTCATTGTTTTCTGCATCTCTCTTCAGTTTCTGTAGCTGCAACAATGATGTGCCTAATGAGTTCTCAGTTCATGTTGTTTATGTGAGACTGTTGTGTGATGATAAATGTTGTTGTACAACATTCTTGAGTAACAGTCTTCTGAATTGAGTCTAGATTGTGACTAACTCACTGCAGTAAAATAATGTACTCATTGTACAATGCAGAAATTGATGTTGCAATCAGAGCTTACATAAGCATTACATTTAAACTGTTACTGAGAAATGTTTTCTTAACAGCATCATCTCATTTTAAGTCTCTCACTTTCAGCAATGTTCATTTAAAGGTGACTAGATGTCTTACAAATGGCTTTTCTTTCTGTTTTAATGCTTTTAAGATATGAGTTGCTCTCTTTCTTAATTCTGAGTCATTGTATACATGCTGAAGCTGATTAATCAGCTTCTCAATGATTGTATGATTTAGAACTTCATTTAACTTGATATGAGCTGCAATTTAAGGTGTGACTTGACTTAAAGTCAACCCTTTCAGCTGACTGTGTAAGTATCAGAACTGCACACTGACATTGTTGTCTGACATGTTCACATTCAATTTGATGACAATTTGTTGTAGTCAAGATCTGAATTTCACTCTTTTTTCTCTGAACCTGAGTGAGTCAGAGAGACATCACTTTGAGTGCTGATTTACACTCATCACTGCAATGAGCTGCTTTAGAGTGAGACTGTTTGTATAATTGACTGATTCTTAAGAAAAAGATGATGTTGTAACAGCTGATGTTAAGACAGCTGTATCTGCTGATGTGACTGATGTGAAATCAGCTCAATTCATCACAAAGATGTAAAGAAGATCTGTATAAGTCTTCATGTTCTGCATGTTCACTTCTGTATAACTCTTCATGCTGTGTAGTTTTGTTATAAGTATTTGAGCTCAAGAAGAAATCTCATCAGCAATAATCTTCACTTCATCTGTCATAGTGGTTTCTGCACTCATTCTGCACTGATTTCAACAATCATACAGTAAGACCTCTATTGTAAATCAGATTTAAATGAGAATAGTATTTTAATATTATGAGTTTGCAATGAGACTGATGCTCAATTGATAATTTCTAAATATAAGAAGAATACTATGAAGAGAAAAAAAAGAGCTTTGTACAGAAGCAAAAAGATAATGTGCTTTAGTTTTAGAGTCTTAGTAAGTAACTAGATTATAAGATCTTAGTATGAGTTCAACTTATGACAGTTATCTGAAAGATTCATTAACACATTCTGCTTCTGTCTTAATAAAGCATTTATTCTCTCATTTTGCTTACTCAGCAAGTATATTATGAAGAAGTTGTATTACAACAGTATTAAAAACCATCTCATTTGTCACTCTGTAAGCTTCTTAACTGTCATAAAGTATTTTAAATTTTTGTGATCTGTATAAATCTGAAAACTTAACACACTTCTTAATTCTGCATCTCACTCTTTTAAGCATTATATGATGATCAGTATCTCTTTATCATAAATTTCATAATTGCACTCTGCAGATGTGTTCTTCTTTAAATAGTAAACATAGAGTCTTCACACCTTGTTTATTAACTGTAACAGAGTTTCATCTATGCATCAGTCTGAGAAATCTGTTTTCATTACAGTTATATGAGTATAATTAAATGAGACTAAAATCAGCACTGAAATGAACATAGTCTTTAACTTCTTAAAACCTTAATCAACTTTCTTAATTTACTTAAAGAGTGAGTTCTTTCATATGAGAGTCATTATTAACATAATTAGATTAAAAAAGTTCTTAATGAACTTTCAATAAAAGTTTATAAAGTTTATGAAACTCTGTACTTTCTTTACTGACTTAAAGACTTGTTAGTTCATGATTGTCTTCATCTTTTGAGAGTTCATTTATACACTCTTTTCAACTTTCAGAATGAACTTTAAATACTTAATTGACTTGACTTTAAACTCATATTTATCAATGTCAATCTGTAAGCTGACTTCTTAAAGCTGTAGTAGTACTCTTTATACATGATTTTAGTGCTGATGCTGAGACTCATCAGTGAAGATGAGAATATTATTCACATAGACTGAACAAAACTTATTTAAAAAGTTCTGTAAAGCTCAGTTAATATATCTTTAAAATGTGCTTGAGACATTGACTAACTTAAAAGAAGTCATCATTCATTTATATAACTTATATCTCATACAGAATGCTGTCTTTCATTTATTCTCTGTGACAATCTGAATCTTGTGAAATGTCACTATAACATTCAACTTAATGTATCATTAAGCTTATTTAATGTTTTGCAGAGTCTTATATATTAATAACAGAGAGTAATGATTCTTCTGAGTGATTCAGTTTAAGTCACAGTAGTTCACACAGAACTGAAGTTCACCTTTTGACTTCTGTATGAATAAAATAAACACTGCAGCAGATGAGTTACTAACTTATATGCATTGTTTATTCAAAAGTTCTGTTAATGTCTTGTGTAACACTAGTAACTTCTTTCTTATCATGTTGTATAGAGAATCTCAGAGTACTTTTAACTCTTTTTCATTCATCTTTTCTAGTTTAATCTGATGGTCTGTGCCTTCTTTTCTAACATCATTCCTTCAGGTAGTCTGAGGCAGTCTACCGCTTTTTTGTATGAGTAAACAAAAATAAAATACCGGATTTGACTCAGCCTACCACTTTTTAAAAAACAAACTGGTAGGCTGATCTGATCTGAGCTGTTATGGCACTTTCACGCACTTTTTGATTTTTGTCTGAAAGTGTGAGTAAACGAAGACTCTGGGACACAAAAATCATTTGAAAATGTCAGCAGACAGTGAAGTTGTCAATTTTCTTGAATATTTGAAAATTTTGAGTGTGTAACTTTGAGTGAAAACTTATAGACTGAGTCTTTTCTGATGATTGTGACACTTTTGAAGGCACTTTGATTTTTTTCTAAAAGAATAAATGATTTGTAACACTGTGATGCAAAAATCATCTGAAAATGTTAGCTGACAGCTGAGTGATCAATTTTTCTCTTACATTTTAACTGTGTAGCTGTACATGAAAACCGGTAGGCTGGGCCTTTTCTGACTGTTGTGAAACTTTTGCGGGCATTTCAATTTTTGTGTGAAAGATTGCATGATTTGTGACATTGTGATGCAAAAATCATGTGAAAATGTCAACAGACAGCAGAGCTGTTAATTTTTTGAAAATTTCGGCTGTGTTATTCTGTGTGAAAACTGGTAGGCTGAGTCTTTTCAGACTGTTTTGAGGCTTTAACAGACATTTTTATTTTTGTGTGAGAGTGTACACAGTTTGTGACATTGTGATGCAAAATTCATCTGAAAATGTCAACAGACAGTGAAGTTGGCAATTTTCTTTCACAGTTTAAAATCTTGACTGTGTAACTTTAGGTGAAAACTGGTAGGCTGAGTCTCTCTTGACTGTTGTGACATTTTTGCAGATGCTTTGATTTCTTGTCTGAAAAGTGAACAATTTGTAACATTATGATGTAAAAATCATCTAAAAATGTCAACAGACAGCTGAGTTGTCAATTTTTAAAAAATTGTAGCTGTGTAACCCTGTGTGAAACCTGGTAGGCTGAATCTTTTCATACTGTTTTGACACTTTTACAGACATTTGAATTTGTGTGTGATAAAGTGAGCAATTTGTGACATTGTAGTGTATAAATTATCTGCAAATGTTAACATAGAGTCAAGTTATCAAATTTTGAAAACATTTCTTAACTGACTCTGTTTCAATATTTAATAAACAGAGTGCTTCAAGTGTGATTGTTCTTTAATATTGAAAAGTATTGTTTATTTTTATGAAAGTAATAAGTTTATGATATTATAATGTAAAAATCTTATTAAGGTGTTAACAGACAGCTAAGTTGTTAAATATAACTTTAATATAAACTTAAAATTGAACTGTTCTGATGTGATTGCTTAAATTTAATTGTGTAATAATTTTAAAGTTTATAATTTATATAAATGAGTTACTTATGAAATTAAAAATCAATATGTGACTAAAGTACAGTGAGATAATTGAATAAGAACTTTATTTTATTGCTTATAACTTTAATTTAAACAGGTGATTAAATTGCTGTGATATGATTGACTAAATAAAATCATATGACACTTTTAAAGTTTATACTATAAAAATAAGTCACTTATAAAGTTAAAAGTCATTATGTGATTGATATACAGTGAGATAATTGAATAACAAGTTAGTAGTAAGTTAGTTATAACTTTAATTTAAACACATGATCAAATTGCTGTGATATGATTGCTCAAATAAAATCACATGATACTTTTAAAGTTTATACTATAAAGATGAGTCACTTATAAAGTTAAAATTCATCATGTGATTGATATACAGTGAGATGATTGAATAACAAGATAGTAGTAAGTTAGTTGTAATCTTAATTTAAACACATGATCAAATTGCTGTGATGTAATAGATAAGATAAAATCATGTGACACTTTTAAAGTTTAAACTACAGAAATGAGTCACTTATAAAGTTAAAACTCAACATGTGATCAATATACAGTGAGATAATTGGCTAAGAATTTAGTAGTATGTTAGTTATAACTTTAATTTGATTATGTGGTTAAATTGCTATGATATGATTGCTTAAATGAAATTATATGACATTTTTAAAGTTTATGAGTCACACACTAATTTAGTGTCATTTTTTACTATATAAGAAGCTTAACTTTCTATCTGATTTCTTTTGATTCTTCTTCTTTAAATATTCTCTACAGCTATCAACAACAGTAAACTTGTTCTTATACAATCTAAATACATAACACAAGATAAAAACTCTTTGATTTAACATCAATAAGTATCAGTACTGTACTTATACAGAGATTATTAAGACTACAAGTAAGTTTAAGTTTAAGTTAACATGAAAACACTAATAAAATTATAGTTTTAAATTATCACATTGATTCTTTAGTCATGTCTTTTGATTAAGTTGTTAAAATTGATGAAGTTTTTTTTTATAATGAAGAATTTCATATATTAAAGTGCATGATCTGTCATTACTGTATAGAAAGTACAAGAAACATTAAAACACACATTAAACAACAACATAAGCACAAGTCTGAAGATATAAAAATTGATGATTATATTAATTACATTATAAATACATATTATATTGAAGATTTAAAAGATGTACAGCTACCTGTTTTTAAGAAACATTGTTTTGAATTTTTGACTATTTATAATAATGCATATAGCTGTACACAGTGTGATTATGCTTGTTTAAGTGAGAAATTTATGAGAGTACATTGTAACAAAGTTCATAACTACAAGAAAAAGTCTAAATATGATAAGAATCTATACATTAATAATCAAAATGTACAATGTTTTTCTTAAGGTGTATATAAGCAATATTTTGTCATTAAAGATCAAGAACAAGTGATGATATCTTTAGATAACATATAAGAAAGTGTATTATCTGAGTATCATCAAACATTAAATAATATCAATAAACAACAAGATAAAAGCAACACAAATTAAAAGAATCTGTCAATGTTTTTACAGAATTCTCACTTTCATGAGTATATATTAAAGTATGACCTCTATGAAACAACTGTTCAATTCATATGTTCTAACTAGAATGCAGAGTCTGCATCAACATCATGACTTTTGTGTGAGCTGACTAAGCAGTGTCACGTGACACAGCAAGTTTCAGCACAAGGTCAGAATAGAACTGAAATCTCTGCAAAGCCTTCTTATTTCAACACTCTCTTTCAGTTTTAAATGATCTGAATATTCATTCACTAACCAGTATAAAGTTCTTCAATCTCACTAAAAAGTGAGTCTGACAGCAAGGTGATGAGGATGTAAAGAAGGCCGCAACAGTGAGATAAGAAAGTGAGAATGTAAAAGGTGACAAAGAAGGTCAACAACAATGAGGTTTGAATGTGTGTCAAAGACAGGTCATTAATTAAATATAAGACCTCACTGAATAAGAAAACAACTAAACTTGACAGCAAACAAAGCCTTAGTAAGCTCATCTACTGCTTGCTTAACAGTAGGTACAAATTCAAAGTTGACAAGGTGACAATCAACAGCTTCACAAACAAAGTGATATTGTATGTTGATGTGCTTGATATGAGCATAAAACTCAGGGTTTCTAGCTAGGTTCATAGCTTTCTTGTTGTCAGCTCAAATGATGACGACATTGTTGTCATGAAAATAGTCAATTTCACTAAGAAAACGGCGTAGTCAAATGACTTTCTTTATAGCTTGTGTTTCAGCCATGTACTCAGTCTCTGTTGAGAATAAAGCAACAAATTGCTGACATTTAGAACATCAGCTAATGAGACCTTCATATAGAAGAAAGAGATAAGCCTCAGTGAACTTTCTGATGTTGTGACAGCCATCTCAGTCAGCATCAGTATAGTTGATGAGGTTGTTGTCAGTGATGTCATAAATGACATCAAGATTCATAGTGTCAATGAGATACTTAAAGATCCGCTTAACAACATTGTAGTGTGATGTGTTAAAGTTCTGAGCAAACTGACTAACAGTAGAGATGGTGAAGATGATGTTAGAACATGTCTGTAACATAATGTACATTAGCAATTTGACTGCTTTCTGATACTGTCAAATGACAGTGATGTCAGCCTGAGTGATAGACTCTTTCATGAGTACTGCATCAGAATTCATAGAAGTGTTAACAGAAACAGTCTGCAACTGCTGAAAGGTCTGAAGAACCTTGTTGATGTAAGCTGTCTGAGTAAGACAGATTGTGCATTCAGTGCGGTTTTGTTTCATTTTCATGTCTAAATAGTAGGACACAGAATCAAGATCTGACATCTTGAATGTGTCATTAAGACATTGTTTAACATTTTAAATAGCTGACTTATTCTTTTTAACAAGCAGAAAGTTGTCAACATAGACAGTGATGATGACACTGTTTCATACAAACATGCTATGATTGAAATCAAGTCAACAGAAATCAAGAGACGTGAGAAGATTGTGTAAAATCTTATACCACAGATGAGGTGCTTGCTTTAGGTCATAAAGAACCTTATTCAGCAAAGCAACCTTGTCAGATAGCTCATAGTTGTGAGATAACTCAATGTAAACAACCTGATCAATAAAGCCATAAAGAAATGCAGTAGTGATGTTCATTTGATTCACTTCAAGATCATAATGTGCTGCAAGGACAAAGAGGGTCTTATACATCTGCAGCTTGACAACAAACACAAAGATTTGATCATAGTCTATGTCAAACTGCTGTTCATAGTCTTTGACAACTCAGTGAGCCTTATAACAGTTAACCTGATCATGAGTGTCACGCTTGACCTTGTAAACTTAGCATTCTTTAAGGACATGCTGATCTGACGGCACATTGACAATGTCTTATGTGTTATTATTCTTCAGTGACTGAATTTCATTCTTCATAGCCATCTTTCATTTGTCACACAGAGGTGACTTCACAGCCTGCTTATATGTAGTCAGTTCAACAATGTTGTCAATAAAAATCACAGCATACACATATAAAATGTGTGCATCAAACTCATTGACAACTGAGTAACTGCAAAGGTTGTAGTGTGATGCAGCTGCTGAGGCTGAAGGGTTTAATAAACTGAGCTTATCTGAAGCTGAAGGGTTCAATGAATCAAGCTCATCTAAATCAGACAACTTGTTCAGAACTTGTGAGTCTGAACTCATGAGTTCAGACTGACAATGTGAAGAGGTAGATGCTTCTTCTGAAACAAAAGAAGATGAAGAATGCATGCTGACAGAATTTGATTGCTGTAATAGCAAGAATTGAAGCAGCAATGTAGCTGGTGCAGACACTCCCTCTGAAACAAAAGAAGATTGTGACAACAAGAGTGAGAACACAGAAGAAGAGTTAACAGCATGATTGCTAGTTATCTTCTTCTTGCTGTGAACCTTTATGTTAGCTAAGTTTTCATAAGCGATAATTCCCTCATCAACAAAGCAGTTATGAGACTCTAGAACCTGTTTTGATTCAGAGTCTCAAACACAGAAGATTGAGCTTTCTTTCATGCCTAAATAGTGGCATTTGAGGCTGAGGTCCTCAAACTTGACTTCTTGCTGACATCATTTCTTAAAAATTTGTGCTCAAGCAATGATACTGAAGATGTGAAGACTTGAGAGGTCAGAAACATTGCCTGTTCATGCTTCATAAGATGTCATGTCAAGTACACAAGTAGAAGACTGATTCTTGATATAAACTGCAGTTTTAATGACTTTTGATCAGAGGTGTGAGTTCAGGCCAAAGTCTTTGAGCATAGCTTGTGCAGATTCACAAATAGTGCCATTTAGCTGCTCAGAAACGCCGTTTTCTTTAGATGAATAAGGCATAGTAGGTTCTCAGATGATGCCATTGACTGAAAACCAGTTCTTCAAGACAAGATACTTATATTTAAAGTTAATGCAGAGACATTTTAAAGAATAGGCAGAACAGTCAGTCTTCATCAATGTGACAAAGTTCTTGATATGCTTGATCATCTTGTCTTTGATTTTCATGAAAAACATTCAGATAAACCTTGTGAAGTCATCAGTAAGAATAACAAATCATCTTAAACCATCATAGACAATGAGCATTATGAGTTCAACAACATTTGAATGAATAAGACTTAATGATCAAGTCACTCACTCAATAAAAGCATTGTAAGGGTGACAAGTCTGCTTGACTTTTATGCACAATTCACAGACATCATGTCATTAAGAAAGATTTTTAAGATCTATGCTGTTGATGATCTTAAACAGACGCTCAATGTTTGTATGGTTTAAATGGCTCAAGTGTTGATGTCACATATCAAACAATACCTTGAACTCATCATTAGCTGCAAAGGCATGAGACTGAGGTGTATCATTGAGGTGTAGCTGAAAAATCCTGTTGACCTCAGAAGTGTATTTGATGACATTGTTTTTGTGACGTAAGGTGCAGTCATGCATGTCAAAAAAGATATCATCAATGTGCATGCAGTGACTGAAAACAAGGTTTGCAGAGGAATAAGAGACATGCATAATGTCTTTGAGAATAACCTCTTGTATGCTACTGTCAGAATGTACTAAAGATAGTGAAACCATGCCCTTTCCAATGATCTGAGCAGATTCATTAGTCATTTTAAGAGATCTAGAAATAGGCTTATAGATAAAAAAGAATTTGCATGTAGAACATAAGTGATCAAAGGCTTCAGTATCAACAATTTACACACTCATAAGATGTGATTCTATGACAAACATAAAGCTGAGTGTTGTGACATTGTCATCAGCCTTATTGAAGATTGATTTGACATTGTTGAAGAACTTGTCTGAGAACTTGTCTGATGATGACAATGATGATTTGTCTTTCTTCTTTGCAGCTCAAGCTGCATTGAGTTTCTTCTTCTTATAAGAGTATTTGACAAAGCACATGGGTTCCTCATGATCAGTCTTCTTATAGTGTGAACACTGAAGTGATGACAATGTCAATTTTGATTTGTCACAAAAGGTCATCACAACAGAGCTCTTATTATTCTTCATTTTAGCCTCATCAATCAACTTGACAATTAAGAAATTGAAAGTAAAAGTTGTAACGCAAATGAACTGGTGTTTAGCCATGACAAAGACATTAAATGTGAATTCAAGGTTGTTAAGAAGAACAGTGAGTATAATTCAGTCTGAAAAGGTAGAATTCATCTCTTGCAAACATTGTGACAAAGTCTTTAACTGATCAACATAGTCCTCAATAAACTTAGACAAATTGTAGTGATGACTTAAAAGTGTCATAAACATAAGGTATCTGATGTTAAAGCCCTGAACCTCATACAACTTCTTGAGCTTCAATCACATTTGATGTGCAAAAAGATCTTGAATGAACCTCTTAAAGTTATTCTGACATGACAGTGCTATAGTAGCACATGTTCTGTTGTTCTCTTTACTTCAGACAATGTATTCAGATGAGAACTTCAAGTTCAAAGTGTCAACTTCATCAAGTTTAACAACTGGTTCAGAAGATGTGTCTGAAACAGCAGCTCATAAATCTTTGTTCATAAGAATGAACTTGACATTAGTGACTCATGAGGCATAGTTACTAGTGTCAGCAAGACAAGAGAAGTTGAAAATGCTGTTCAAGAAAGTCATGATTATGTGAGTTGTCAAGAACAAACATCAAAACACAAAGACTATTGAAAAAGCAAAGAGATGTTGATCAAGAATATCATGACAACAAAAGAGGTTGTTCAAGAAAGCACTCAAATAGGCTATCAAAACAATGAGTTGTTTAAGAAAGCACTCAGATGAGCTATTGAAATGATGAAAATGTCAAAACTGAGAATATCAAGTAACAACAAAAGAGGTCATTTAAGAAAGCACTCAGATAGGCTATTGAAATGACAAAAGACACTGTTAAAAGACGGCAACAGTGAGGTCAATGAATGACTGACTAATGTCTTGAGATATGAAGACAGAATGTCAGGCTCATAACCTATTGAAGTATGACCTCTATAAAATGACTGTTTAATTCATATGTTTTAACTAGAATGCAGAGTCTGCATCAACATCATGACTTTTGTGTGAGCTGACTAAGCAGCGTCATGTGACACAGCAAGTTTCAGTGCTAGGTCAGAATAGAACTGAAATTCCTGCAAAGCCTTCTTATTTCAACAGTATATTATACACAAAGATGTTGATTTTTTATTTACATTAATTGAAAAACCAAAGCAAACTGAAGAGTTACATTTACATTTTATCTATAATCAAATTATTCATTTATGTTATACTTCTGAATCAGTCATTAATTCTTTTAATAGAAGATTTTTGCAGTTACTCAATACAGAGAAGAATGTTGAGTTAAATAAAAATATGATAGCTTTTAAAGCATTGCAAGAAACTAATTTTAAAAAAGATTATTATAAACTATTTACAGAGCTGTTTTGCTATGTGTATAGAGTTTATTTTAATGAAATTACATATGAACAACCTATAATAACAAAGAATATTCAGTTAATTCTGCATAATGTTAAAAAGTACATAATACATTATACTGAAAAAGAAGAGAATTCAGAAGAACAACAGACATTATTGAATGAATTAAACACACAATATATTGTGTTTTTTCATAAACTGTTAAAGCAAAAAACTACTATGCAGAACATTAATGATATCAGT
>JAABUP010006149.1_pt1 | contig 17419 bp, 30 predicted proteins | sample 5559201 | NCBI WGS metagenome assembly JAABUP01 (sample SAMN10711887, study PRJNA513373) | rock metagenome | isolation source: Antarctica rocks | place: Antarctica
CCTCGGGACATGATGAGTGCACTGTAAAAAAGATTCGCGAGTAGACGGCTGAAAGTCAGAAAAGCAGCTCAAACAGGGGGAAGGTAACCATGAAAGTGGGGACAAGGATGTCAAGGAAATGCTGAGGAATAGTTTGAGTCGAAATCAAAGCAAAGAATGGGGTCAAGGAACGACCTCCACCGTGATCTCCGCCACAGACGGGATATTTTCGCTTATCGCCGTCCGTATCAAATTCCCGCCAACCTTGCTCCATGACGTTATTCCTCTTCTCTCCACCTCGGTTCAACCTCACCGTTGGCTCGACTATGCACGTAATGGGCCAGGACAAGACGGTCATCGACACTTCTGACATACCGACTGATGATGATACCAGTGAGTCTATCTCCAGGCCCGATTCGGGCTGGAGTGGAGGTGCTTGGCTGGTCTCAGCTGAGAGGTGGGCTTGGGTCTGCCGAGTCGTTGGAGCGATGGTTCGCGGAGCCTGCTTCTGTTGAGAGGAGGTGGTGTATCACATGGCTGTGGATTGAGGAGGACGAACCAAAAGGAGCTGCTTTAGCACTCTTCGGCTCGAACATGGCCGGTCGTCCTGCCACGTTCTTGGCGTCTCAGTGACCGATGAGGTCGATTCTCCTCCTGGTCGAGGAGGGTCCTTGGTTGATTTTGGTTGGGCGGGAACCTGTCGCCGACAAGAGGACGTGCAGCACCCCGCTTTTTTTCGTATTCACGCTGACCATCGGACCTTCCTTCACGCACGTTCTCCTTCGTCCCATTCCTCAATCCTCATATCGAATTCATGCTTTCTCGATTCCGTCGGACTACCGGCTCTCCCACGCTGCATAACTCTCGCTCTCCCACTGCAGCTATCCAAACTTTCACCGATGAGACTGGAGCGCCGGCCACCTTACCTGAGATGGGGAGTGGAGGGGAAGAGGGGAAGTTGAAGGTACTGCTGGGGCTATTGAAGAAGTGCGACATTCCTGAAAGGTGCTGGCTATGGCTAATGCTGCTGCATTAGGCTCGTCGGTGTGAAGGATGTAGCCAATCTGTCAGTAGCTTGATGCCCTCTTGACCGGTGCGGTAGCTGACATGCATTTGTTCGCAGCCGTTTATCATTACCCGCTTCACTCCTGGAACCTATCCCCAATCTCGAGTACTGGCAGTATGCGGATCGAGCCGACATCTTCGCCGCGTGGGTAATTTCACGGGACGAGATACTGACTCGCCGCGGTGTATCAGAATCGGCGATTCTCCTGACGAGTTTGAACGAATGCTAGCTGTCCTACGATTCTCATTCAGCAAGGAGCTGAAGTTCGTCCGGGCAAGATTAGGAAAGCCCTATAATTCAGCTCTCGGTGGGTTTCTTACCCTTGGTGCATGGCTTGACCTGTCAGGCGAAGTATTCAAGCGCTCACACCCTTCGCAGGGGAACACTTCCGCTGTTCCTGGCGACTTCCCCCAGTCCTCATCGATAGAGAAACGAAAGAGCCTATCATCCGGACACATATCCACGTGCCGTTACCTGGGGCACCGGCTTACGGTGGTCAAGGAGGTAGCGGATGGACGACACCGGTGTTGCGGCCACAGGACGGCGGGAGGCCGAGCAGTGATACCAGGTGAGCCGAGGTCGACTTGCTCGGAAGATGACTGACGTTTCCATTAGCTCGATCAAGTCGTTCACTTCAACTGCATCCAAGAAGGTGTCCTTGGCCTCCTTGAAGTCTTCGAATAAGAACAAATCGACAGATACAGTCAATATAAACCCTGCAATACCTGGACCGGGAGACGAGATTGAGGCAGAACCGGATGCTGGCGTTGTGGAGAAGGAGAAGGTTTCGGTGGTCTTTTTGGTGAGCATGGCTCGCGTTTTCGAGGTGTTGAAGGTATTAACGAAATGCAGTGCGAGCAGGTTTCACATCACCCTCCTATATCGGCAGCGTACTACGGATGTCCGGATAGAGGTATTGAGGCATATGGGATGGATCAGATTACGGCGAAGGTGTCGGGAATGTGTACGTTGACTTGGGATATGCAGAAACGCGCTGATTAAAGTAGCTATGCGGGTCGGACCTGGGCCCAGTAACAAGGGAATTTTCATCCGAATAGCAAGAGATGGACCAGGACAGGGCGAGGTATGTTATCAAGATTGACCCGCTTGAAACTCACTGTCACGGCGCAGGAATATCGGATCTCCCACCCGTTTGCACAGGTCAATGGTATCCTGAAAGGAACATTTTACGGCACAATCAGCGATCAGATCTCTTTGACCTCTTTGGGAAAGGCGGGAGAGACAAAGCTGAGAGCATTGGTGGATTACAAGGACGAAGTGCGTGAATCCGCTTGTATCGTCTCGCATGCACTGATCTTGGTAGTCGTGGATCGGGAAGCCGCGATTCCTCCTCGACGGCGTGATCTACCGGTATACCGTTGGCGATGCGGATCAGGAGGGTTGGCGCAAGCCGAAACAAGTCCCCGCGGACAAAGTTGTCGCCAATATAGAGGGCAGCTGGATGAAGGAGGTTCGGTATCGAATGAAAGGCGACAAGGTGTCTTCACTCTACCTTATCGTAGGGATTTGGCTGATCCGCAAGTAGGAATCGCGGATACTCCTCCACCTCGACCAGCTCGCTCTCATCCCGAAATCCGTCAGACCCCTCTCGGAGCAAGATCCACAGGAATCCAGACGACTATGGGATCCAGTCACTCAACAGCTCGTTGCGAAACATTGGCAGAACGCGACGATCCAGAAGCAAGCTGTTGAGCAGAAGCAGCGGGATATCGCTGCGAAGCGGAAAGCGGCCAACGAGGAGTATGTCCTTCTCATGGAATGGCGGACAGCATGCTGATGAGTATGAAAGATTCGTCCCGGTATTCTTTGAGGGTGATTGGGAAGACGGACGACCCAAGCTGTCCGTTGCGGGGTTACAAGCTGTAGACGAAGAGATCAGGCGCAGCGAGCAGACGGCAACGCGATACCGCGTATCCGGCGGGGAGGATTGGTGCAGAGAACATCAATAATGTGTAATTGTAGCGATAGAATACTCATGACCTGCAATGAACCAATGTCTATCAGTCACGTGTCAAGTTGGCTTATTGATCTTGGCTGGAATGCTTCTTCCACGGTCCTTTATGATCACGATAATATCGCGTCCCCCTAGATGTCTTGATCTCAATGTGGCCGCCAACGAAGCCGTGTTGAGCGATAGAGCCCTTCCGTCCGAGCCGGTCTCCCCGTCTCCCCCTCTGGCTCCATCCAGCTTGACAATCTCTCCAGCTTCCTTCTTCTCTGCCCAGAAAACATCGCACTGCCAAGATGCAGCCTATCATCTATATCAACGATACACGCTTTCCCGGTCCCGCAGTTTATCCACCTCCGGGGTTCATTACCGGTATTCCGAGCCAAGACGAGCTGGATGCGTATCCCCGGATGTTCACCTGGGGGGAATTGAAGGAGATCGTCCGTATGTCATCCCTCTCAAGTTCGCATCCCCTCAGTTTTCGACCACTGAGCCGGTTGCTGAAATGGTGAGGAGTATCAAGCTGATGAAGGTTGAGGCTAGATTCGGGCGACTTGGAACAGTTGATGCGGAATAAGGGGATGCAGGCGAGGTATGATGAGTGGATGATGGGGATGAAGAGGAGATATGGGTCGACGGGTCGGTTCGCCCTACATCCCTAAGAAATCTTCACATAGCATAACCTCTTCCCTGCCGACCCCTTCTTGGCCGACCTTCTCCCCGCCTCCACGTCGCATACTACTGTCTGCATTGGTCGACAATGGCTGATATACTCGGGGGTGACTTCAGAGAACTACCTCACCCAAGCCCGACTCCCCTGGCGAACCCCGACCCTCGTAGAACCAACCTTCGAGCACTCCACCTCCCACCTCACCACCTCCACCAACCCCGACCACCCCCTCGCCCATCCAAACCCGATCCCCGTGCACGAAACGAGTCACTTAGCGACCCCTGGACCGGGCTCCACCCCTGCGTCGGGCGCGTCGACGCCGAGCTCGGCCGGGTTCGTGAGTCTTGACTCGCTGAAGATGGTGAATGGTCTTTTGCGGAGGTCACGGAAACGGTCGAGTACGCCTACACCGGGCATCAGTGGGATCCAATCCAGGGACGACGCGGCCGATGGTCAAGAGTCGTATGGGAAATGGAATCCAGGTAGTGAGGTTTTGGGAGAAGTGGATGGGGAGGACCCGGTGTACCTGAAGTGGGAGGAAGGACGGGGATTGGACGCAGAGAAGATCGCGGTGCTGCCGAATGACTGGCCGTATAACGTACCACATGGAGTGAGGCACTACTGTGTCTGGTCACGTGTGAGTCATTCTCGCTATCTGTCTTCTCGTCGTCTCTCTGAGTCAGATTCGATGAGACCTTACGGCTCTTAAGAGCTGCTGAGCTCTTGAGACTTCCGCTGAGACTGCCGTTTCTATCCTACAGGTACCGATCGCCCACCCCGAACTGGTGGATTACGACCCCGAGGCTTGGTCGCGCGTCGAGGCAGAAGGTCTGGGCGGGTTCACCGGGATCACTCCTGTCCGCTCCCTCAATCTTTCCCCGTCCGGTCTTCCAGTCATGGCCGATGCAGCAGGACGAGCGAAATTCATCGGTCAGTCCCCCATGGCCCACAATGCTTTTGCTGTTCATACTGATTATTGATTGTATCGACAGGCAAGCTGAAGAAGGAAGAATGGTACGCTGCGGATGTGGCCTATGGGGGACCGGAGATGCGCAAGTGGGCAGGGCTGAAGTATCAGAGTGAAGGTGGGGAGGAGGTGGGGAAGATGGTCCAGGGTTTGTGGGATGAGAGGGGGTGGGAGTGTCTTTGGGTGAGTCGCCGAACCGCTCAATTCGACTGGGTCAGGAGCTGACGAGGGTGCTTGGACAGTTTGTGAATCCACCGGTGAGTGTAGTGTTCGACTTGGTTGGATAGTCGTTGATGGTGAGTTCAGCGCCTCCAGTCCGTCCCCGGCTTCTCCCACTTTCATGTCTTCGCCCGCCGCAAGACACCAGAGGAGATCGATGCGGCGGAGGCGGCTTGATTGTAAAACGATCTATACCGACTTTCTTGTGGATACCAAGCACATTTATTTACCCATATCATCATTGTTTGGAGTATAGATCTTATCGCGTATCCGATGTCATTTTCGAGTGGGGCGCGCCAATCTGTACCGCTCACTCAGATCTCGGGCACATATCCAGGGCAACGGCTCAGCAAGAGGGTATTGTCCTCGGTAGCCTAGAAGAGGATCTCGAGCGGACAGTCAGAAACCTCTAGATGCTACTTCGAAGCCCTTCAATAGACGTAGCGCAGGAGCGGAATCATCGGCGTGCATGGAAGGAAAGCATTGACAAGTGTGTTTTTGTTGGTTCTACATTCTTACATCCGATTCATTCAGCCGCAACGGAGAGCAACTGGTTAGCAACTGGTTACGAAGTGGACTAGGATAGATATGCAATCGCATTTTTCGGAGATAACGAATCAGCGAAACGGAGCTGTGTTTTTCGCTGTCAGGATTGTGCCTCTAGGAAGAAACCATCGAAATTGCCGCGCCTTTGATTTTGCCGAAGACCTATTCGCAGAGGTTCCGTCTAAGCAGGAAGCAGTGAGCGACTCCACCTTTTCTCTATCAGCCAGGAACTCATTCACTCCGTCTGATATTCACGATGGTACGTCCAATCTCCGTCCGGAGGGTGTCTTAACGACTCGAGCGGGACCGCTTTACCGCATTCCTTCGAGGCTGAGAGGATGAGCAGGATGAGAGCTGATCAACGAGTTTCCCCTCAGGCAGCCGCTAACACCGCGGTCAACCCGATGAAGGAGCTTCGGATCGAGAAGCTCGTCATCAGTGCGTGAACCAGTTTTCCGTGGTTCATCGTTGACAATCGTATCCTCGCTCTACCTCACACTTCGGACTTCCTCCTGTCCTATCACATCCACCATCCTCCGAAATCCCTCTTCACTTTGTCTCGTCATATCCTGGCACGCGTTCGGCTTTCCCTCCACCCCTTCGCCATCCCGCTGCTCTCCGAACCGCTCGCTGCGCTCGCTCGCGAAGACATCTCCGTCGGCGAATCCGGCGATCGCCTGACCCGAGCCTCCAAAGTGCTCGAACAACTCACCGGGCAATCCCCCGTCACGTCCAAAGCTCGCTATACCGTCCGATCCTTCTCGATACGGAGGAACGAGAAGATCGCTTGTCATGTGACGATCCGGGGACCGAAGGCGGAGGAGGTGTTGGAGAGGGCGTTGAAGGTTAAGGAATATGAGTTGAGGAAGCGGTGAGTCATCGCGAAGTGCAGCGAGGGGGGGCGGGGGGAAGGCGAAGACCGGACTACGAATGGGCGTACGGGAGTATGGCATAGCCTTTCTTCGCAGAGTCGCTGTGGAGGAGTTTGGGAGCATCTGGGGGCTCGGTTGGAAGGAATCAGACTGACCTGATTCGATAATTTACAGCAATTTCTCCGAGACCGGCAACTTCGGCTTTGGCGTCGAGGAGCACATCGACCTGGGGATCAAGTACGACCCGGGAATCGGTATCTTCGGTATGGACTTGTGAGCGGGTTTTTTTTGTGGGGGTGGTTTTCCGCTGACGTTGCTGTCTTCTTCCTTCTCTGCCATCCCGTCCCGAACACGCCCCGATCTACGCGTCGTCGTCATACCTGAATAACATTGCCTCAATCTCCAATTGTGCCGCCCGCGCAGCTACGTTGTCATGGGCCGCCCCGGTAACCGCGTCGCCCGCCGGAAGGCCAAGACCGGCCGTGTCGGCTTCCAGCACAAGGTCAGGCCGGAGCAGTGAGTTGGCCATACTTGGTGGTGACTACCGCTGACGCCCACAGGACCATCTCGTGGTTCAAGCAGAGGTTCGACGGTATCGTCGCGCGTTAGGTGGATGCATGGCATTACAAGCTTCATCAGCGTAACCCCAGAGGCTGCTGCCAGTCTCGGTGCTCAGAAACTGATGATCGTGGCGAGACGGCGGATATGGACAGTGCATCTGGTCTCCATCGCATCTAGCACTGGACAAAGCGAATCTCAGAGGGCAGCCTACTTGCGCTCCTGTCTCCTCCTCCAGTCTCCAGCATCATCCCATGACCGAACAGCCGGCTCGCCTGCACCGTACGCCCAAGTCTCAACCCCTTCAGCAGTCCCGGACTGCTGGGCCGTCACGTTACCACACACACAGCCGATGTCATCATTCGCATCGATCCGGTAGCAGATGAGAGGCGTCAGCCGGGGATTTTTACTGTCATCTCCATCCATCAGGGGAACGAAGGATATCTTCGTCGGGATTTTCACGGTGAAGGACCTGAACGATCTCCATTATTGGGTGCCCAAACTTTTCTGGCAATCTTGCGGATCTCGCGATCATGCAGGGATTTCTCGAGGCGGAGGAGCGCCTCGGTTGCGTCGGGGTTGGTCTCGGTGAAGGGGTACACGTCTTCAAAGTTTTCAGTAGTGAGCTTGTAGGTGGCAGCACTGATCTCTTCTTCCAAAGTCCTGCGACCCATCCTACAGCTTGCGTAACGATTGTTCAAGTGTTGGCAGGGTATGCTTGAACTAGATTTCCTTATGAGAGGGGAGGCTGTTATATCCATTGTAGTGCAGTTGAGAAAAATAGAGAAAAATTGCGTTGGAGCTAGGTAGTTGTCAGTGGCAAGGAAGGCCTATCAGGGAACAAGAGATCACTGCTTGGTGCTTTGATGAACGGATCAAGAGATAATGGATCGCTGGACACGGACACACACTGTAGCGAGTTTCTTTGGGGGCGAAATCATGCTGCTAAATACTACCTGAATATACTTCAAAGCGGTTGATCTGCATGGTTGGACAGGCTATTTCCTGCTCAGCTGTAAACACTCGTGCCGGTCTCGTTTACAAGGACCTTATAATTGAGCGAAGACTTTACATAACGGACAGTGCATCAGGTCTCCATCATATCTGATATTAGGCAAAGCACATCTCTGAAGGCAGCCTACTCGCTCTCCTTTCCCCTCCTCCAGTCTGAAGTATCATCCCAAGACCTGGCAGCCGGGTCGCCGGAAGTGAGGTCCAAACCATTTTTCCAGTCAGATGCCACCCGCTCTTCAGCGGTCACCGAAGCAAAGACAATTCCATCCTTGTCAGAGGCGGTGATGCTGTAGGTAACTGCCGGATGCGAGCGGAGTGTTATCTCACGTCGAATCTCGACATCAAAGACCGTGAACGGTCTGTCGTAGTGGCTTTGGAGACTGCTTCGCCCAATAAATTCTGCTTGTCTGGACAGCTTAGCTTTGAACCTCTTCAGCGCAACAAGGGGGCGGTTGTTTGCTGTGAATGGTGAATCGTCTTGGAAGTCGCCAATTGTCAACTTATTGGTCACCAAGCGGATCTTTGTGCTCAATGCTGAATGAAGCACCCCCAGAACACGATCGTTCCTCGTGGATGAGGCTTGATTGCTTGAGCGTGATGCCATTCTTGAGGATAGATGAGTTGGTAATTTCACGCACGTGTGAACGATGAAATGGAAGATACTACCCTGGAGTCAGCCAGATATCATCGGCATGTGGGAGGAAGGCCGATCAGTGGCGTCTCGCTTCCAAGAACAAAGGACCAATGCGCAATGCTTCGAAGAATGGACTGAAGGTCAATAGACGGCATTGGTCCAGAGCAACCAATCGCTTGAATGTGGGCACTGACGTACCAAGACTGACAAGTGGCACAATCAGATCTCCGATGCGGACCATAACACCAAAATATACTGCGAGAGAGCAGCTTGGCATTATGTATGTCAAGCTTTATCGTGCCCAGTTGCATGGACAGCTGCCTAGTTTGTCCTATGAGTACCTAAAGACTGACGCCGTCCTAAGGCAGTGGACATGGATAATGCAGCGAGTCAAGTTGTAACTAACACTAGGAAAAGTGGCGGCCAGGAGAATCAACGGTGCTGAGCATTTGCGGGACGTGGCTCATCCGCAACAAATTTCCCAGCTCGCCAATGACTTCCAAGCCCTGCTGAACCGTCACCGAACCAACGATACTTCCCGTAGTGTCAAATTATCCGTTGGTCGCCTCCACCTTGAAGCAGACTTGAGGGGTTACTGGATAGTCATCGTTTCTTCGATGGAGCAAACTTATCTTCTTCGATACCTGAATATCAAATGAGCGGTTCTAGGAATAGTGAGTCGGCTGCATTCAAATCCCCAGAAATGCTGGACTCTGGGATGTGGCTAAGCTGATACCCATTGACGCACAGACCAAGGAATTTGCCAAAGTCACAATCGCATTCCGGCTCTGTAGCGTATCTACTCGTCTGATCCCGGCATTCCCATCATCCCGCTTCTCAGCTCTCAAACGGCATCATCCCCTCGATCCCCATCAACCCGAACCCCTCGAACCCCTGCCGTTGTCCCTGTCTCTATCCATTCCCCTGCCCCTGCTGCCCCTGCTGTATGTGATTCCCATTGAACCCACTCGGCGTCCTACCCTACCCACCCTCAGGCCCGACCTCCACCTCCTCATCCATCTGCATCGGCTGATCGAACAACGTCGGGCTCTGCGCTGGGCTAGGTCCCTGACTCCCTCTCGTAGACATCAACGTCCGGAGCGAGGGTTTGCGGATCTTGTTGAGCGCGATGAAGCCGGGGCTTTGGATCTGCTGCATCTCTCCAGATGGGCTGGCTTGATTGTGACTGTGCAATTGGGCGCGGGGGTCTGCGGAGGAGGGGCGATTGAGTGCGGCGGCGGTGCGGAGGGCTGCCCAATCATTTGAAGTCGGGTCGACTTGGCGGGGACTGGGAGGGTCGGAGATGAATGCGTTGTTGAGGTTGACATTGTCAATGGCTTTCGCAAATCCGGGGACGAAGCTGAATGGGTTCTCATGGATCTGACCTTGGCCCATCTCGACGTCCTGGCTGGTAGCCCCACGTTCATCCGTCTCCATCGCAGTCTGACTGATAGTCGTGTTATCGTCCCCCGTGCCAGTATGACCATTGAATAGCGAGCCATGCGGGAAATCGATGTCAAGATCTCCATGGATCGGGCTGACAGCGCGCGAGAAGGGATCGTCCCGATGATTCAGGCTGATTGGGAACGGCACGCCGGGTGTGCGCGGATACATCGGACCTGCGTTGTGGACTGCATGAGGTTCGGCGTGGAGGTTGTTGGGGTGAGGAGGGAGGCGTTGACCGTGGACCCATCGCGGACCGGAGAGGGCGGAGGCGAAGGCCCCTTGGAGAGCGGTGAAGCGGGGTCCGGGTAGGGAATTCGAGTCGGGCTTGGGTTGAGGGTGATGGGTATTGGAGGGGGAGGCATCGGGGTAGTTTGAGCCGTATATTGAGGCCGCGTACTGAGTGGCTCGGCGTTTATATGGGCCACTACGAGTCCATGATCAGTCCGTGTGGAATTGGAGGGTAGAGGCGTGGGACGTACCGCTTGATCCCGGTCTTCCTCGGTTTCCGGGTCGAGTCAATGCATTCCTTAATCCCATACTTCTCGCATCTCTCGCATGGCCTACACCAACCACGTCAGCCAGCCCAATGACTAAAGCACTCGGTTGCCTCGGTAGGAGTTCACTCACCTCTTGTTTGAACACCTCTTACAAGCCTTTCGACAATGTACGCAAGCAATCCTCACCTGCGCCCGCTTCTTCCTCTGCGGCCCGGCGTCCCCGTCATCGAACATCATGCCATCGGGTGAGACGACCGCTGCTGAGCTGGAAGGGTGAAAGGAGTCGCTGGTGGAGGACGGGACGTCGAACCATCCATTTGAATGGGAGTCGAATGGCTAGAGGGTGTCAGCGAGGTTGAGGATGCGGGAGGAATCGTACAGGTTGTTGGGCGGTTGGGACGCCGGAGAATGCTTGGGCGGTTTGCGGCTGGTCCGATCAGTCAGGCATAACAGAGAGGTGGTGGAGATGGCTTACGGCATAGTCCCATGTCGAAGTGTGTCTTGCCAGCGGAGAGCTCGGCATGGACACCGTACCTCTCGGATGACCCGCTCGCCTCATCCCGAGGTGACAAGGGTTGCACGGAGTGAAGGTAATTGACTCGGATAGGTGGCGCTGCATCGATCGAGGCTAAAGGGAGTGGACTTGTTTAGGGATCGTAAGCCGATCAGTGGGAAAGTCAGTCGGAGCCAAACGACCTGGGATCGAAAATGTTCTGCATAGCCGAGTAAAGTCAGAAGGCGGAGCGGAGGGATCGATCAATCAATCAACCGTCCAATCTCCTTCAGCCTGGAGATCAGACGTTTGTGTCGGAGTATGAGATGTTGAGATCCTTTGTAGGTGGGTCCCCGGGGATGGGATAAAGGATGGGCGACCACCATCTCCAAGGACGAGGGGAGGTGGGTCCGTTTCTTGGGAAAGACGGGGGACAGGAAGGGGGTAGTATGGTACGTTGTTGGTCTGTTCTCTGCCGTCGTACGAGGGGGTTAGAGGCGAAGGTGAAGGCGTCAATGAGTTCTGTGAGCGGGGAATAGGAATTGGGCCGCGGGGTGCACGGAGGTAGGGGCGAGGGTTGGAAGGGAATCCTGAGGGGGCATCATCACTAGGCAGTCGACGGATTAGCATTTCTTCGTGCCTGGTCGTCGGAGTAGATCATGTAAGGGCAAGGTAGAAGTTCTCTCCAAACCTGATGATGCGGAGGTAATGTGTCGAAGCTTGAAGTGCATCCCAGGATAATTTTCCTTGAGATTGCTATAGTACACCTGCCAAGATTCACCCCGTCATAATCAAGTAGCTATCAAAGATCACGTCAACGAGACCGACGTGGGAAGCAAATTAAGTATTGGATAGACGAAAAGAGCTCCCATCAGGTTACACACTCGATGAAATCTATCGGCGAATCTTCCGGCGGAGGTAGCCGAAACCTTTTAGTTCGCAGCTGTTGAGATTCGAGCACCTGTGAAGATGCAACGACGTTCATATACAATGATGTTGCATGTATGTATGTATGAATGTTCGAAGTGATGGGGAAGCTGCCAACCAGGCCTTCTAGCTAGCTGGATAGGCGAGTGAGGTTATACGCCTTCAAGAGCAGTAACATCCACATCAACCCATCCCGGATGCCCACAGGAGACAGCGCAAACCGATCACTATAATCACACTCGAAAACACACTCTATCTTCACGCCGTCGCGATGGGAGTCCAGGGCTATTTCCCAAACGACGGCACCTTGATACCCTTCTCCCCCGAAAAGGACATCCCACTCCACCTCCCTTATCCTCATAACGAAATACCCACCGCAACACCAATACCGCTCTATCCAAAGACGGGAATCTCAAGGACGAACATTTCCTAGGTCTCTTCAGCGGTCCCATCTCCGTCGCCTATGGACTCTTCCTACTCTCCCTCCCTGCATCCCCATACGCATCCACAATCGTCCAAGGCAAGGGACTTTCAGATTGGGCAAAGGAATACCTCGTCCTCGCTGGATCAATCGCGGAGGAGAACCCTGAGGGGGTGGCGAGTGTGACGTCGAGGAACTACGGGATCATCAATCACCATCTATCCTTCGCCGCTGTCTCCGCGGTCATCACTAAAGATGACAAGCATGTACACGAGCTACTCTTGCATCTCCCCGAAGTGCTCGCTGAACCGGATGGCCAGTCACCTTACGACGAGTGGATACTCGGTCGAGCCGGTTACCTCTATCTTCTCCGTATGGTCAAGACTCACCTCCTCTCCGCCGCCCCCCTGATCACGCCAGCCATCACCGAGCAAGCCATCGACGCCATGCTCAAACGCCACCCGATACGGAAGATCCCTGGCGATTGGCCGACCGTCCTTATCTCGGGATCGGACACGGTTGGCTCGGTAATCTAGTCCAAATCCTCCTAACCAATCCATTCCCCACTCGAGCACAGCAACTCCGTCCATGGCTCGCGTCAATCATCGAGCAGCAATGACCTAATGGGAATTGGGACATGTTCGTCGACCTTCCCGAATGCGCATCCTATCAAACTGAGGAATTCATTCAGATCGGACACGGGGGACCTGGGATGCTCATCGGTCTTCTCGCCGTCCACCCCATCTCCCAGATCCTCGGACATACCGAGATGTGTACTCGCATAGACCAAGCGGTGGACAACGCCCAAGAGGTAATCTGGGAACGAGGTCTCCTCACAACAGAACCATGCCCCCAACACGGTGCACCGGGCAACTCACTCGTCCTCCTCGATCGCAGGAGAAAAGCGACGTTTCCTTGCGAAGGATGCGCGGAGGTGACGAGAGTGGGATTGGAAGATGGGAGCCTCGACCCAAGTTCCAGTCCGATTGGGTTACATAGGGGTTTGATGGGCACGATCTGGGCGATGTGCGAATTTCAGGCGGGGCGGAGTGGGGTTATGCCGACTTTCAATGAGCTTTGACCGGCCGGCCGGGGGGAGGGATGGGGAGGCGGCGGCTTCTAGGTATTGTATTTACCTAGATTGGTTTATTGTCCTAGCGGGGCTGAAAGGAGGATGATTGAGTTGAAGAGCCGAGGTTTGATCCCCAAGCATGGAAGAGCGAGACCGAGAGCAATCCGATGCTTTAGCTTCTCATCGAGCTCATCATGCATGGTCAACGTCTAGATATACTCGGCGTTGCATACCAGAAGATCAACGAAGAAAGTAGAACACACAAGGGGAGGAGGTGCATTTGTGGATAGGGGACAATACGAGTTCATCGGGTCATAGTTGACAAAATCGAATTGAGCCGATTTGCCTGTAGACGCATCCGCTGTTAACTTAACCGTCGAGCACCTCGGAAGGATTGTTGGGGAGATTGAGACCTCAGATGTCCGTTGAGAGCAGCGGCCCGTTCCCTCCCCCTCAGAGAGGGGTGGAGAGAGCGGACCCTGGTACAAGAGGTGCCAATGGGGCTGATGTGCCGCTCTTCATTAGAGAGACGGGAAAGGAGGACAGGGAGAACGAGACTCACCATGCAGAGCTGGATGTGGGAGCTATCACAGTTCATAGCAGATACCTGAAGACGGTTGAAAACGCTTGCAGTTTGGGCCAAAGTACGCTTTCATTAATCAAGGTACGAACACCACGTCATTGTATCCCGGCACCTCTGATTTCGGAACTTTTGACTAATGTCCATACCACGACACTGAACTGCGTCGCGGCGAGTCAAGATGCTGTCACCGTGCAGAGTCTCGACTATAGCTGCCGCCGTCCCCGCTCTCCGACAGATCTTCAATCGAGCCCAGCACTCCTCCCCCATCTGCTCCGCAGGCGGCCCACGTACCGTCCAAAACCCTCCTCGTCGTCCTCCGCGGCTTGAAACCGGATTCGGTCCTTCCCCTTCATCTCATCCTACACGATCACTACCAGCCAGTACCACTCGACGCGCCCCAGCCATTATCTCTCGACCTAAAACCCCTCAAACCACTTCCCGCCGTCTAGCACAACTCGACTCACCCCCACACGAACGCCTCAAATCCGGTGGACCCGCACCCGTCATCTCGCCCCGTGGACCCCGATCCTCCCCCTTCCCTCTATCTAAGCCCTTCTCGCCAACCACCTATGCAGCCCCTGAAGCTTCGGCAGACACACATTCCGCCGCGCCGAGGCGGTTTGAGGAGTTTCAGCTTCACCCTGACCTGCTGGGGCCGATGCAAGAGCGATTCGGAGTAACCGGGAAGACTACAGCGATCCAGACTCTCTCTCTCCGGCATTTTCTCCCCTCCTTCCTAGGTCCGGCGAGGGTGTTATTAGGGGCTGAGACGGGTTCGGGCAAGACACTGGCGTACCTCCTCCCGCTGTTCTCGCACCTCAAATTCACGGATACCAGAGGCCCTTCACAGGACGAAGCACGGACTCTCCAACCGAGAGCACTGGTACTCAGCCCCACGCACGAGTTGACGCGACAGTCTACGGGGATGGCCAAGGCGTTGTGTCATGTGGTCAAGCTGAGTGTTATGGGGATGAGTAGTACGAAATATGGAGGGATTGGGGATCGGAGAGGTGGGCTGGACGTGCTCTGTGGGACTGGAGCGATGACACGGCGGATGTTTGGGTTGGCGAGTCCGAGGAGTGAGTCCAAAGAGGGGGAGGAGAAGAGGACTGCGTATGTTGGGGTGGATAGGTTGGATTGGGTGGTGGTTGATGAAGCGGATGTCCTACTCGGTACGCCACACTCCTCAGAGTCATTATTGTGACAAGCTAACAGGAGACAGGTCCCGACTTTGCGGAAGAAATCCTCGTCATCCTCCGACACATCCTGTCCACCCGCCCTGCCACCAACCTGATCCTCTGCACCGCCACCCTTCCACCTTCCCTCGTCCACCTTTTCAATACTGACCCCCTCCTCTCATCTACACCATTCACCCAACTCCTCTCCCCGGCGATGCATAAACTACCGTACAACCTCGAAGCGCGCTTCGTCCCTTCCTCCGGATCGGGAAACCTCCTCGCCGACGTCGCGCATGAGGTCAGGCGTGTCCTCGCTGCCGACGCTGTCGCTCGGAAAGATATAATGGAAAGCGGGACCGAGGTTGATCGAAGCAAGATTATCGTATTCTGCAACTCGGACTTGAAGGTCAAGTCGCTGAGCAAGGTACTTGAAGATCGACAGCTGCCGAATCTCGCCTGGACGGGGGAGGCGGCGCAGCGGGAACACGGTAAAAACGGCGACCTCGACGCATTCCTCCTTGACCCAAAGACCACCCCATCCACAATCCCAACTCCAAAAGCTCCCAGTCCACGGATACTCATCACGACGTCCTTGTTATCGCGGGGACTGGATTTCAGCCCGTTGGTGAGCACGGTGATGCTAGTGGACCAACCGAGGGATATATTGGATTTCCTACATCGTGCAGGAAGGACGGGAAGGGCCGGGAGGAAAGGGAGGGTGGTGGTTTTTGGGATGGGGGATGGGACCGGGGGTGGGAGGGGAATGGGGAAACAGATGGGAGAGGTGGTGGGGAGGAGGGAGAAAGTGGGGACTGGGATTGAGCGCCGTGCTGGTGGAGGAGGGGGGAAGGGGAGGAAGAGGTTGGTCCAGAATTAGGATGCACATCAGTCTGTCGAGTGAGATGGGTGGCTGGGCCCGAGGTGAAGAGAGGGAGTGTTGTGGTGTACTAATGGGATGAGTCAAGTTGATACCTGAAGCTTGGCGGATACTGGCCCGGAAGAGTAGTAAGGACATCATACTGATAATGTCGGGACTCCCCAGCAGCTAAGCTCCACTGACGCCCTCTGATGGCCGCGGCTTCGACGTGACCCCTACCTGTCCGAAGAAGACGAGTTTCGTGACAGTCAAAACTCCCCGGCGTCAATGACCGACCAATGCACGGCTGCTCGAAATATTTTACTGCTCAAGGTTGAATGCGAAGGCCTTCCTGCCTTCAGATTAAGCGAACCGTCCACAGTAGGCTGCAGCGCTTTCTCCCTCTAAGGTGAAAGCTCAGGACACGAATGCTCAATTCCCTGCTCAAAGTCAGCGACAAGTGGTGACTGTTCAGTCTTACTCATGCGACAGAGTCCGAGAGATGCACAGAGATATCCCATTGTCCGAACAATACAACAGATCCCCCCTGCCATCACAGACACTACAAACCCCATCGCTCTGGCCTGCCCACCGCCTCCTCCCTCCTCGCCCAGACCCCTTCCAAACCCAAAATCATCTCCACAACCGTACTCCCCCCAAACCCCCCTCTCCTCCTCCATTCCGCCGAGCTCCTACAATACTCTCTTCCCTTAGGGAGCCACCCTCTCCACTCGTCCCAGTACTCCCTCCACGCGTCTGGATCGAGGGGTACTCCTCATGCGCAAGCCTAACTCAATGTGGAGCTTATAAAGGCGGTTACGTCGAAGGGGTACCCTTGTTCTGGGCGGAGACGATACGCGCTCGGAGGATCGCGATGGGAAGTAGGACGAGGCGTGTGTCTGCGAGTGGGGAGGATTGGAATTCCAGTAAGACCTTTGCGAGTGCTGGGAGAAGGAGACGGAGTTGGAGGGCGTGGAAGTGGTGGGCGACGTGGGACGGGGAGAGGTGGGTGAGTGCGATTAGGAGGATCTGTTGGTCGGCTGGGCAGTGGGGAGTGGAAGGAGGGGGAAAGATAGTGGGGAAGGGAGGAGGGAGAGGAGGAGGGAACGGGCGGTCATGATCGAGGGGTGGAGAAGGGGTGTTATCAGTGGGAGGGGGTGGGGAGGAGGTTTCGGGGTTGGGGAGGTGGCGGGTCGAGAGGGAGTGAGGTGGAGGGGTAGGTGAAGCGGAGGGGAAAGGTAAAGGCGAGGTTCTGCTCTCCGAAGCCTACGACAGGATAGGAGTCATGGGTAATACTGATCAGGACGGATTTGCTTAGAGTTTGAGAGGAGGACGAAGGTTGCCAAGCGGCGGAGATGAGGGTATGTGAGAATCGGATGTGGGGGAGGATACCCTGTGACTCGACGATGTCTTTCCAATCTGATCAATACACTCAGTGATGTCGAGGTAGTG
>JAABUP010006150.1_pt1 | contig 17409 bp, 11 predicted proteins | sample 5559201 | NCBI WGS metagenome assembly JAABUP01 (sample SAMN10711887, study PRJNA513373) | rock metagenome | isolation source: Antarctica rocks | place: Antarctica
GGCAGGCCGCGACTCCGTCGAAACGGTTCGCGCACCTGGACGGGGGAATCCGCAACGACCCCGGCTTCGCCACCGTCGCCGCCCTGGAGTTCTTCGACGAGGACACCCAAACCGCGGCCAAGGCCCCAATCTTCGCCACCGACGTGCTCAGCCGGCGCCCGGAGCGCACCAGCGCCGCCACCATCGAGGAAGCGGTGGCGATCAGCCTGGATGAGTCGCGGGTGGTGGACGTGACCCGGATCGCCGCCCTGCTCGGTGCCGGTGAGGCCGACACCCGCGCCGCCCTGGTCGGCAAGGTGTACCCGGACCCCACCGATGCGACCCGGCTGATTCCCGCCGCCACCTACCTGTCGGGCAATGTGCGGCGCACACTCGCCGACGCCGAGACCGCCGCCCAGGTGGACCCGGTCTATGCCGGGAACGTGGAAGCGCTGCGGGCGGTGCTGCCGCGCACCATCGAGGCCGGTGAGATCGGGTTGCGCCCCGGGGTGCCGTGGATACCGACGAGCGACTATGAAGCGTTCGTCACCGAGGTGCTGGCTGCCCGGGACGTATCGGTGGACTACACCCTGGGCACCTGGACGATCGAGGTCCCGAAATGGCAGTGCGGGTCACCGTTGATGACCGATGTGTATGGCACCGGTGCCGTGGATGCGGTGTCGCTGTTGGAGTCGGTGTGCAACGCCAAACCCATCCAGGTCCGGCGGTCCAAGGCGGAAATCGAGCGCACCGGGGGGAATCCGGTGGACATGCCCGCCACGTTCGCCGCCCAGGCCCAAGCCCGCAAGCTGACCGAGAAGTTCACCGAATGGGTGTGGAGCGACCCCGAGCGCACGGCCCGGCTGGTCGGCACCTACAACGAGAAGTTCAACTCGCTGCGCCCCGCCCGTTACGACGGGGCGCACCTGAATTTGCCGGGGTTGGGTGATCACTTCACCCCGCACGCCTATCAGCGTGATGCGGTGGCCCGGATCATCGCCGAACCGACGGTGTTGCTGGATCACGTGGTCGGGGCCGGGAAAACCGGGTCGATGTTCATGGGGGCGATGGAACTCAAACGCCTCGGGCTGGCTTCGCAGCCGTGGATCGTGGTCCCCAACCACATCATCGAACAGGTCGGGCGGGAAGCCAAGCAGTGGTACCCGGCGGCGAACGTGCTCGTCGGGGCGGGGGCCACCAACGCCGAGGGGCGGCGGCGGTTCGCGGCGCAGACCGCGACCGGGGACTGGGACATGGTGATCGTGCCGAAATCGGTGTTCACCGCGATCAAGGTGTCCCCGCAGCGCCAACAGGCGCACCTGGAAACCGCCCGAGACCAGCTGATGGAGGCGGCGAAGCAGGCCGGTGTCACCAACACCAAACAGATCGAGGCGGCCATCAAGGACCAGGACAGTCGGCTCGCGGTGTTGACCGAGCAGGCCGGGAAGGACACCGGACTCACCTGGGAAATGGTGGGCGCTGACTATATTTTTTTGGACGAGGCGCACTACTTCAAAAACCGGGGGAGGGTTTCTGCGGTGCGGGAGTTGGCGTGCACCCCCGGTTCGCAGCAGGCGGAGGACCTGGTGATGAAGCTGGACGTGCTGCGGGAGAGCCGCCGCGACGCGGCGGCGGCGGCGGGGTATGAGCTGCGTCCGGGGCAGGAGCGGGTGGCGACGTTTTCCACGGGCACCCCGGTGGCGAACTCGTTGGGCGAGATGTGGGTGATGCAGTCCTACCTGCGCCCGGACCTGCTGGCCGATGCCGGGGTGGCGGACGTGGACGGGTGGGGGGCGGTGTTCACCGGCACCACCTCCGGGGTGGAGATGAACGCCTCGGGGTCCCGGCTGCAACCGGTGACCCGGGTGGGGCGGTTCGTGAACGTGCCCGAGTTGGTGACGATGAGCTCGGTGTACACCGATGTCGTCACCCGCGACGACATCACCGTCGCCTTACCGGAGTTGGTGGGCGGGGCGCGGCAGGTGATCAGCAAACCCGCCTCTCAGGAGGTGCGGGACTTCATCAGCGACCTGGCCTACCGCAGCGAACACTTCGACCCGGGCCGACCGGACATCGACAACTCCCTGAAAGTCGCCAACGACGGGCGCAACGTGTCGTTGGACGAGCGGATGGCGAACCTTCAGGAACCCCTGGATGGGGGCCGCATCGGCATGGTCGCCGCCGAGATCATGCGCATCCACGCCGACACCGCGCACACCACCTACCGTGATCAGGCCGGGGGGGTGTCCCCGGTGGCGGGTGGGTTGCAGATCGTGTTCTGCGACCGTTCCACCCCGCATCAGAAGGACGGGAAGTTCTCCCTGTACGAGGGGTTGCGCGCGGAACTGGTGGAACGGGGGATGGCGGAGCAGGCGATCCGGTTCATCCACGACTACCCGAAGCCGGGGGAGAAGGCGCAGTTGTTCCAGGACTGCCGGGCCGGTCGGGTGTCGGTGTTGGTGGGGTCCACGGAGAAGATGGGCACCGGCACCAACATCCAGGACCGGGCGGTGGCGTTGCACCACGTGGACGTGCCGTGGCGCCCGGCGGACCTGGAGCAGCGGGAGGGCCGCATCCTGCGCCAAGGCAACCAGAACCCGCGGGTGGAGATCCTGAACTACGTCACTGAGCAAACGTGGGACACCATAATGTGGCAGACGGTGGAGAAAAAAGCCCGGTTCATTGGCCAGATCAAGACCGGTGACCTGGACGCCCGCACCGCCGAAGACCTGGGCAGCGACGAGCTGGGCAACTCCGCCGCCGCGACCAAAGCCGTCGCCACCGGGGACCCCCGGTATCTGCAGCAGGTGCAACTCGATGACGACGTGAAACGGTTGAGCGCGTTGAGGCGGGCGCACGGGGACGCGAAAGCCCGCAACGCCACCGAACGCCGCGCCTGCGGGCGGGAGATCACCGCCACCACCGACCAACTCGCCCAGCTCGACGCGGCGTTGCCGCGGATCGCGGCGAGCGCGGACGCGCCCTTCGCGATGAGCGTCGGGGGGCGGGCGTACAGCGAGCGGGGGGCGGCGTCCTCCGCGGTGGTGGACACCGTGCGCCAGGCGTACAGCGACGGCAAGCGCGGGGGTGCGCAGAAAGAGTTCCCGGTGGCGTCGCTGCGCGGGGTGGAAGTCCGCGCGGCCCGACTGTTGACCTCCGATGAGGTGGTGCTCAGTTTGAGCATTCCGTGCCGCACCCGGGCGGTGGCGGCGAAGGACTTCACCGGCCGCGACGCCAACGGGGTTGGTTTGGTGCGGCGCATCGAGAACATGGTGAACGAGATCCCGGCCTATTGCGGGGAGCTGCAACACCGCCAGGACCGCGCCCGCACCCGCACCGAGGAGTTGCTGGCCGTCGCGGATACCCCGTTCGAGCACGAGACCGACCTGGTCGGCAAGGAACACGAATTGGCTGCGCTCACCGCGCAGCTGCACGCTGATGCGGACAGCCCGCACGCACACGCCAGGGCCGAGGAGACACGGCAACGCCTGGCGACCCAGGGGCGTGCACCGGGGTGGAGTTTGATGCTCAACCCCACACCGGCGGGGATGACCGACATGGGTGTCGACCCGGTCGAGTACAAGGCCCGTATTGCTCGGGCCGCGGGCAACGACCCGGCACGTCGGGGGGAGCGTGACCGCTCCAACGCGGTACGCACCCTGATGCCCTCCCAGTCTGCGCTGCGCGCGTCACGCGATGAGCACACCAGCACCGCCACGGCGCCGCGACCGAACGACCCGCCGCCGCACGTCGCCCCGACCCAACACGGTCACGGCCCGCGCCGCTGACGCGGCACGTTCACGCCGCGGGAGCCTGCGGCTCGGCGACGTCACCACCCACCGGTGCGCCCGGTGCGGTTGCTTGCTGGCGGGGTTTCGGTGCGCGCTTGCGCGTCGCAGTCTTGGGCACGTCGAGGCCCGCGGCCGCTAACTCCTTCGCGGTCCACCCGCCGTCGAGCGCGGCGCGGTAGTGCGTGGCGAGGGTGGTGTCGAGGTCGGTCATCTCGGTCTGTAGCGCGGCGAGTTTCTCGGCGAGGGTTTCGTGTTTGCTCAACTCGTCGATGAGCGGTTGCACTGTATCCAGGCGTGCTTGGAGTGCGTCTTTCTGGATCTTCTCGGCGTGTTTGCGGCGTTCGGCTGCGGTGGTCATGGGTCCCTCCCGGTGTGTGGCTGTTGGGTCGATCAGTGCGGTGCATCTTCCCGATAGAAAGCCGACTGATGTGGGCTGGTCGAAGTCAGGGGTGGGCCGTAGGTCCATCGCGCAGCGACGCGGTAGCGCCCTTGGGTTCGGACAGTCCGCATTGCACAGTAGGCGGTCGGGAAGATCACGACGGTAAGTCTATGACGGTAGGTGAGAAGACGGGAGCGAGATATACCAAAAGGTTCCCTTTTGGTGACAACGTACGCCGGGCATGGGATGCTCGACGCGAGTCGAGGGGGTCACCGGCGACGGTGACCACGCAGGGATGCTGACCCGGCGACGGGTCGGCACAGGGATCGGGGTGAGGGGAGTGGGCGTGGTCAAGGCGTTGCGTGGGCATCGTGAGCACGCCGAGGAGCGGCGTTTGAAGCGCGTGACGGGGCGGTTCAACGCGGCGGAGTACGTGGCTGTGACCCAGGCCGCGGCCCGGGATGGGTTGACGCCGGGGGCGTGGGTGGCGGCGGTGGCCACGACGGCGGCGGCACGTCCGGTGGGTTCGGCGAGCATGGTGCAGAAGCACCCGGAGCTGGAGGGGTTGCGGTCGGAGTTGTTGGTGGTGCGGCGGTTGGCGACGAACATTTCCGGGAACCTCAACGACGTCGCCAAGCACGCGAACTCCACCGGGGAGCTGAAGCCTGAGGTGGTGGCGATGATGGAGTTCATCCGGAAGTTGGCGCGGCGGATGGACCGGGTCATCGAGGACATTCGGATGTTGACCCGATGATCGACAAGATCAGCCGGGGGTGGTATCCGGCGGGGTTGGTGCGCTACCTGATGGGACGGGGCACGCACGAGGAACACGTGGCCCCGCGGGTCATTGCCGCCTGGGATGGGGACCCGGGCATGCACCAACCCGCCAGGGTCGGGGACTCCGACTTCGCCTACGACAAGGTGCAGTTGGGTGAGTTGATCGAGGACATGACCGCCCCCGGTAAAGCCGCCGGCCTGCCCGACCGAGCACCGGGGCCGGGGGAGAAGGGGTCGAAGTACGGGTGGGTGTGGCAGTGCTCGCTGCGCAACGAGGACTCCGACCGGGTGCTGTCGGATGCCGAGTGGAGGGGCGTGGCCGAGGACGTCATGGACCGCACCGGCATCGCCCCCACCGACGATTCGGGGGGGTGCCGGTGGATCGCGGTGCGCCACGACGAGAACCACATTCACCTGATGGCGACCCTGGTCCGCCAGGACAGTGAACGACGGTTTCACCCGAAGAATGACTTCACCGTGGTGCGGTCGGTGTGCCGGGAGTGGGAGGAGAAACTCGGTCTCACGTTGACCGCGGGGGCGGACAAGACCGCCACCCGGGCGGCGACGCGGGGGGAGATCGAGAAGACCGTCCGGCGCGGTGGGTCGCGTCCGGACAGGCCCGGCACCGGGGGCCCGGGCGGTGGTGGTGGCACCGCGGTGGCGGTGTTGCCGTCGCGGGTGCGCCTACGCCAGATCGTGTCGCAGACCGCCGCCACCAAGCGAGGGACCCCGGAGTTCCTGGAGGCGTTGCGCGCCCAGGGGGTGCGGGTGCACGAGAACCACGGCCCGGACGGGACGCTCCGCGGGTACGCGGTCGGGATGGCCGGTGACACCGACCGCAAGGGCAAGCAGGTGCTGTTCGGGGGCCGCACCCTGGCCCCGGACCTGTCGCTACCCAAGCTGCAGCAACGATGGGACAGCGCCCCCACGCCGCAGGTGCAGGTGACTCCGACCCGGCTGTCGAAGGCGTCACAGGAGGACAAGGTGACCGCGCTGCGTACCGGGGCAGCGGCGGCGGAGCAGGCGCGTACCGCGCTGGCCGCCGGTACCGAGGCGGCGGACGGCATCGCGCACGCCACCGCGGACCTGCTCGCCTCGCTGGCCCGGGCCACCGAGGGAATCCACGCCGGGCCGAGTGCGGCCGCCGCCGCGGTGTATGACCGAGCTGCCCGAACACCGGGCGTTGTGCAACCCAACCAGTGGGGCACCGCGGCGCAGGGGTTGCGGATGGCGTCCTGGCAGATCGGGATGATGGGCATGATCTCCGGCAAGGGCAAGGACCAGAACGCCGCCACCGTGGCGCTGCTGCTGGCCCTCGCCGCGCTGACCGCCGAGGTCGCCGCCGATCGTCAGCAGGCCCGGCGGTTGCATCAGGCCGCGGCCGCCACGAAGACCAGCACCCTGCTGCGTGAGCATCCCACCGTGCTCGCACCCCCACCACCGGACCTCGCCGCCGGCATGCGCCATCTCCTGCAGCAACAGGCCCAGCAAACCCGCCCGGCGCCCACCTCTGCGCAGCCTGCGCCGACCAGCTACCCGGGAGCCACCCGGCCACCCACGGTTGAACCACCACGGAGAGGACCACGCAGATGACCGAGGCCGAAGTTCCCCAGCTGCACCTGTCGCGGGACCACATCATGGCCATGACCCAGCTGCTGAACATGCTCAGTCAGCGCCTGGCCGAGCAGCGTGAGCGCCGCGGCCGCGCCGCCTACAGCAACGCTGAACACGCCGCCCGCATCGCGGACACCCAGGACAACCCGGTGATCCGGCCGATGAGTGACACCGAGCGCCAGCAGTTCACCGTTGACGCTGGGAACCCACAGGTACCCCAGCACGGGCTCAGCGTGGCCACCGCCCCCGTCGGTCAGGAATGGGGTGTCCGCGCGGTCACCCCGGCCGGGGATGCCGCCACGGTGGTGTGTCCGAACATCACCGAAGCCGCCCGCTTGGCGGACTACCTGCGGGCGGAGAACAACCCCGCGGTGGTTGATGAGCTCAACGAACTCAGCGAGCAGATCGGGCACCGTGTCGCCGCCGAGACCACCCCGGGCGCCGCGCAGTCGGCGGGGCAGCACACACCGCAGGACCCGGCCCAGGTGGACCTCACCAAGGGCGGCTCCCTCGCCGAGCGCGCCGAGAACCTGCCAGCCTCGCTGACCGCCACCCCGGAGTGGGAGCGGATCGAGGCGCAGTTCGCCGACCTCACCGACCGGGGTGTTCACCCGGACGCCCTGGCGACCGGGGTGCAGGCATTGGACTTCGACCGGGCTCGGCGCCCGGACGCGCTGGTGCGGTGGTCGCTGGAAAACACCGAACGGGCGTGGGCGGCCGAGCACCGCAGCACCGACAATGGACGCGGTGACAGCACCGCAGTCACCGCGGAGTGGGCCACACAGCTCGACCCCACCAGCGCCGTGGACCGGGCCGCCGCGGCCGAGGCGGTCGGCCGGTACGGACCCGACGTCGATGCCACCCTCGCAGGTGCCTACCCCGGACTGCTCACCGCCGCCCACGACAGGCGCACCATGGCGGCATGGGCTGACGGTGGTGCGCTGTCCCAGCAGCAACGAGAAACCGTCGAAGCGCTCACCGCTGAAAGCACCGCCCGCACCCTGCGCGGCGACGACGTGGTCGGTGGACTCGGCGGCGACCACGACATCGACCGCGAGGAAGCCGCGGTCACCCAGGACGGGGAAGCCGCCGAGCACCGCGGACGCGCGTCGGAGGCGAGCAGTGAGATGGAGCACGCACGCGATGAGAAAGTCGGTGCCCAGTTCACCCCAACCCGCAGTGCCACTGCCGCCGCGGCCACAGCCCGGGGAAGCACCGCCCGGCCCAGTCCCAGCGCAGCGCCCTTCGCCCAGACCCGTGCCCGAGGGCGAGGACGCTAGGCGCTCACCCGGCCCCCGATGTCACGACCGCGTCGGGGGCTGTTCTGTGTCCGCAGGGTCAACGGTCGGGTAATCGTCGAGCAGGTCGTGTCCAAGGGGCCGGGCGGGTTGGTGGTGTCCGGGGCTGCACTGCCAGAACGGGCCGCCGGGGGCGGTCAGGGCGGTGATGTGCGGGTCGTAGTGGGTGAGGTACCAGGTGGACATGCTGGCCCCGGGCTTCACGACCTGCTCTTCCCAGGCACGCCGCAGCGCTTCGAGGCGGGAGACGGCTTCGTCGTGGTCATACCAGCGGGTGCACCAGCGCACCCCGACACCGGACTCGGAGCCGCTGCTCTTGCTGACCTTGCGTTCGGTGATCGTGGCGACGTGGATGTGCACCCACGTGTAGAGCGTCGCGAAGTCGAACCGTGCCGGTTTATCGCCAACGTCCTGGTTTCTGGTGGCGGCCTCGCCGGCGGGGGACTGTGCACCCGTAGCCAGCCCACCGGCGGTGGGCATGGCCCGGAGCGTCGTTTCCACCAAGTCGACCGCGTCGGCCATCATCTCCAGCTGCTGCGCCTGCTGCTGGATCTGCAGCTCGAGTGCGGCAAGCGGGTCGTGCTTGTCAGGCATCTCGGCGGGGTTGCTCACAGCGACGGGGCTTCCACCGGCCCGCTGTGCTGCAACGCTTGGGCGAGGGCGTTGCGGGGGCCGAGGTAGGCCACGGCGGCGGAGGTGACTTCGCCGGTCGCGGTCTGGTTGTAGTCGGTGATCTGATCGGCGTCGCGTTCGGCGTACCAGGGCTTGAGGGTGAGGGTGACCGGCGAGGCGCCGGAGGAGAACAGCAGCGCCTTGGTTTTGGGTAGGGCGGCGACTTCCTCCGGGCGCATGATGGGTTCCCAGTGGGTGCTGGTGGATTGGGAGCTTCCGGTGTTCGACGAGGACCGGGAGCGTTTGTCGACCTCGTGTTGCCCGACGAGGTCGGACAGGGTTTTGCAGAACTCCATGTCCTTCAAGCCCGCGCCGGCGATGGCGACGGTGGCCGCCGACCACAGGGCGTCCATGCCGTCTTTGCCCCACACCCGCACCCCTTGTTTGTAGGACTGCAGGATCGTGGTCACCGAGATGCCTTGGGAGCCGAAGAAGGAGTACAGGTCCGGCAGGGCGTCGATGCGGCACACGTTCGCGGCCTCATCCAGCATTACCGTGATCGGCGGGTCGACCCGCCCGCCGCGGGCGGTCGCGGCGAGGCCGGCGACCTCGAAGACCCGATCGACCAGCGCGGCCACCAACACCCGGGACGTGCCCGAGCCTTCGCGGGAGAGCAGGTACAGGGTGGGGTGGCGCCCGCCGACCTCCGAGGCGACGAGGGTCCAGGGGTCGAACTCGGCGATGGGCTCGGTGGGAGAGTCCCGCCACGTGGACGGTGGGGTGATCCACCGGGCCACCGACTCCACGTTCAGGCAGGACACGGCGGCGGCGACGGTGGCGTAGATGCCGCCGCGGGTCTCCACCGGGCCTTCCAGGTCGGCTTCGTGGGCTTCGGCGAGCTCGCCGAACCCGTGATCGGCCAGCAGACTCACCGGTTCGGGGCTGCGGGTGGCGATCCAGGACGCCACGTCCCGCAAGGACCGCCCGGACACGGCGGCGGCGAGGATCAACCGTTGCAACGTTTGGGAGGCGGCCCGGTTGAAGAACGCCGAACTACCGCTGCTGGTGCCACCCCCGCCGTCGACTTCCCGCATGAAATGCGAGGCGAGGCGTTCGGCGCTGTCGATGTCGGTGACCGCCGAGAGGGGGTTCCACCACCAGGTTTGCGGGACGAACGCGATGCGTTGGGGGTCCAGCACGTACACGGCGCCCACTTCGTGGCGCAACGCGGCGGTGAGCATCCACAGGTCCGGTTTGTTGGAGGTGGCCACCACCGCCCCGGGGGCGGACAGGATGCCGGGCACGGCGATCGCCGAGGTTTTGTTCGACCGTGGCCCCATGAACACCACGGCCACGTCCTCCCAGGACTTGTAGACCGGGGATCGCCCGACGGTGCCCAGCAGGGACCCGTACTCCCTCATCTGGGTTTTCCGGTCCGCCGAGGCGAGCGAGGGGCGCAGCGCTTTGCCGCGCTGCTTGGCGTCGCGACCGGTCATCACCGCCACCGACGCTGCCGAGCCCATCGCCGCCCGTCCGTCACGACGGCCGAACACACGCCGGCCCACCACGACCATCACCACGAGCAGCACGACAATCAGCGCACCCAGGGTGATCAGCAGCCACGTCGGCCAACCCTGGCCGTGCAGGTCCACGGCCTTGCGGACCCCGAAGAACGCCCCCAAGGCAGCGACCAGGGCCAACGGCTTCCACATGTCGTGATCCATCACAGGACCTTTCTCGAGGCGGCGGGGTGGGTCAGTGCTGGGCCGGGGCGACCCGGCGGCTCGCCGCCGCGTCTGCGCATCGCGACGACCACCGCGGGCACGCCCAGGGCGACGGTGAGAACAAGCGCTGCCGAGGTGGTGGTGGTCAGCTGCAACATCCACAGGGCGAGCGCTATCCCGAGAGCGCCGACGGCCGGGTAGACCGCGACAAGCACCACCGCGGCCGATGCCGCGACGGGCACACCACGGCGGTACCGGTGGACGATCAGTGCCGCGGCCGCCACGCTCACCAGCACGCCCACCGCGACGACCACCCAGCCTGTGGGTTGCACCCACGAGCCGAACACCCAGTAGGCCTCCCGGGGCATTGGTGGCGCGCACAAGCACGGCAGGGGGTTTGGAGTACCCGCAGGGTGCACGTCGCCGCCCGCCATCACACGACGCCCGGACTGCCGGCGCGTGATCGGATCGGCCCGTGGTGGCGGCCGGCGGCGTCGGGGAAGTCATCGGCCACCAAAGCGGCCAGGTCGACGAACGCGTCCCGGGTGGTGGGGGACATGCGGTCGAGGTCGACTTCGGAGCCTTCGGCGAGGTGGGTGTCGAAGGGGATCACCTTCACCGCCCGCACCTCGCTCGCGAAGTGCTCCACCAGCTCATCCATGTTGATGCCACTGGAGCCGGGGCGGGCCGAGGAGATGACGACGACGGTGCGCTCCACCAGGTGGGCGTAGCCCTGGGCGGTGAGCCAGTTCAGGGTGGCGTCAGCGGACTGGGCGCCGTCCAGGGCGGGTGAGGACACCAGTACCAGGGCGTCGGCGGTGTCCAGCACCCCACGCATCGCCGAGTGCGTCAGGCCGGTGCCGCAGTCGGTGAGGATGAGATTGTAGAAGTTGTCCAGGATGGCAACCGCCTCGCGGTAGTCGGTCTCGGAGAACGCCTCAGCTTTGTGCGGGTCACGCTCGGAGGCCAGGACCTCCAGGCGGGAGGGGGCTTGGGAGGTGAACGCCCGCACGTCGGAGTAGCGGTGGATGCGCTGTTGGTCGTGGAGCAGGTCCCGCACGGTGGCCGGGGTTTGGGAGGGGATGCGCCCGCCGAGGGTGCCCAGGTCGGGGTTGGCGTCGATGGCCACGACGTGATCCCCGCGCAGGGCGGCGAACGTGGAGCCCAAGGACACGGTGGTGGTGGTTTTGCCGACCCCACCTTTGAGGCTGAGCACGGCGATCTTGTAGTCACCACGGATGGGTTGGTTCACCCGCTCCACCAGGTGGCGGCGGCGCACATCGTCGCGGGACTCCCCGGGGTTGACCCCGCCCCCGCTCATGCGGTGCACCATCCGCCGCCACCCCGAGGCCGGGGGGCGTTTCGTGGGGCGAAACAGCATGTCGCGGTTGATCTCCCCGCTGTGCCGGGGCCCGGGCTGTTCCGCTGTGGCGGGCGGGGGCAGCTGACCGGCTGGCGGGGGCAGCTGGGTGCGGCGGGCCGGGGGAGCATCGACCGGCCGTGGCTGCTGTTCGGTGGGTCGCCGACCCGAGGTCTGCTTCGGCGGAGGTGGGGTGTCGAACTGGGCGGCCGCGCCCCGGCCCCACGGTGGTACCGGCCCCGGAGCGCCTGCCGGGGCCGGGGTGCTCGGTGCGGGGGAATTCGCGAGGCGCAGCGGCGGCCGGGAAGCCTCGCCCGCCCGGGCGGGCGCGTCCTGTCCGTCGGCGTGCTCGGCGGCCGGTTCGTGCTCCTGCCCGGCGTCGGGGGCCGCGCCGTCCTGCGCTTCGGCGTCCAGCGGGGTGTCGGGGTGGGGTTGGGCGACCCACGGGGCGGCGGGGCGCGGCGTGGCGCTGTTGTTGGTCATGGTCGGTGCCTCTTCCTGAGCGTGTGGTTACGGGGACTTCTTCAAAGACGGGGTGGTGCGTCCGGCGGCCGGGTCGAGGGAGTCCCAGGCGGTGTCGGTGTCGTAGAGGGCCAGCTCGGTCGCGGAGAGGGTGACGGCCACGGGCAGGCCCATCCGCCCCCCGGACTTGATCAGGTACTTGCCGCGACCGGGGTGTCGTTGGCCGGGCACCCACGTCGGGGGGGCGGCCCAGGAGGTGACCAGGGCCCGTTCCTGGGAGGTGAACGGGGCGATCTCGTGGAGGCGGTTCATTTCGGCGTTGTCCATGCCACCGAGCAGTTTGATGTCGTTGCGGGCGGCCATGCCCTTGGCTTTGGCCCGGTCGGCTTCGGTGGGCAGGGCTTCCAGGTCGGTGATGGAGTGGGTGGACTGCACCGAGACGACCCCGCGGTGGCGGTTGAGGCGGGTGATCCGGTCCGAGCGCTCCACCAACCCCGGTGCCGCCCGCAACGCCCGCCACAGCTCGTCCTGGATCTGGATGACGTTGCGGCGGCGCCCGGAGGCGGCGTGCCCGTCGATGACCGCCGCCGACCACGCCCAGGCGCACATCATCGCCGAGGCCACCACGTCGTCCCCGGATTCCTCGATCGCTTTCAGCGACAGCGACAACGCCGGGGTGTCCCGCTCGATCGAGAAGGAGCTGGGCCGGTCGAACATCCCGGCGATCGGCCCGTTGCACAGCAAATCCAGGGTGTTGCGAAAATCGCGGGACTCCCGCTCGTACTCCCGGTCCTCATAGGCCACCAGGACCCGGCGCAACTCGGCTGGGCCTTGCTCCATCACCCGGAGCACGTCGGGGATCGTGGGGTCACCCTGCCCGGCGCGGGTGTGCCCGGCCGAGGCGATGTCCACCGCCCGGGCCAGAAACAGCCGGTCGGTGGGCAACAGGGCCGGGGACCCGGCGATCACCAACAACGACTCCAGCAGCTCCAGGCGGCGGGAGCGGGCCTGGGCGATGAGCTGGGCGCGGTGAGCGCCGACCGCCCCGGCGATGACGTCGCGCATCGGGCCGAGGTCCAGCGGGTTCAGCGAGTCCAGGCCGGGGCCGATGCGGAAGACCTGCCCGCCCATGCGCTCGGTGATCGCGGTGTATTCGTCCTTGATGTCGCCGGGCATGACGCCGGTGAACCCGAACGCCACCAGCCCCACCATCAACCGCTTCGCCGCGGTCGACTTCCCCACTCCCGGCTGGCCCTGCACCCACAGCCCGGTATTGGTGACCAGACCGTCGACCAACCACTGCGCCGGGTCCAGCCCGATGGGCTCGGCGGTGTGCAGATGCCGACCGAACGGCACGCCGCGCACCCGGGCGCCGGAGGCCGCGGCGAAGGGGAACAGCCCGGCGATCTGCGCGGTGGTGCCCTGCCACAGGGCACCGGCGTCCACGTTGGCGGCGTAGCCGCCGAACGCCGCCCGCGCACCACGGGCGTTGGGAATGAATTCCGGCACCGTGAACCCCCGGTAGGGGTCCGCCGCCGGGGTCGGAGCCTTCTCCTGGCGTTGGGTGAAGCCGTGCTCGGTGACCGCGGGCACCTCGGCGGCGGTGTCATCGCCGGGCTCGGGGGTGCGGAAGCGTTTAAGCACCCGGTAGAGCCACGGGTCGCCCTTCGAACCCCGCCGCGGGCGGGTCGGGGTGGTGTCGGTGGGGCGGATCGGGGTCGTAGTCATGCGATCCACCGCTCGACCGCACGCCGGGACAGGGCACTGGTGGGGTCGATCCCCAACCCGAGGGAGGCGGCGAACGCCGCCGGTTGCGCCCCGCGGGCCCGGCGGAAACGAATCTTGGTCTGCCCGGCGCGTTCCTCGGTGTCGGCGACCGCCGCATCCAGGGTGGCTTCGTTGCGCACGGTGGTGGTCAAATACATGGTGAACCGCCCGACCCCGGCCCCCAGGGATTCCTCCCGGGCGGCTTGGCGGGCCTTGGCCCGGTCATCGCGGTCGCGTTGCGTTTCGTCCTTCTTGGTTTTCTTCGCCCACGCCTGGCGCAGGCTGCCCGCGTTGATCTCCCGTTCCACCTGCTCCGCCGCTTGGGAGGCCAGGAACGGTTTGTAGACCATGGAAAACCGGCGGGAATACGGGCCCGGCGCGGTCAACGGGATGAGGATGCGTTGGCGCACCACCCCTGAGGGGGCGGCGGTCATCACCCAGGACACCGAATATCCCGAGTCGTGGCGGTAGACCTCCCAATCGGCCTCGGCCCTAATCGGGCCGGCGTCGGCCCATTCGGTCAGCTCCGACTCCTCGGCATCCGACATCGCTACCCGCACCGCGGGGTCGAACGCGGAGCGAATCCGGCGGATCAGCCACGGGGTGGTGGCCCTCCCGATCACCGTCGCCCCCGAGGCGGTCAACGACGCCTCGATGCCGGGCAGCCACCGCACCACCTCCGCCGCCCCCGACATCAGGTCCTTGGGGCGGGGGTTGGCCTTGGCCGGGTCGAAGTTGATGGTCACCGTGGTCACCACCTCCGCCGTCGAGGTCGGTTGCGACGCGACCAGCTCGTGCATCACCTTCCGGGCCACCGCGGGGGCCTTCGGGTCGATGCGGCCTTGGGTGTAGGAGCGCTGGTTCACCCCACCGGTGGGGGAGGACTCCACCGTGAACGACACCGAACTGATCATCGGCTTGTACCCCAGATCGGCCATCCACCCCCCGAACGTGGTCACCCACGAGTTGGCGTCCTCCGCATCAGCCAGGGTGATCCCCACCGGGGACACCAACAACACCGCCGACACAATGCCGGTGCGCCGGTTCCACAGCAAGCACTGCGTGCCCCCGCGGCCGTCCTCCACGTCCAACGGCAGCAACGGGGCCAACACACCGGGCAGGGTCTGTCCCCGGGGGACCTCCCGCAACGGTCCCGCCGCGACCGCGTCGAAGGAACGGGTCCTGGCCTCCGTGCGGCGGGCGAACCACGACACCCGCTGGGCGATAGTGCGCCGCGCCGACCCCCACGGCACCACCCCGACCACGATCACCGGGACCGCCACCGCCGCCTCCACCAGCGCCAACCGGAAGGAGAAGTTCATCGTGATCAGCACCACCGCGGCAACACCCGCCACCAGGCTGACCTGGCGGCCGGTAAACCGTCCGATACCGAACCCGGTCGCCAACCGGTAACCGCCGTACCCGCGCACATCACTGCTCATCACTACCCCCAGAGGTCTCGTCGTCATCGCTGTCGTTGGTCATGGTGGAAGAGGCGGCATCCGCCGCGTCGTTGATCTTCTCGATCGCCATCCCCGCCGCGGCGACACCCGCACCGACCGGGCCCGCCGCCGCCGCAGCACCACCACCCGCGGCAGCACCACCACCGCCCGCGGCAGCGCCACCACCCGCGGCAGCACCACCGCCGCCCGTGGCGGCGGCGCCTTCACCACCGCCGACCGCACCGGCCACATCGGGACCGCCCGCGCCCACGTCAGCACCACCACTTGCAGAATCGGCGCCTTCACCACCGCCGACCGCACCGGCCACATCGGGACCACCGGCACCCACATCGCCGCCACCACCAGGGCTCCCACCATCAGGGCTTCCGCCGCTGTCGGCGGCGCTGCCCGCCTCGTTCACGGCCTCCTGCATCGGGTTGCCTGCCCCACCACCGGTGGCCGCGACCTCCCCACCGGTTCGCTCGCTTTCGGCCTGATCGAAGAACTGGCCCCAGTGCTCGGCGTCGCTCTGCTCACCGGACTCGCCGCCCTCGACGTCAGCGCCCGAACTCGCCGAACCACCCGAACTCGAGGAACCACCCGCACCGCCACCGTCCGGGCCAGGCGAATCACCCGGACCGTCGGCATCCGAGCCCGGGGCCTGCCCCCCGCCCCCGCCACCGCTGCCGGGGCTCGGGTCAGGATCGGCGTGCCCGGTGCCCGGGCCGCTGGAGTTCATGTACGCGGCCTGGGACGTAGAGCTGTCGCCTTGGGGAGCAGGAGCCTCACCACCACCACCGCCGCCGCCCATCATGCGGGAGGCGGACGCACCACCGGCGGCCGCCAAGGCAAGACCACCACCCCCACCACCGCCGATGCCGTTACCGACGAAGGAGAAGAACTTCATCATCGAGGGCAACGCGATCACCGCGAGGGCGATCACCATCACCCCGATCACCGCGGTAGAGAGGTCTTTGCCCGTGCCCATGAACTTGAACCCGATGCTGTAAATCATCGCGGCCATCGGCTTGTACAACACCAGGGCCACGATCGACGAGGCGATCCGGGGAAACCACTGCCGGCCCCACGACGACAACTGACCGGCAGCGGCGAAAGCGATCATGCTGGCCAACACAAGAATCCCGGCCTGGCGGATGAACCCGAAGATCCACTGCACCAACGCCAGCAGGAAACACAACACCCCCAGCAGGAACACCATCACCGGGTTCGTCAGCGTCTGTATCCCGATCAGCTTGGCCAAGGAGTCCCCGAACTTGTCGGAGTTGTTCACCAACTGCTTGGCGACATCATCACCAGCAGAGAGCGCACCCTGCAACACCACCAAACTCAGCGAGGTGATGGCCACATACTTGAACGCGCCCATCAACAGCTCCGCAGCCGGTTGGCCCCGCCGCGACACCGCCATCACGATGGCGGTCCCGAGGATGCCGGCCATCATGATCAAAACGAACACCCCCTGCAACGGGCGTTGCACATCAACGATCGCCGTCGGGTCCAGGTTGATCGAATCCGACTTCACCCACCACGTCATCGACGTCCGCAGCATGTCCCCCGCCGCCTGACCCGTCGACTCCGCGACCTTCCCGAACGCCGAGTCAGCCGCCGCCCCCACCGCCGACGACACCGCACCACCGGCCGCACCAATCGGGTTCGCCACAACATTGCAAGCTGTCTTTGCGGTGGAGCCGATCCCAGGCACCGCGCCAGCAAGATCGCATGGACTAGGCATCGCGATTCTCCTTCTGTATGTAGTCGCGGATGTGCCTCACCACGTCGTGTACCCAGGAAGGCTGTTCACGGTCGTGGACGGCGAGTTGGTGTTGTCTGCGATCTTCCAATCGCCGCCGGACCAGATGAGGGTGTCCGGGCCAGTCACGTAGGTACCGGGTGCACCGTTCACATTCGGAAATGCAATCTCAATCGTCGCTTGGTCAGGGGTGAACGAGTCGACCTTGAACCCGACGGTCCGAGCGACCGCTGTTTCAACATCGCGGTCGCTCGACTGCTGCTGGGAATCCCTCGCAGCGAGAAACTGAGACTGCAACGGACTCGCGAACACTGAGGTTTTCTCAGTAGTTGCCTCGTTGGAGGGTTGATAGGACGATGCCGGCGGCGACGATATCGCCGATGCGGCTGGGGCACAGGCGGATTCGGCGTAGGCATTTCCAGCGTTGTTTGAGTTC
>JAABUP010006152.1_pt1 | contig 17408 bp, 18 predicted proteins | sample 5559201 | NCBI WGS metagenome assembly JAABUP01 (sample SAMN10711887, study PRJNA513373) | rock metagenome | isolation source: Antarctica rocks | place: Antarctica
AGACCGAAGGGCAGATCACCAAACTCAAGCTGGTGAAGCGTCAGATGTATGGCCGGGCAAAAGTCGATCTACTCGAAGCCCGGCTCATCGGGGTGGATTAACGTCATCGAGATTGCGTCAGACCCGAGTTGGGACCCGACATGCTCCTTCATAGAGCTGGATTGACGTTCGTCCTGCTCACGCAGGCGGCTTAAGATCGCCTCGGCACGCACGTCCGCCAGCAGAGATCCCATAGCGTTTCTTCCCTGCCGTCCTTGACGGCGCTAACTGCGTCTTTGCTGCCGCCAGCATAGCGAATTTATGCAGTGCGTGGCAACCGCATTGTAATTGTCCACTCCTGCTTGGGACGTAGCGATCACACAGTTACGGTCTGCAGGAGGTCGGTCCGATCAACCTTCAGATCACGAGGAATCCGACCGTAACGACGGCCATCACGACCGTCGCCAGCCATCCCACAACCCTCATGGACGAAGGCAACGTGAGTCGCCCCATGATGCGGGGATTGGCGGCGATCAGCATGATCACCGCCATCAGGGGGGCGGCGAGTGAGCCATTGACGACAGCGCTCCAGTAGAGCGCCTTGATCGGATCGAGCGAGCTGAAATTCAGAGCCACGCCGCCCAAGGTGGCCGCCGCAATGGTCCCATAGAAAGCTTTCGCCTGATGAGGACGGCTGTCCAGGTTCCCGGTCCACTGAAAAACCTCGCAGACCGCGTAGGCTGCGGAACCGGCCAGCACGGGCACGGCAAGCAGGCCGGTGCCGACAATTCCTGCGGCGAACAGGGCGAACGTGAACTCCCCAGCAATCGGTCGGAGCGCCTCGGCCGCTTGCGAAGACGTTTGAATGTCGGTAACGCCGCTGGCGTTCAACGTCGCCGCCGTCGCCAGGATGATAAACCAGGCGATAAGGTTCGAGATCCCCATTCCGAAGACCGTGTCGGTGCGAATACGCGCGAGTTCAGGTGCGGCGCCGCGGGGCGTGAGACCCAGCGGCCGAACGTGCCGCCGGCGACCCTCTTCCACCTCTTGCGAACTCTGCCAGAAAAAAAGGTAGGGGCTGATGGTCGTGCCGAGAATCGCCACCATCGCCATGGCGTGCGGGGCATCGAGGACGATGCGGGGCACCAGCGTGCTGTAGAGGGCTTCACCCCATGGGACGTGAGCCGTAAAAACAACGGCGACGTAAGCGAACAGGGAAAGCGTGAGCCATTTCAACACGGCCGCGTAGCGCGCGTAGTTCAAGAAGGTTTCGAGGAGGATACACGCTAGGCCGAACAGGACGATGTAGAGGCGCTGCGAGCCGCCGGCGAGCAACTGGGCCGCGGCCCCCATGGCGCCGAGGTCGGCCCCGAGATTGATGACGTTCGCGACGAGCAGCAGGACGACGACGAGCCGCAGAAGCCAGGCCGGATAGTGACGTCGAAGGTTGTGGGCAATGCCGACGCCCGTTACGGCGCCGATGCGCGCGCAGACAGCCTGGAACACGGCCATCAGCGGGAAGCTGAACAACATGGTCCAGGCGAGCCCGTACCCGAACTGCGCCCCGACCTGGCTGTAGGTGGCTATCCCGCTCGGGTCGTCGTCGGCCGCGCCTGTTACCAATCCTGGTCCAAGGCTGCGCAACACGCTGGTGGCCTGCACTGGCGGAGCAGCCGCCGTCCGTGCGGATGTGGCGTGCGATCCGGGACGGGGATCGCTCCCCGTCCCGGGCTGCATCAGTAGTCCATGCCGCCCATGCCGCCCATGCCGCCGCCGCCGCCCGGCATCGCCGGCGAGTCCTTCTTCGGCGCTTCGGCCACCATGGCTTCCGTCGTGATGAGCAGGCCAGCGACCGAGGCCGCATCCTGCAGAGCCACGCGGACCACCTTGGCCGGATCGACAATGCCGGCGCTCAGCATGTCGACGTATTTTTCGGTCTGGGCATCGAAGCCGTAGGTCGCCGAGGAATTCTCGGACACCTTGCCGACCACGATCGAGCCTTCGACGCCGGAGTTTTCGGCGATCTGACGGATCGGCGCTTCCAGAGCCCGGAGCACGATGCTGATGCCCGCCTGCACGTCGGTGTTATCGTTCGTGAGCTTGCCGACCGCGGCTTTGGCGCGCAGCAGCGCGATGCCACCGCCCGGCACGATGCCTTCTTCGACAGCCGCGCGTGTCGCGTTCAGCGCGTCGTCGACGCGATCCTTCTTTTCCTTGACCTCGACTTCCGTCGAGCCGCCGACGCGGATCACCGCGACGCCGCCCGCGAGCTTGGCCAGGCGCTCCTGGAGCTTTTCCTTGTCGTAGTCCGAGGTGGTCTCCTCGACCTGCGCCTTGATCTGGGCGATGCGAGCGTTGATGTCGTCCTTCTTGCCGGCGCCGTCGACGATCGTGGTGTTCTCCTTCTCGATGCGGACCCGCTTGGCACGGCCGAGCATCTCAAGCTTGACGTTTTCGAGCTTGATGCCGAGATCTTCCGAGATCGTCTGACCAGCCGTGAGGACGGCGATGTCTTCGAGCATGGCCTTGCGGCGGTCGCCGAAACCCGGCGCCTTGACGGCCGCGACCTTCAGGCCGCCGCGCAGCTTGTTGACCACCAGCGTGGCCAGAGCCTCGCCGTCGATGTCCTCGGCGATGATGAGGAGCGGCTTGCCGCTCTGCACGACGGCTTCGAGGATCGGCAGCATGGCCTGCAAGGACGACAGCTTCTTCTCGTGGATGAGCACATAAGGCTCCTCCAGTTCGGCGATCATCTTCTCCGCGTTGGTGACGAAATACGGAGACAGATAGCCGCGGTCGAACTGCATGCCCTCGACGACATCGAGTTCGGTATCGGCGGTCTTGGCCTCTTCGACCGTGATCACGCCCTCGTTGCCGACCTTCTGCATCGCCTCCGCGATCATCTTGCCGATCGAGGCGTCGCCGTTCGATGCGATCGTGCCGATTTGGCCGATCTCTTCGGACGAACCGACCTTCTTGGCGCGACCTTCGATGTCCTTCACGGTCGCGGTCACGGCGATGTCGATGCCGCGCTTGAGATCCATCGGGTTCATGCCGGCGGCGACCAGCTTGATCCCCTCCTTCATGATGGAGGCGGCCAGGACCGTGGCCGTGGTGGTGCCATCGCCCGCGAGGTCGTTGGTCTTCGAGGCCACTTCGCGCACCATCTGGGCGCCCATGTTCTCGAACTTGTCGGAAAGTTCGATTTCCTTGGCGACCGTCACGCCGTCCTTGGTGATGCGCGGTGCCCCGTACGACTTGTCGAGCACGACGTTGCGGCCCTTGGGGCCGAGCGTGACCTTCACGGCGTTGTTGAGAATGTCGATGCCGCGCAACATCCTGTCGCGGGCATCCGATGAGAATCTTACGTCTTTGGCGGCCATGGTGGTGACTCCTTGAGAATTGTGGATCCGGACGGGGTTCCGTCAGGCTGCCTTCTTCATGGCGGCGGCGCCCTCGATGACACCCATCACGTCCGACTCCTTCATGATCAGCAGCTCCTGGCCGTCGATCTTGACCTCGGTTCCGGACCATTTGCCGAACAGGATGCGGTCGCCGGCCTTGAGGTCGAGAGGCATGAGCTTGCCGCTCTCGTCGCGAACGCCGGGGCCGACCGCGACGATCTCGCCCTCCTGCGGCTTCTCCTTGGCGTTGTCGGGGATGATGATCCCGCCCTTGGTCTTCTCCTCCCCTTCGATGCGCTTGACGACCACGCGGTCGTGTAGAGGGCGAAAGTTCATGATCGACTCCTTCTGATGCAGCACATGGTCGAGGGCTGCGCCTCGCCATTGACGGTTGGCACTCATCCAATGTGAGTGCTAAGCTCCCGAGATACCAGAAACAAAGCAGGCGTAAGGGAAATAAAAGCAAATGCGGCGCAAACTGATCCTGCGGAGAGTTTGGCGGATCACTGCATAGCAACCGAGATAAGAAAAACTGGGTATGGTCGGGAGCTGTGCGCGTTTTCGAGTCCGTGGTCTCGTTCGGCCGCGAAGGTGGTGGTCAACGGTTGTCTTTTCGTCACTTGCGCACCGTCCAGATGGAGAAATCTACAGCATTCCCACTCGAACTCCGATTGTCAGCCCGCGCTTGGGTGCCGCGCCTATCTAAGGAGGTCTCCTCAACGTTCGCGAAATGCGCGCCCACACGTACTGACTCGATCTGCGGCTTTTTCGGGCGCGCCCACGGCTCAGAGTCGACCGTCAGAATACAGCAGCGTGCCGTCGGGCTCTCGGATTGCTGCGGCGTTCATGCTGGCTCGCTCGATCTTCCCCCGCCCCATGATGTGGAACACCTCTTGGCCGTCTGCGAGGAGGTAGTCGGTGATGATGCGCCGATGACACCGCCACCAGACCGCTTCGGCGCACATGATGGCACAGCCATGAGCGCGGCCAAGATCCTGCAGCTCCGCGATCCCGTTCCGGAAGTCCGGAGTGGCCGCGTAGTCGGCGTAGTTCCGGAAGCTGGCGTTCTGCCAGAAGGTGTTCCTCGACGGAACCTGGCCTTTCCGTCGCCCGCGCAAACCGCCGAGCCTGCTGACATGACGATAGCCGATCTGGCAGGCGGCCAGGGAGTCCGGAAGCGTATCGGCATTGAATTGCGGGTTGGTGCGCGAACGGGGGATGGACCGGACATCCACGACGAAGTCAGCCTTTGCCTCCTGGAGTAGGTCAACGAACTCTGCCACCGATCGGGTGGAGTGGCCGATCGTGTAAAAGATCGAGCATCCATCCGTGCTATGCAACGGCTTCTCCCTTCCCGCAACCTGGGCACATCGGTTTGAAGCCCTGGAAGCCCAGCCTCCATAAATAAGCCCGCGCGGGCCTCCCGTCTGCCTTGCCGCTCAAGGTAACGATCCGGGTTGCGGTATCGGACGGATGAGATCAAACCCCTCCGCAGAAAAGCCTGCGTCCGCCGGACCTCGGCCGATCTCAGAACCTTCTCCGGGTCGCATGGCCCCTACCCTCCTCCTTTTCCCACCTGGACAGCACTCTTTGAAGCTGCGGCAAGTCACTGGGGATTGGAGGCTCGGCAAGACATCGAGTTGTTTCCTTCGAAGGGTATTTGAATCAGCTCGAGCGTACGTCGTCATGCGTTGTTTTTGACGATATGGCAGGTGTGGTGGTATTGGCCGAAGGCCCGCCGTTTCCACCTCCGGCGAACTCCGCAGCCGCGTGGACGATCTCGGGCACTGAGAGATGCACGTAGGCCAGTAAATCGTCTGGTGTCCTGCCGCTCTTCGGAATCCTGCGAACGAAGAGCGACCGCACGCGGGGCGGCCCGCCTGCGGTGGCGGCGGCCTCGGACAACTCGCTCCCGATGCCCCCGGCGTAATTGTCCTCGACGGTCAGGATCACGGCGCCAGACTGCCGGGCAAGCGCCAGCACCGCTTCCGTGTCCATCGGCAATGCGTAGGCGTCGACGACCGTCGCCGCGATGCCTTTCTCTTCGAGGATCGGCGCTGCGGCGAGACATGTGTGGACGAGATAACCGTCCGCGACCAGCAGAACCCTTCGCTCGCCCGTGCCGGCCTTCCTCACTACCTTGTGCCCGCCGAACGGGAAACTCTCCGTCTCCTCATAGAGGAGCGGCAGGTCGGCGCGAACCGCCCGCAGGTAACAGGCGCTCGGGTAGGCAGCCATCTCGACCACCATGTTGTAGGTGCTGACCGCGTCGCTCGGCGTCAGGACGGTCATCGCCGGATTGTTCCGGTGATCTTTAGCGTGGGCGATCGCACGCATGAACGCCACATCGGCGAGTGCCATTTGGCTTGGACCATCGGCCGCGAGCGTCACCCCGACATGGGTGCCGACGAGCTTGATATTGGCCCCGCCAATCACCGCCATTTCGATCTGATCGAACGCGCGCTCCATGAACCTGCCGAAAGTGCTGACGAACGGGATCTTGCCGGCCGCCGCCAGTCCCACCGCGGCAGAGACCATATTCTGCTCGGCGATCCGCCCCTCAAAGTAACGGTGCGGGTGCGCGTTGGCGAAAAATTCGGCGTAGGTCGAATTCTTAACATCGCCGTCGAGCGCCACGATACGCGGGTCGGCATCCCCCAGCGCCTTCAGCGCCATTCCGTAAGCACGTCGCGGCGACAGCTCCTTCTTTTCGTTGACCGCTTCGGTCAGTTTGGGGTCGGCGTGGACCACCTCGGCGAAGCTTGCGGGCTTGCCGGCCGGCCTGGTCGGGGCCGCTGGTAGCGGTTCGGGAATCCGAAGTGCTTGCGTCATCTCCTGTGGGTCGACATCCTTAACGCCCAGCTCTGCCGCGCGCTTGTCAAGTTCCGCCAGCACCGCCTCGAGTTGGTCCTGCGGAACCGCAACACCATGATGGCCCATGCCCTGGATTTGCGGTACGCCCCAGCCTTTCACGGTGCGTGCGATGAGACAGAGTGGCTTGTCGGAGCCATCGCCCCGTTGCCGGAGCGCCTGCTCGATTGCCGCGGGATTATTTCCGTCGATCACGACCGTCCGCCAGCCAAAGGCTTCCGCTTTTTGCTGAAGATGCTGCCAATCCTCGGGTTTCGCCACGAAATCGCTCTGCCCGAGCGTATTGCAGTTGAAAATTGCAACTACGTTGATCAGACGCATATCCGCGATGAAGTCCATCGCTTCCCAGATCTGGCCTTCCCGGGCTTCCCCATCGCCAATGATGCAGTAGATCGTCTTGTCCACATCATCGACACGGGCCGCGCAGGCGAGGCCCGCCGCGACCGACAGGCCCTGTCCAAGGGAGCCCGCCGCGGAGTCAAAGAACGGAAAGCCGAGCGCGGGATTCGGGTGTCCGTCGATCAGGCTGTCGATGTCGCGCAGCGTCATCAGGTCGCCTATGTCCATCGCCTTCGCGCGGCCATGGGGGTAGAAGGTGACACCGAGATGCGCGCATGCAGCGTAGACAATCGGCACCGCATGACCTTCCGAAAGTACGAGCCGGTCGGCGCCTCCGTACTCGGGTCGCTTCGGATCCCAGCGCATGACGCGATACATCAGCACGGCCGTAAGATGGGCCAGCGAGAGGGCTGTTGTCGGGTGCCCGCTCTTTGCCGCCGTCGTGGCTCGCACCGCGAGACGGCCCAGCTCGATAGCCTTGGCCTGCAGGATCTTGTTGATGTCGCCCATGTCGGACTCCGGATTTGTCGGTAATCGACCTGCCGAGATAGCCGCCGGTTACGGGAATGTTGACGAAGGAGCCTGGTCTATGTTGCAGGTCGGCTCACGACAGGCCCTCAGATCGGCATGCGGTAGCCGTAGAACTCGTGATCCTCGTTGTATCCACCCTGACCGGCGCCAAGGTCGGCGAAGTCACGCACAAACTCGATAGCCGCGATCCACTTGACCATTTTGAACCCGAGCTCGTTCTCGCAACGTAGCCGGAGCGGCGCACCGTGAAGCACGCTGACCGGCACACCGTTCATCTCATAGGCAAGGATTGTCAGCCTGTGACTCATGTTGTGCATCTTATGCACGTCATAATAGCGGCCGGCGTCGCCACCGTCCGCGAAGGAGTAGAACACCGCGTAGCGGGCGTCGGCCTTCGGCTTCACGAGATCGAGGATGTGACGCATCGGAACGCCGCCCCATTTGGCGACACCCGACCACCCCTGGATGCAGAAATGCTCGGTGATCTGCTCCTGCTTCGGCATCGCTCGGAGGTCCGCGAGGGAGAACTCTTGGGGCGCCTCCACCAGGCCATCCACACGCAACCTGTAATGAGCGAATTGCTCCGCCACGAGAACGTCGAACTCGGCGGAGTTCGGCATGGTACCGTTCGGCCATAAATGCGGCGAGATGTCCTGCTCGGTATACTCGGCACTGGGGCTCCACCACTCGGCCAAGCCCTTGATCCCTCCCACCATGAACTCTCCGGTTTTCTGGACCACACGGGCGTACCGGATCGTGAAGGGCGAGGCCCGCCACCAGGCGAGCGCCACGACCGCCATGGCGACGACGAAGGGCAAGAAACCAACCCAGGACTTGTTCTGCACGCCGGCGAACATGTGGTTGGTGTTCTGCCGCAGGCCGGTGATGAACACCATGATGCCGTGCGCCAGAATGAAGAAGACGAACCAGGAGAACGAGATGAAATGGATCGTCCGGGCCAACTGCCGGTTCACGATTTTGCCGAGCCAGCCCGATGCGTTGGCGATCGCCGGGCTCTGCATGAGCCCGGTGGCGATCGACAGCGGCGCGGCAACGAACACCGTGATGAAATAGGTGATTTGCTGAAGCCCGTTATAGCGTGTCCAGGTGTCCTCCACCGGGAAGTTCAACGACGCGTATTGGATCGCCGTCGAGAGCGCGTTCGGGTACACGTCCCAGGTCAGCGGCACCAAGCGGCGCCATTGGTCGGTCGAAAAGAGCAGCGCGTAGAACGCGATTCCATTGATCAGCCACAACAGGTTGATGGAGAAATGCCACCAGCGCGCGAGCCCGATCGAGTGGCGTATTCCCGGGATACCGAGCCATTTCGGAATCGTCACCGAGTCGTCCTTGGCGGTCCAGACGCGATCCATGGGGACCGGATGCTGGAAACGGAACCACTCCGTGCCGGGCGTGCAGTCGCGCTTCAAATAAAGACGCGGATGGTCGGCCAGGATCTGGATGCCGGCCCGGATGATGAACATCATGAACAGCATGTTCAAGAAATGCTGCAGGCGCAGCCACCACGGGAAGCCGGTATCGACCGACGGCGCAGCCTGGGCGATGCCGGGATAGCGTTTGATGAACGCCTGGATGCTCGGGAGTTCCCGCAGGCTCTGCGCCAGTGCGATCAGGAGGATCAGCGCCACAGCCCCGATCACGAGGAACCAAAGCGAGTTGACCCAATGCCGCCCTATCCGGATCTGCGGGACGATGCCTTTCCGGGGCGGGAGCCAATGGCTAAGAAGAATTCGGTCATCCGCCGCAGTCAGCGTTGATGCAAGCGGATCGTGCGACGGCGACTTGATCCTGACCGAGTCCGGCTTCGGCATCCCCTTCCTCCTGTGTGCCCTGGCCGTGCCCGATAGGTGTCCACACGCGTCGGAACATCTCGTTCGAGATTAGGTCCAGCTCGCCGGCGCGGTCACGCCTGATTTTCGGACTTGACCTGCGGAGAGGCGGCACCGTGGTTCCCGAACGCCGCCACGATCGTTGGGAAGAACTGACCTTTTCCCCACTCCTGGATCATATGCTGCACGCCATGCACGAGATCGGTGCCGGCGGTCTCGAAGAGGGCGCCGACCTGCCCGGCCTCCAAGGCTGGCGCATCGGTCCGATAGACCCCGTGTGCGGGCTCGACACCCACGCCGGTGTCATAGACGAGCTTTCCGCCGAGATAAGCCGTGTAGGCCAATGCGCCGATGCCGGCGGCTCCAGCGCCGAGGTAGACGGCATTCGGCTCCCGATGTCTTGTACGCCAGACCGCCATGTAACTTGCCGCGACGGTGATGACGAAGTTCAGATTGCGATGCGTCATCAGCATGTCACGCGATTCGCCCTCGACGTTGACCTCCTCACCGGCGATCAGTCCGGTGACAGCGGATGCGAGGGCGCCTACTGCGGCGATGCAGATGGCTTTCTGCCCGAACGAAAGGAGCGACTTGTTGCCGGTCACACGTCCGAGGAGGTCGGCACCGACCGCAAGCGGCAGCAACGCGATCGGCAGGTGGACGAGGGCGGGATGCATCTGTTGCAGGCGTATGGCCATGACGTCGACTCCTGGATAGATCCTATGGACAGCTGAGCCTTGTTTCGCCCCCGATAGAGTTGGCAGCCGGCAGTGGAGAGCCGCGGGTTTCAGCTGATCTGTCTACCGAGCACGAGATCCCGCAATACGAGCGCGTCGTTGTGCTCTTCGTCGTGGGCGGAATACACCAAGGTCACGAGCCCCTGCAGCGCCAGGCCGCGTAACGTTTCGAGCTGGTCGGGGTGCCGGTGCACCTCGTCGGCGTAGCGGTGGCGGAATTCCGCCCAGCGCGCGGGATCGTGTCCGAACCACTTGCGCAACTCGGTGCTGGGGGCGAGCTCCTTCAGCCAATGATCCAGCGCCGCGTCGGCCTTCTTGACGCCGCGCGGCCACAGCCTGTCGACGAGGACGCGCGTCCCATCCGCCTTGTCATGCGGCTCATAGGCGCGTTTCAGCTTCACTTTATCAGCCGCTATCCCGCTGCTCATCGGTTCCCGCCTGTATCGGCCGCCATGAGGCTCTCAAACTCGACTTCCGCGCGAAGCCCGTCGAGGTTGCGGTTGACGATCCCCATGGCCAACCTTCGCCCGTCTCGTGAATAAGAGATCGTGCAGTCGCGCGCCTCGAGCGAGCCGGCGATGTCGGCCTTGTCCCATTTCTCAGCGTGGCCCACGTAGCCGAGGCCGAAATCGTACTGGATGGTCCAGAAGAACGGCGCGCAGTCGAAGCGCTCGCGCCGGCCGAGGATGTTGTGGGCCGCGGTCTGACCTTGGCGCTCCGCCACGACCCAGTGCTCGACCCGGATGGCCTCACCGGTGAGCCGATCCGGCCAGCGTGCGATATCGCCCGCCGCGTAGACGTTTGGCGCACTCGTCTGGAGGTAGGCGTCTACGGTGACGCCCGATCGGTGGCGAGCCCTGCCTGCTCGGCCAGCGCCAGCGCCGGCTTGACGCCGATGCCGACAACGACGAGGTCGGCCTCGAGCCTGTTGCCGTTCTTCAAGGTGACGCTTCGATCGTCGATCGAGGTCGCGGTGGTCTCGAGATGAAACGTCACGCCGTGGTCCTCATGCAGCTTGCGGAAGAAGTTTCCCACTTCGGCGCCGAGTATTCGCACCATGGGAATTTTGTCCGGAGCGACGACATCCACCTCGATGCCGCGCGTGCGCAACGAGGCCGCGACCTCAAGGCCGATGAAGCTCGCGCCGATGACGACGGCGCGCCGCGACGTCTTCGCCTTGACGACGATGGCGCGGCTGTCCGCCACCGTACGCAGATAGTGCACGTGCGGAAGATCGGCGCCCGAGATATCGAGGCGCACCGGCTCGGCACCGGACGCCAGGAGCAGCGCGTCGTAGCCATGCCCGCTGCCGTCGGCCAGCCGCACTTCGCGCGCCTTCGTGTCGATCGCGGTGACGCGCACGTTCAACTTCAAGTCGATCTTATGCTTCTGGTAGAACTCCGATGATCGCAGCGGATTGGCTGACTCTTCTGACTTGCCCGAGAGAAATCCCTTGGACAGCTTGGGCCGGTCATAGGGGACTGACGTATCGGCACTCAACATCGTGAGGCGGCCGGCATAGCCTTCGCGGCGCAGCATTTCCGCTGCGGCGTTGCCCGCGCCGCCACCGCCGACGATCACCACGGCGGCGGGCATGCCGGCCGTCGCCGGGAGAGGTTCGGGTGCGAGATCTTCGAGCTTTTCGCGAACATAAACGGCGCCGACCGGCTGATCGACGGGCATGAATTGCCGCGCCGCGTCGCGAACCTCTTCGACCCGCCAACGCAAGATCGGGGCCGGTCAATTTCGCAGGTTCTGCGCCCATGGAAACGTTCTCTACGATTTGAGAATGAACGCCATCGCGCAACGGCACAACGTCGGGAGGGCCGTCTGCGACAATTCAGGAATACGCACGCACACTCGATCGTTCCATAAGCACAGCGAAAGCTCGACGCGGCCGACCAGACCGGGTTTGGATCAACACGGTCGAGGAGATCTTGCGAGAGCCCTACGAAGGCATGTCGTCGCGTTTGATCCAATCGCTGGACTAGAATCAGCGCGAGGAGCCCCACCGCACCGGTACGAGGGTCAGTCCACGACGAACTCAATATAGGCAGTCAACCTGGGATAGACCCGTTTATCGAACGCGTAACGTGGCGAGCATATGATCGGCTCGCGCGAAGATGTGCGAATGAGCTGTCCACCGCGGCGTGGTGAGAATGGTCCGACCCTCGACCAAGTAGCGGCTTGGAGGTAGGCGAAGGTTGGTGTCAGTTCGCAGGCACGGGCATAGAAGGAGTACAACTCGACAGCGATCTGCCCATATTGGACCAACTACGGCGGGGCAACGCAATTTGTTGATTGGGATAAAGCGATCGGGTGCTGGTATGACAATGATTGAGTTCGAAGAGGGCGCCATTCAGGTCGATGTGACGATCGTCGCAAAGGGCTTCGGGATCGAGCCATCGCTCGTTCAGGAGCGGATGCGCGAAGGAAAGATCACCAGTCTCTGTGAGCGAGGGATCGATGAGGATGAAGGTCGATACCGCCTGACGTTCTTTTTCGGGAACCGGCGTTTCCGCCTGATCGTCGACGAGGCGGGAAACGTCGTCCGGCACTCGTCGCTCGACTTTGACGACCGTCCACTTCCGGCATCGGCGCGCAAGCCCGGAGCCTGACGGCGGCCGCACGACCAAGAGAACAGCATGATCATCGAATCCTCAAACCAGGTGCCTCGCGCCACCCTGCTCAAGCGGTTCCCCGTGCCGAAAAACTTCCACGTTTCGCCTGAATCGCGCATCGAGCGCGGCAAGACCTGGCCAGCCCTCGCACGGGCCAAACGCGTGAAAACGTTCGAAATCTACCGCTATGACCCGGATTCCGGTCGGAATCCGAGTCTCGACACGTTCGACGTGGACCTCGACGATTGCGGACCGATGGTTCTCGACGCGCTCTTCTGGATCAAGAACAAGGTCGATTCGACCCTCACGTTCCGTCGTTCGTGCCGCGAAGGCATCTGCGGTTCCTGCGCCATGAACATGGACGGCGCAAACTGGCTTGCCTGCACGCGGTTCATTTCCGACATGGGCACGCCGGCGCGGATCTACCCCCTCAACAATTTGAGAATCATCAAGGACCTGGTGCCTGATCTTACGCACCTTTTCGCGCAGTACAGCTCGATCGAACCGTGGATCCAGACAACGACGCCCGAGCCCGACAAGGAACGGCTTCAGTCTCCCCAAGAACGAAGCAAGGTCGACGGCTATTACGAATGCATCCTGTGCTTCTGCTGCACGGGAGGATGCCCGAGTCATTGGTGGAACGGCGACCGTTTCCTGGGACCCGCCGTGCTGCTCCAAGCCTGGCGTTGGCTGGCCGACAGCCGGGACGAGGCGGCGGGTGAGCGGCTCGATGATCTCGAAGACCCGTTCCGCCTTTACCGGTGCCACACGATCCTCAATTGCACCCGGACATGCCCGAAGGGGTTGAATCCCGGCAAGGCCATTGCCGAGATCAAGAGAATGGTGATCGAGCGCCGAGGCTGACCGCCCCAAGAAATGGAACCGATGATGCCCGATCCCACGACAGAGCGAACGCGACCGCTCTCTCCCAACATCCAGATCTACCGGCCGCAACTCACGTCGGTCCTGTCCATCGCCAATCGGATCACCGGAATCGCGTTGAGCGTCTGTGCGGTTGTGCTGGTGGTGTGGCTGATGGCGGCCGCCGCGGGACCACAGCCCTACGCCGCGGTTCAAAGCGCCCTCGCGTCCTGGATCGGTCGGGTCGCGCTGTTCGGGTGCACGTTCGCGTTTTTCCTGCATCTTTGCGGCGGCATCCGGCATCTCGTCTGGGACACGGTCCACGGTTTCGAACTCCGCGCGATCTACATCTCGGGGTGGACCGTGGTGGCGGCGAGCGTCGTGCTCACCCTGGCGGCCTGGATCGTCAGCTTCTTTCTGGAACGGTAGGGCCGATGGACAGGAAACGCATGCGCTCGCCGCTCGGCCGCGCTATTGGGCTCGGCTCGGCGAAAGAGGGCGTCGGGCACTGGTGGAGGGAGCGCGTGACAGCGATTGCTCTCGTGCCGCTGTCGATCTGGTTCGTCGCCTCGATGATCGCGCATATCGGCAGCGACTACGCCACCGTCGTCGCCTGGCTAAGGACGCCGCTCGCAACGATCTCCATGATTCTCCTATTGATTGCGTCTTTCTATCACTCGGCGCTCGGCCTGCAGGTGGTGATCGAGGACTACGTCCACTCCGGGGCCAAGTTTGCAGCGGTTGTGATGGTGCGCCTCGGCTCCTTCGCACTGGCCGTCGCCGGGGTTATAGCGACCATGCGTGTCGCCTTTGGCGGCTGACGAGCCGGTCGGCCGTACAGGTATGTGCATATCGTCGCTACAAGCGGCGACAGCTATCGTATGAAACACTCCGCTGGGCGCCGGTGCATCTCCGCCGCGGCGGAGCCAACCAAGCCGGCGTGGACGACTTACGCCCTGGTCACCAAAATCAACCACCGACGTGCGAAGAGGAGCCCGATCGGCGCTTCGGACCGCCCCGTCGGCCCAGCCGCTGTTGAGATCATCGAGTTCATGACGGCCGCAGACGAGAAAGACTGTCCGCCCGGGTGTTCGGACCGGTGGCAGACGCGAAGTGATGAGATGGTTTTCGATCGGGCTCGCTAAGCCTCCTGTAAAGGTGCATGGTGCACCCGTCGTCGGGTCTCACTAGGCATCCGACGGCTGAGAGCTGTGACGCGCTCCCGCCTGAACGGGGCCTGCTATGCCCAAACTTCACGAGCAAACCAGAGAGATAGCCGATAGAGATAAGCCCCTTTCACCTCGCTGCCTTCATCGAGCGCATGCAATCCATAAGCGAGGCCGAGGCAAGGCTGGTCCGCTTGCTCGAAGAAGATATCAACGTCAGTGAGCGGCTGATCGGCTTTCTGATCGGCGTAAGGCCGCGAGGTTTCTGCGATCGATGCATAGCCTATGCGCTCACGTTGTCGCTGGAGGTTGTCAAAAATCACGCTGAGGAGCTGGCGAACCGGCTTCGTTTCTACCGAGCCGTAGGGCGCTGTTCGTCCTGCCGCAGAACTAGGCGAATCGTGACGCGAGCGGCCCAGTTTGTCGACTCCCGAGCCTCCAGCACACCCACGATATCACCGATTTCCTACAAGCGATCCGTCACGCCCGCAGTCATCACGGGAGATTCGCAGGATCCCATGCGAACCCAAGGCCACCGCCGAGCGGATCAACTCGCCTCGGAGCGTGCTTGAAATCTGCATTATTTCGACGGACGAAGAAGCCGTGATTGCTTGACATGTGCTGGACGCGATCGGGACGTAAGACACGTCCTGCAGCGACATCGCTCTTGGTTACCCTGTCAACAAGGTGGAAAAGGAAACACCCTGGCTGCCGGCAACCGCGCTGAGGATCGTGACCAGGGCAATGCCGAGCAGGACCCAATGAATCCGATTCAGCGTCGTGAACGCCGACTCCGGGTCTGTTTGGACCTTTGCGTGGAACGTCCGATGAAGCACCAGGGGTTCGGCAACGAAAAGGATCAATGTGAAAAGCAGCCAGACGCAGACCATGGCATGCATCCACCAGAAATCGACCGATCGGAAGCGATCCCAAGCGCCGAGCTTGGCCACCATGTAAAAGCCAGTCAGGGCGACCACGATCGTGGCTATCCGCGCCTGCCAGGCAAACCGCCCCTCGATGGCTTGAAAGCTCTGCCAGCGGTCTGGCCCGAACCGTCCGCGGCGAATGGCCGGCAGCACGATTGTCGTGACCATGGCGACACCGCCGACCCATACGACGATGGCGAGGACATGCAGAGCACGGGCGATTGCGAGCCCGGTCATCGTGATGTGTCACATCTGCCGCGGCGCTCCACCGATCGATCCATCAATGTGACGCCGTTGGCGGGTTTGGCGCAATGATCTCGCCGCGGCTGGCCGCGATACCAAGCTCCAGGCTGTTGGCGATCCGATCCGCCCGTTCGAGGAAATGTGCCGCCGCCGGCGGCGGGCAAACGTCTCTTGCGACCTCCGCAAAGATCACGAGCCATCGCCCGAATTGTTCGCGCCCGAGTGGCATCGGCACATGTGCGGCCATTGGCGTGCCATGATACCGACCCGTCAACAAGGCAACCGAAGACCAGAAATCGCACATCTTGGCGATGTGGGACTCCCAATCGGCAATGCGTTCCTCAAAGATTGGGCCGAGCACCGGGTCATCGGCGGTGCGCGCGTAGAAAGTGCGCACCAATTCCTCGATCATGACATCGTCGATGCCCGTTCGCGCCGCGATATCGTCGGTGATGCGCGCGCGTCGCTCCGTCGCCGTGACGGTGGAATCATTCGATGCGGGATGGGGAGACATGGTGTTGACCTTCGCTAATCCGATTTACGCCGAATCTTAGCACAGCTGGGCTCAGGATTGACGCCTTGCCGCACACGTCCACGCGCTCGACCGCGCGCGGCGGCCCGGGCAAGCTGACGCGCTTGCCCGTCGGGCATCATTCGGCGTCGGCATTGCTCGCAATAGCGCTTGCCGAAATCATCGAGAAGGGCTGGGTCACCCCTGACCGGGTAGGTCGCCTGGCATTTTCAGAAGGAGGCCGCCGAGGCCGACATCCGCCGGCTCTTCGGGGTGGTGGGCCTGGACAATCAGATCACGATCAGGCCGCAGGTCAGCGTCTCGAACGTGAGTGACGCCACCACGCATGCCCTGCATCGCTCGTGGTTCTTCGACCCGGACACGATAGACGTCAGGGCGGACGGCGGGACGGTCCGGCTCACGGGCACGGTTCACTCGCTACATGACAAAGATATCGCGGCCAAGACTGCGTGGGCCGCCCCGGGCGTGATCCTCGTCCAGAACGACATCCGCGTCGTTTGAAGTGAAGTCTGTCGGCAGTTCAGGGCGGGCTGTCGATTTGCTGGCATGGGCTTCGTCGTCGCTCGATGGACCCTGCAACCATTCCACTGTCATCATACGGACACTCAAGATGTCCGAAGCTCACGAGCACCGTCCCGTGGCGAGCCGCGATCTCGCAGGAGCATCTCATGGACATCGCCGAAGATAATGTCATTGCCTCGGCCCCGGCCGGCCAGGGCTCCCGCCGGAGCGGCACGAAGGTGTATCTGGTGGGCGGCGGCATCGCGTCCCTGGCGGCCCCGGCCTTCATGATCCGCGACGGCGACGTCCTCGGCCGGGATATCACCATCTTTGAGGAGTCCGGCAAGATCGGCGGCAGCCTCGACGGCGCGGGATCGCCCCAGAACGGCTACGTCCTGCGCGGCGGACGCATGATCGAGCGCAAGTACCTGTGCACCTACGACCTGTTCTCCTCGATCCCCACTCTCGACGGCAGCAGGTCCGTCACGGACGAGATCTTCACCTGGAACGAGACGATGAAGACGTAGTCGAAATCGCGGCTCGTCCGAAACGGCCGGCGGTAGACCGCACCCGATTTCGGGCTCGGTGAGAGGCACATCCTGGCGATCGAGCGCCTTGCAATCCAACCCGAAGGCATGCTCGGGCGGACGTCCATCGCCGATCAGTTCGATGAGGCGTTCTTCAAAACTGATTTCTGGTTCATGTGGTGCACCACCTTCGCGCCATTGGCGTGATGCTGCCCAGGCCAGCTGCTCACGTTATCGTCAATTCGCGATTTAACCTCAGGCCAGGATGCGCCATGACCTGACGTTGGTAGGCCGCTCGGGAGCAGACCTTGTCGGGGCCT
>JAABUP010006153.1_pt1 | contig 17408 bp, 16 predicted proteins | sample 5559201 | NCBI WGS metagenome assembly JAABUP01 (sample SAMN10711887, study PRJNA513373) | rock metagenome | isolation source: Antarctica rocks | place: Antarctica
AGCTAGGCATTTCCTTCGAGCCGAGATTTGAGCTGAGTTAGCTGAGTGAAGGACTGTTACCTATCACATGCTGTGGGTTCCGTACCATGACAAGCAGTCACCCTTCATGCAATGGCGAAGCAGTCTTGCCTTGAGGTTTTCGACTCATCACCAAATAGCTAAGTCAGACAGAGATGGACCAGACTACTCCAAACTCCTGAAGCATTTCCAACAAAATTCATTCGTTGTCTGTCAACGGTGCAGATCCAAAACCTGTGGACGGGCCTTCTCATGCTCGAGATACAAACAACGACATCTCTGAAAGAACATAAGTGTTGCAAACCTCGAACCAAAGCGAGAAAGCACTCATGAATGAAGGACTTGCGAGTTGATGACAATGCATTGTGCCCAAGGCCCAACGCAACTGTCTCGACGACCATTCCAGGCAGTGAAGAGAGAGGCAAAGATTCTCCATAGATGGGATAGATCTCAGTTGGACCCGGTTCTGATGGGCTTTCTTCTTTCATGCATGGAGTGCGCCGCGGTAGCCTTCATGTCGACAAATACCCAAAGGTGGACGATGTCCTATATCTGGTCCCGGCTCTCCATCGTCGTCTGCCTCGATATGTGCCATGCATGGCTTAATATACATAGGCCAATACTTTGGGATCATTGTCGGACGGGTAACTCCATCGTCCACACCGTCCTTGGACATCTATGAATGATACCATAGCAACTCCCCTGTGGACGATCGTTCATCATCTGACCAAACAACAACGAGTATCACTCCCTGGCTGAATGGGGGGAGAGATGGCGCTTCTGCACTCGAAGTCTCCACTGACGTCTTTGCAGCTGAAGTTCGTCTTCGGCGGATCTCGAGGACTTCGCTTCCTTTGCGCGGACTCTTGGGTTATGAAAAACACAGGAGAGAGAGTAGGATTCGGCGTGGAATCTGATGGCGTTCTATTCGCTAAATTTTTTTGACACAGGTTGTCAGAGGTCATAAGAGAATACAAACAGCGCAGATTATAGTCAAGCCCGCCGTCTCATTCGATTATTCTTTTAGACGAACAGCAAAGACTGTTGGGATGAATGTTGCTTTATGATGGTCCGTGTTTCAACTCTGGCGATTGACTGACTGAGGAATCTAGCGACCCAGGAGCAGACCACGAAGGCCCAAGCTAGTCCTCTTTATACGCAGTTGGCCTGTAGACCCTATCCTCTATATATCCTATAGTCACATCCACACAAGTGTTGGGGCTAAAGGCAGACGCCGCTCTCAAGGACAACGTATGTATCCATCATCATTCAACATCGTCAGAAGTGCATCTAAACAGTCTAGCGTAATGTTCTTTACCGTTATTACACAGCCCCATCGTTAAGCACTAACAAGTCCTTGAATACCTTTATTACGCCTCTTGTGATGCAGCAAGTACCCTGGATTTACCAACCTTACCCAAACCCCATGCACCGGCTAGAAAGTCCGGCATGCAGAAGGACTGCTATATATAAGGAAAAGATGCCTAACCAAACCGGAAGTCTAACCACCAAAGGTGAGTCATCCTTTGTTGATCCACCCTGAATGTACAAAGAAGTCGAATATTCGGCCGGACTTTGTCACATCAATCTATAAAGCTGTCAACTTTTGGCAGGTATGAGACACTTTTGTAAATCGAAGCATACCTTACAGACTTCTCTAGCAACCTTTCTCTTCAGGTTCCCACCTTGCTTCATTGCCTCTTTCATCAGATGCTCCTTGATTACGAGGTATGGCTTCGGCATGATCCTCAACACACTACACAGCTCTTGCTCTTCCTTTGTCAGGAGATGCAGGTCTGTGGCATTCTCGTTATTTAGCTTCAGCGGTTGCGCGCCTGGAATAGGTTGGATAACATAACGCGATTTACCAGACTGCGGCGTCAGGGTGCCATTTGCGTGGCCGTTCGTGAGCGCTCTATCGGTATTGTTATTCGGGGACCGAGAGTTCGGAGAGACGGGAGTATGGATGCCATTTTGTTGTAGCCGGATGGGCAACTCAGGAGCGGTCAGCGCAGTGGTTGCGGATGGGGTTTCAACAGGCGGTGTAGGTTTGTTAGGGCGGATACTCGCCAGGCGATCAAAAGAACCCGTCGGTGCTGGGCGTTGCGCTCTTTGCTGCTTCTCTTGTTCGTACTTTTCGCCACCCTTTAAGTCTCCTATACCCATTTGCCGCCAATCCTGGAGCTGAGAGATGGCTTGCCGTAGGTTGTGCTCGTATTCCAAGCCATTACAGAACTCATCAAAGTCATGATGGTTAATCATTCGCGCAAATGATTTTGCTTTATTCAGGAGATCCCTCTCCTCCTTTGTCCGTTTCTTGTCCAGGGCAGCGTTCTTTCGGTACTCTAACAGATTATGCTCGAAGATGATTTTCTTTCTTTCCGCTCTGGCTGTTAAGCGCGAGTTATAGATATCCATGACCACCATCTTGAGATCCATTTCTGGTTCCACCTCGCCAGTCCGTGGATTGAGGCCATCTCCGGGGTCAAATTGCATATGCTGGATCGCCTCTTCAGCCTCGTTGGCAAACTCAGTCTCAAACTCCATCCGTCCTGGCATATAACCTTGTATCTCATGACAGGCAGGCACGCTTGCCGTAGGCTTTTGTTTAGGGGTCGCTGGCGGTGCAGACTTTGCTGCTTCCTTCCTCTCTTCGATGCGCCGCTTTTTCCGTGCTTGAAACTTCTCTCGTGGCACTTCGTCTATCAGACTCCGATCGTCTGGGCTTGCACGCTCAGGCAAAGGAAATTTCGAGCCTTCGATGTAGGTTTTAATGTAATGGTCCCGAACTTCGTCCTTCGTCCTATAACCTCCTATGTGGTCTGCAATGTCTGCCCACGACCCAAGTCCGTACGATTCGGCACCCTCTAGAAGTAACAGCTCCTCGTCAGCACCCCAGTCCTTGGTATATATGGGTATGGAATGCTGCTCGATGACCGAGTATGAGTGCGTTCTCGGATCGTGATCGCGTGACGACTCTCCTGCAGAGAAGCAGGGCACGCAAAGATCGTACTCGTTGCACACATGGTGTGCACAACGTATCCGGACCTGTATCAATAGATGATTAGCAAAAGTGGCCGGAGAGACAATGCGCGCAGATATGGTACACTTGAAAGGCAACGCCTGGACTGGAGGGCTTACAGTGGAAGTGATGTCGGCCGAGCACACGTCACACACATACTTAACTCCGCCTTCAGTACCCCTGGTAACAGTTTTCTTCTTGATGACACCCATGATGAGTGTTTACTTTCTTGCTCTGAGAACCTTATCACACTCAAAGCCGGCAGGAAGGCTCCTGTCCGTTTCAAAAGACACTTTGCGCCAAGCAGAATTCCTTCATGCACATCCTAGAAATGGAACAAATGGTTCATGGAGGGTGTAAGGCTCGGAAGTCTTCCTTTGCTTGCAAGAGACACTTGATGAATCTAGGGTTGTCGAGCTGAAGTGACTAAGAGAGCGTAGCAGATGGCGAATCTCTGGTGTCGTCCTGCAGCCAATCAGGAAGAGTCTGTCTTAGGAGGCGGAGGCGGCTGTTGCCGACACTACAGCTGAATGACTAAGCCTTACGCCCCACAGTACTGGCTTCCGTCTGAACGTCAAAGTCCATCATACTCTGATGAGCTCTGGAGTTCGTGGGCTTAGTGATACAACAACTTCTCTTACATCTTACAATCGTTAGAACTTCAATATTTGTCAACCGGCCCTGTTCCTAGACGTGTGCCGGCCACTCGTCCTGTGGAGGTGATAACCATTCATCTGTGGCTGTGGAGGGGTACTTCGCCTCTACCGCTGACTTCGCGCGACAGCATCCGTCATCATTAGTCAAATAACTGCCTCACTAAAGCTCTCTAAATTTCACCTGCTAACATCATGTCTTGGAATCTGACCAAGAGTAAGTCCTGCACTTCTTTCCTAAACCTCGCTGGACACTTACTCTCGCGCAGAACTCAAGGAAACCCACCTTGCTCCTTTGAAGAATTCTTTCGGTCGGTCTACCTCTACTTCGACGATCAAAGCCGAGTCTCCTGCGCCGATGGAAGATACAAGTAGCACAAGTAGCAATGGAATCGGTATGCTAGCGGCGAGTCTAGGCCGTGTTTCCTGCAAGGACTAACCTTGAGCAGCTGCCTCCGAACAGTTGGTATCACCGCCACCAGCGCCTTCAAAGCCCGGTATTCTTATCGTTACTCTTCATGAAGGCAAAGGATTCTCCCTTCCTCCACAGTATCAGCAAGCTTTCAGCTCCTACACACACAATTCCTTATCCACCGGCAATGGCTTCTCAATCTCTGGCTCAATGCGGCCCAGCTCATCATCCTCCCGCACTCAAGGCAGTATGGCGGGCTCGTATGCCAATGTTGGTCGCCCTCAATCAACAAGCGGAGGCATCAACGCTGTACCCACAATTCACGGACGGTATTCCACCAAATACCTTCCTTATGCTCTTCTTGACTTCGACAAGCTGCAAGTCTTTGTAGATGCAGTATCCGGAACACCCGAGAATCCTTTGTGGGCTGGTGAAAATACTTCATACAAGTTCGACGTTTCGCGCACAACAGAGCTGTCTGTGCAGCTGTATCTACGTAATCCCAATGCGCGTCCCGGTGCTGGGAGGAGTGAGGACATATTTCTTGGAGCTTGCCGAGTTAATCCTAGATTTGAAGAGTCGAGACCTTATGTGGAGGACCCCAAGAGCAGCAAGAGGGACCGTGAGAAGGCAGCGGTAGCCTTTGCGCAGCAGGAGCGGCAGCTTGGACAGAGCGGCGCCGAGTGGCTAGAGATGGCATTTGGCACCGGGGCAATCAAGATCGGAGTTGAGTTTGTGGAGAACCGACAGCGGACTCTGAAGATTGAAGACTTCGAGCTACTGAAGGTGGTTGGGAAAGGGAGTTTCGGCAAGGTAATGCAGGTCATGTCAGTAATTTTCCTGCCCGCCAATACGTCGTGCTTCAGAACAACAAGCTAACTAAAGTCTCAGGAAACGAGACACTCGTCGGATCTATGCGCTGAAGACAATTCGCAAAGCTCACATCATCTCGCGTTCTGAGGTCGCACATACGCTCGCAGAACGATCCGTGCTTGCTCAAATCAACAATCCGTTCATAGTTCCGCTCAAATTCTCCTTCCAATCTCCTGAGAAGCTATACCTCGTGTTGGCTTTCGTGAATGGCGGCGAGCTCTTTCATCACCTCCAGAAGGAACAGCGCTTTGACATCAATCGATCAAGATTCTACACCGCCGAGCTTCTGTGCGCACTTGAATGCTTGCACGGATTCAACGTCATTTACCGCGATCTGAAGCCCGAGAACATCCTTCTCGACTACTCAGGGCATATTGCATTGTGTGACTTTGGTTTATGCAAGCTGGATATGAAGGACGAAGATCGGACGAACAGTAGGTGGTCTGCAATTGGTCTCTCAACTCCTTAGTTGACACTTCTTGTAGCGTTCTGTGGTACGCCAGAATATCTGGCGCCTGAATTGCTTCTTGGTCATGGGTACACCAAAACAGTTGACTGGTGGACACTTGGGGTGCTGCTCTATGAGATGTTGACCGGTTTACCTCCTTATTACGATGAGAACACCAATGAGATGTATCGAAAGATACTCTCGGAACCACTTCATTTCCCTGGGCCGGAGATCGTTCCGCCGGCGGCAAAGGACCTTCTGACGAGGCTATTAGATCGCCGTCCGGAGCAGAGATTGGGTGCCAACGGCGCTTCAGAAATCAAGGCCCACCAATTCTTCCACAGCATCGACTGGAGAAAGCTCTTGCAAAGAAAATACGAGCCAACATTCAAGCCGAACGTGGTATGTAAAGCTTTCAGATTACCTTGCTTGCCTTCACTAATGGTCAATCTTAGGCCGATGCTTTGGATACTGCGAATTTCGATCGTGAATTCACCTCCGAGGCACCCACAGACTCCTACGTCGACGGTCCGATGCTTTCACAGACCATGCAGCAACAATTTGCCGGCTGGTCTTACAATCGCCCTGTCGCTGGTCTCGGAGATGCTGGTGGCAGTGTGAAGGACCCGTCGTTCGGTAGTGTTACCGGCTGACCGGCGCAAGGGATAGAAATGTTATGATGAATGCATATCATGGGCTTAGACTTTAGCGATGCAATGCTCTTTCAGGGTCTCAAGGCCTGATGCTTGATTATTCCGTACGCCATGCTTTGGGTGAGGCTGTATACGACTGCAGTGACCAAGAATGATTGCCGATCATCCTACACTGTGTACACACCTGAAGCTGTGTATATTAAATGGTCCCCTAAATTGAGGCTGTTCAAAAGTGATGTGGCGCTATTATATTGAGCTGGGAGTGACCCCGTCAATTGTGCTGGCATATATAGCCCTCCGTAGTACCTTAAGGTATGGGTGCGTTGCGCGCTAGAGGTGGGGGAGGGGCTCCCTCTGATCTTGTGCTGCGTCAGGCATGAGTTTGTCCGCATTACTTTACTGAGCTTTCTTTTCCGTACTCTTCCGCTTCACATACAGCCATAAAAGTATTTTTAATTCCTGCGGTGTTTGACTGCTCAAACTCGATCACTCTTTATTGATCGCTCTATACTTCGCTTTCCTGTAGGTTCATTATTCCACAGGGCAGATCGATCAAGACATCAAGGAGAATTGGACGCTATTAACGTAGCAAAGCCACCTCCGACTCTCTCAAAAAGTTGCTACATCAGTGACTCCGATCCTCAAAATGCCTGGCTTCGCGCAAGCAAGCGATCTCAAGGCATGGCAGCAGCTCCAGGAGCACCATACTACCCTTGGTCGAAACATCGTGCTGAAGGAGTACTTCCAAAAGGATCCCGAACGCTTCGAGAAGTTCTCACGCACTTTCAACAATACCGCTGACAAGTCTGAGATTCTCTTCGATTTCTCCAAGAATTTTATCACAGAGGAGACTCTCTCATTACTTATTCAGCTCGCCAAAGAATGCGGATTAGAAAAGCTCAGAGATGACATGTTCAAGGGGGAGAAGATCAATTTCACAGAGAAAAGGGCGGTGTATCATGTTGCGTTGCGCAATGTAACGAATGAACCAATGCAGGTTGATGGAAAGAGTGTGGTGGAGGATGTCAATGGAGTCTTGGAGCATATGAAAGAGTTCTCGGAGCAAGTACGGAGTGGGGAATGGAAAGGGTATACGGGAAAGAAAATCAGTACAATCATAAATATCGGAATTGGTGGTTCTGATCTGTACGTGTTATTTGATCCAGGACCTCCGAATCAAGGAGGGTTCGCGCCCGCAGGTGCCAATGGCTGACTCGCTTCACAGTGGTCCTGTTATGGTCTCCGAGGCATTGAAGCCTTACGGGGATCGCAGCCTTACCATGCACTTCGTCTCTAACATCGATGGAACGCACATTGCAGAGGCTCTCAAAGAGTCAGATCCAGAGACGACGCTCTTCCTCGTTGCTTCAAAGACCTTCACGACTGCCGAAACAACCACCAATGCCAACAGCGCCAAGTCTTGGTTCCTCGAGAAGGCAAAGGACACCTCACACATTACCAAACATTTCGTTGCCCTTTCCACCAATGAAGAGGAGGTTGAGAAGTTCGGTATCGACAAAAAGAACATGTTCGGCTTTGCGAGCTGGGTTGGTGGCAGATACAGTGTATGGAGCGCCATTGGGCTGAGTGTTTGTCTGTACATTGGCTTTGAAAACTTTCACCAGTTCCTGGCTGGCGCACACGCAATGGACAAACATTTCAAGGAAACACCACTGGAACAGAACATTCCAGTAATTGGTGGTCTGCTGAGCGTGTGGTACTCCGACTTCTTCGGCGCACAGACCCACCTCGTGTCTCCGTTCGACCAATACCTTCATCGCTTCCCAGCATATTTACAGCAGTTATCGATGGAGTCGAACGGTAAGGCTATCACCCGGAGCGGCGAATATGTCAAGTACACCACAGGCCCAATCCTTTTCGGCGAGCCAGCCACCAATGCTCAGCACTCATTTTACCAGCTTCTACACCAGGGTACGAAACTGATTCCAACCGACTTCATCATGGCCGCGGAGAGTCATAATCCCATTGAGAACAACAAGCATCAGAAGTAAGCTCCCTTTTACAGTATAGATGAGCTAGATACATCCTGCTGATTGGTGCTCCCGCTAGGATGCTGGCGTCAAATTTCTTTGCACAAGCCGAAGCCTTGATGGTCGGCAAGACACCTGAAGAAGTTAAAGCGGAGGGTGCGCCTACAGAGCTCATCCCACACAAAACCTTCCTTGGCAATCGGCCCACGACTTCCATCCTGGCACAGAAGATCACACCAAGCAGTTTGGGTGCGTTGATTGCCTACTACGAGCACTTGACCTTCACGGAGGGGGCTGTGTGGAATATCAATAGCTTCGACCAGTGGGGTGTTGAACTTGGAAAGGTATTGGCAAAGAAGATCCAGGCGGAGCTGGATGGGGAGACTGGAGACCACGATGCCAGTACGAAAGGACTTATCAATGCCTTTAAGAAAAAGGCAGGGATCTGAATGAGGACCCAAGCCAGGCTTATATTCCGGACGTGACTACCTTGAAATCTTTGAGACATTCGCAAATAGGGGAGCGTCATTTGTGTGACTGGCGCGACTATACAATATGCCAGTACAAGTTAGGGAGATTTAACAATGCCACGATGCTCCAGGGAATAGGACATGTCGACAGCGAAGCCTCCATAGTTAGTTCTCTTTATACAGTGACATCAGGTAACCTACATTACCTACCTTAAGGTTCTTCATGAGCAACCCCCACGCTAGCTTCCCGGTCGCTAGTGCAGACCCTGCCTCAGAAACTGATCGCAACCTAAAGCTCATCATCATGGCACAGTGAGAGCATAACCGTCTCACACCTGTGGGAACATGATACTTCGATATCCGCCCGCGCTTCTGATCATCTGTTACCTGCCACTATCGTTCTTAATCCCACTTGCAGCGGCAGTAAGCAGTGACAAGCCGTTACAACCCCTGAAAAAGACCAGCTATGCGCTCGGTCAAGCTATTCCGGTCAGCTGTCTGAACAGAACAATGTGAGTGAATGTAGGGCTTTCTCAGAGAGATGGCCGTAACTCGCGATGGGACAGGGGTGTTAGCGGATTGCTGGCTGACTTAAATGCGCGAATAGAGAAACTGGGGAACATGTAATTCTAGCCTCCTGAGCCAGCGCGGTATAGATCTATCGGAGCACAACCTGACTGATTTATTCAGATCACAGACTCGCAAGGTCAATTGCAATACATTCCCTTCTCGAAATGCGAAGAGACCGGCCGACCACTAGAAGTTAGGAGTTTTCAATATCATATTACCAGCTGTGCTGACAATTTTACAGCTTTACTTTGGTATCGAAAAAGGTATTTGGCTTCCCTCCTATATCAATAGCTACAGTCTCCTCTAAATATCGACCCACTGACGTTCTGTAGATATAAACTGCACGATACCCTTCATATCTGACCCTTTCTTCCACCTACTCGAATTCTACGTTCACAACGATGCCCCCATGACCTGTCGTATTCCCTCTCGCCCTCCGTCCGGCGACCGAACAATCAACCGTGTCGCGATCTCCCCCACATCAACCTCGTCATCAGTCAACGACGAATATATTCCACTCGTCTTTGCGCTGACGGGAACCCTGCAACTGTCTCACCTCCACATCTCCAACAATCTGAACGTGCTGCTGCACGCTGCTCCTAAGTCCACCGATCCGGGCGTTATTGATGCTGCTACCGCCTACTCTGTGTCTCACAACACCAGAAACACGCGAATTGTGATCGGTGACGCCTTACCTTTACGACTAAGTGTACGGTGGTACCCTACCACGAACTTACCCAGTGGCTGGACAGGTGTGGGCGGACACCTTTTCCTCAGCACCCTCTTCTACTGTCTGCTTTCTGCTGGAGCCGCATTCGCATTGTCATTAGTCTATTTTCGCGGAATCGAATTCCCTAAACGGTTGAGAGCGCACGGGAAAGAAAGAGTGGGTGGTGAGAGGTTCGGTTATGGGTTTTCTGGCACGGCGAATGGTTATGGGATTGGAAAAAGAGATTGAGTTTCCTTGAGTTCTTTCGTTGTAAGATACGTTTGGGGTTGTTGCATGTTAAGTCATGTAAAGTGTCCAACAAGGGCTGGCTTGACATTGGGCAAGCTATATACTCACCGAAGCCGAGTCACGGTATATCAATCAGTACGCCTTCCTTAAGATGGTGGTTCTTGCACCGTGGAATGCTGCTTGGATTGTTTTCCAAACTCTCATATACACTTGCTTCAGCACCTGGAGCGATGGTCTTCTGGAGCAATCGGCACAGTACTAGCAAGCTTCAATAAGTATCATTGACCATCAATCTCCATGATACTTCTAATAACGCTTTTCACCGCGGACTCCACAAATACCGCATCGATGATCCGCCTTCGAAGGATTTTAGCTACGGGACCAGGACAACTCGAGTTGAAAGCCGTGGTTGTACGGCAGCCATAATGTTCCTGTCAAAACCAGCTTTTTGTACAGGACCCGTCTGTGCCAGCCTTCGGTGTTGTTGCCATCGGTATGCGACTTTTCAGCCCGAGCTGTCTTGGCCCTGTGGGTTAATGCTGCCCCGCTTATGCAAGTCATCTTGGGCCCATTGGCCGTCCATACGATGTGCAGTAAATCGTGCCTTTGGTTTCCGATGTCGAGGCAATTCTGTGGACTTGACTTGATAAGGTTTATCTGCGTTATCTAATCCTACAGTGTCGTACGAGACATGGTGGAATGCTCTTTTAACACAGTTGACAGACCTCCTGATACGTCACTCTGTCTTGGTCGTGACACTCTTGTCATTGGAGCTCACGGCCGTTAATGGCCTCATTGGCTAATGATATCTCGAAGGATTCTGATGCCTGAAAACAGATGTTACTTGCCCAAAGACGTCTTCAGTCTTTTTACATTCAAGTCCGTGTATAATAAGTGATGTCTGTGTTTAAATCGTGCGATGCTGAAGCAATTCCCTCCTCCTTTCTCTTCCATGTCTTTTGTGTTTCTCTATCCAAAGTTAGATCGGCCTACATCCAATGCGGAATCAGCACTCAATCAGCATCAAGACCGAGAAGTGTCCGCGAAGCATCGATTTTGAGATTGTCGAGGATCCCTCCGTACAACGCACCTCCAACACTGCCAAAGCCGGAGATATGGACTAGGCCTATAGATAGCTTAAGAACGTTGGAGCGACCTCCAGTGACATTGAAGTCAATCCAAGGGCTCTGCGTAAGAAGGTCGATTGGCGTATTGTACCAATAGCGTTTTGTTGCTACACGGTGCAGTCCATAGACGAAGTCCTCCTCAACGTGAGCTTCTCCGAGTCAATATCACCACCATACTCTGGTGATGCTAACCGTTGCATGATATAGTACGCTGCCGTGATGGGGCTGAATAAAGGTTTCAAGCTCACAGGGGATGATTTCACAAATGCCGTTGATCGCAGAGTCGTTCGCGGTGAGGTATATCATCGGCCCGCAGACTTTCGGGCCAAAGACGTACCCCAGTATATACCTGCCAAAACCACCATTTTGGTTACGCAGGCGTCTGAGGCTGTGGTGAGCGTCGTGTTGTTTGCGTACTATGTCTGGTTACAACGGAGTAAGTACGACACCATGACAGAACGATGCGTCTGGCTTTCTGTATAGGCTCGCAAGGCTCTCGACCAAGAAGATGATGAAGGCAAATGTCGCCGCATCTGCACCGAGCTTCTTGTCGGCCCTCAACTTCCTTATTTGTATCGCGTAACAACAAACCTGCTCTTCAGTCATTTCCATGATGCTGAATTCGTCAATGAATATGTTGAACAAGCGCTGTTCTGGCTCGGCAAGATGACGAGACTGCTAGTAGAGAACTGCGCCGAGGCAATAGCGAAAGAAATACTTGTGAACTCGAACAGGAACTGGCCGCAGAAGCAGCGAAAGAGAAAGAAGAACTGACGAACCGAGTAGACGATCTTCTCCGTATGGCAGAGGGCGAAGAGGAGGGGCAAGGAGAACACTACGGAATTTGGCAAGATGCTCTCGATCTCATCCTTACCCGCTAGGGAGCCCCTCGCAGACCACATCGGAAGTCAATACACAAGCCCAGTGACGACGGAGGCAACGACCACCATCCGGTCTGCTTTCAACTCGATGGCAGCGGCGAGTAGGCGTCAGCGTTTCAGCCCTACGAAGGTAGCGAGCGGACGCCGGAGCGCAAGACCAGTTCAAGGCGGTCGCGCGTCTTCTCTGCGGTCTCCGACAGCACTAGAGAGACGCCGTAGCCGCAGTCCAATCGAGCTTGGAAAGGATCTCCTTTCACTCTCCGGCTAAAGCCGCATAGTTCTGTCAGAGAGGTCACTGCCGAAGCAGACAACGACGATTGCGGCAAGTCGCCTTCGCAGAACCGCGAGACAGAGTAGCAGTAACTCGTCTCCCGTACAAGGAACTACCATGTGATTTATATGAAAGCATGATGCAAATCTACCGCGCAAAGCGAAGTAGGCGCTGTCTTCTGTGCACTCCTACCTACCATAGCTTAGTCTCTTATCAATGAATCAGGCTTGACAAGAGTTGCTAAATCACAATGCCAGTGACTTGTGATGATTGTAAGATACTAAGTTGTGATGTCTATGGAAAAGTTCATGTAAGGTATGTACGAAGTAGAGTGCCCAGTCCACTCCGTGTAAAGCGCTCTCAAATCACAGGGTGACGACGAAGGTCGTATACTGATGCAGTAAGCGTGGCTTGGCACCGCTGAACATCATCGCGGCTTACGTAAGTATTCGACTACAAGGCACAGTATCCACAGAAGATCAAGGCCGAACAGTTAGCCAAGGTATCAGGTAGTTATACCATTCTCATACCTAAGACCTATGTAGTAGTTGCTGGTGCAAACCATATTGAGACGACTGGAAATGTGCTCAATAAAGGCATAGCGGTTGAGATATGATTGTACCTCCGGGGGTCTTCAGTAATGTTTCGACGAACGGCTCCTGATCAATGCAATATTTTTTTTCATCTGTGATAAAAAAATCCTTGGGAAATTTGTAGAGGCAATGATTATGAGACAACGTCGACGTAGCCATGACTGGAAAATTTGATCTATGCGCAGGCATTGCTCCTAGAACTCGCTGTTTTAATGCGCAGGGTGAGGTATTCTACCTTACTGATCTCACCACCCGTACTCCCATCGAACGAGGTACGAAAAATCACCAACCACGTCTCCTCATATCTTCCACCTTCCCCACCACGGCTCTGAAGCCTTCCTTAAACCTTTTCCTCCATCTCAAACTATGCAATCTCTTCCTCTTCAACCCAGGCCTCTCGTGAAACCTCTGCCTCATGAAGTCTCCTCTCACTTGATTCCTCTGACAATTTATCTCCAATACTCTGAAACCTCGTCCCAAATCGACACCCCTTTCAGGGTCGATCGGTACGCTTCGTCCAATGCTGGGACCGAGACGCAAACGGGGTTTTGGCATAGGAGGAGGCGTTATTTCAGCACGGACCTGCTCGGAGACGCTGGTTTGTGATGATGGCTGAGGGACGGGATCAAGCATTCGCGCGACATCTACGATGCCGCGGTTTGCACGCGAGGATTCTTGAAACGCAAGCCTGACATCTGTGCCGGAATTGCCGCGATCATGGTCTTGAGCTGTCAAGGGTTTAGAACGTGATGTGCGCTGAGATGAAGAAGCCGGTTGCTTGTAATTCCCCACCACCCCATCCAGCAGTGAGTCTAGCTCATTCTCACTGTACAATGCGCCGGTAGGCGATGACTTGCTATCTGACGCCTGTTCTGGCCCGGCGGCCGGTCTTGCTTCTGTTCTGGTGACACTACTGTCTGTGAACGTCCTTGTCGAGCAAGGAATAGCGATAGGTGAGCCATTGTTGGGTGGAGCTGCATTAATTGAGGAGTAGCGATGCCATAATCGTAGGGGGATGTGTGGTGCAAGAAAGGAGAGTATGGGTGATGATCGTGCTCGTAGTATTGCATCGCCAATCCGCCGTACCTCCATGGCGAACACTGCGGTATTATTAGCAGCGTGCTTGAGCAGGCTCCAATGACTATGCATACCGAGGATCCAGGTCAAAGGTGTGCAATGAGTTACTCGTGCTATGCTCGAGTGTTCAGCTCTAACCTTCAATCAACTTCGAACTTCACTCTCGGCAATCATGGAAAATTCCGTTGAGGCTCCGTACCAAGCGCAGTGATCGTCAAACTTTCCATTGCATAGCTCGAATTGAAGAACGCGAGATCCTAGCTGACTTATATTACAAAGCGCCGGCCGTGAAGTCTACAAGTTCCTCTCTTGCCATCCAGGACGCACTCACAACTGTGTCATAGAGGATGTATAACCCATATCAAGGTAAGCTTTAGTTACGATTCGTTGAAACCTTCTTCGAAAGCTATGCAATGCTCCAAGTTTGATTGTGCAATGACTATCGCTGACCAAGTACTGATGCCGTTCTCACAGCGAACACACCGTATGGCCGACCCCCAGGGTTCGGGGCCTTCCCTGGCGCTCCCCCGGGCATCGGCGCCCCTCCCGGCATGGGTACGCTTTACCTTACTTTTAGTAGATCTGGAATCATACTGATTTTGTGCATTAGGGCCTCCTGGGATGTCCGCACCAGGTGTAGCTCCCGCACCAGGAATGCAGCAAGCCAATCTCCAACAACCAGGACGTCCAGGCGGTCTTCCGCCCAACTTTCAACCACCTGCCAACATGCCGAATATCAACTTCTCAGCCCCTGTCATTCGACTGGGTACATCAGGACCTACTAAGCCTTCTACACCACTCGGAGGAGATCCAGGGAGACGAGAGAGCAACATTGACTCGAGATCGGGGCGGCCAGGATTAGGGGGAGGTCAAGGCGGCATGGAGGCGCAACGACAAGCATTGAGAGAGGCTATGTTGGTCCCACCTACGAAGGACGATGTTGTGCGGACAGTCTTTGTGGGCGGTATTACTGAGGGTGCAGGAGGTGACGAGGGCATTGAGCGGATACTACGCACGGCGGGGAGTTTAAGACGATGGACTCGTGCGATGGATGCAGATAATAAGGCTTGCAGATTTGGTTTTGCCGAGTATGAAGATCCCGAAAGCCTTGGTACTGCAGTAGAGGTGCTGAGAGATGTGGAGGTACCCGTAAAGAGACAGGCTGTGGCCAATGGTGTCAAGAAAGAAGATGTAGAGGAGGTCGAGAAAAGCAAGCTGCTGGTATGTCTGAGTGGTATCTAATGCTTTTCTTGTGCTAACCTCTCGAAGATCATCATTGACGATGACTCTCTCAACTATCTGGAGCGCTACCAATCATCTCGGGGTGATCAAGATCCTACTTCTGCACAGATGCGTCTAGACGCCGCCAGAAGCGCACTTGCTGCGGTTCTAGCTGATCTAGCCAATCCCTCTGCGCCACCGCAATCGATTGATCTATCAGCAATAGACCGTGACGGTGACAATACCATGCAGAATGGCCAAGATAGACTTGACGACCCTCAAACGGAAGTAGTCACCATTCCTCTAACTGTAGATGACGAACTTTCTGACATACCAGCCGAAATGCGTGAGACCGTGGCAAAGGAAATTGCTGCGTTTCGAGATCGCAGCAACCGCCGAGACATGGAGCGGCTGAAGCGGGAGGAAGAGATCGAGTCAATGGAGCGACAGAGAAATCTCAGCCAGCCTAGACCGAGCAGATTAGCTTCTCCGCCTTTATCTGCTCCTAGTGGACCCGCTGGCGGTGCGAATGGCATTCCACTCGGGCCAAGAGACCGAGGAGTACCAAACGCACCAGTTGGGCCCAAAGCGTACCAAGGCCAACAACTGCCGAGAGATTACCAGAAAGGCGTTGCATTCGTGAACGGCAGCGGCGTCAATGGTGCAGCTGCTGCGGGATGGATGAAAAGGGAGGATGATGACAGCGATGCTAGTGATGAGGAACTAGAGAAGAGACGGCGAGACAAGAAAGAAGCTGAACTGGAAAAGCTATACCTTGACCAGGAACGAAGATGGCTGAACCGCGAGCGAAGCCGTACAGCAGCTGTGGAACGCGAGAAGGGCAGAGACAAAGAAGAGAAATCACAACTAGAAGCTGAAAAAGAGGCGGTGGCGAAGCGCTTGAAAGAGTGGAACGACGACGTGGAGGCGACCAGAAAGGTAGAAGAGTACTATCTCGATCGAAGCATGTGGATTCGGAACCGCCTTACTTTCAGAACCCGAGAAGTCAATCTGGATGACTCAGACCGCGCGGCCGAGGAGCGTGAGAAGGCCAGAGATATGCAGCAGAAAGAGCAAGCTAGAGGCATGGCAGACGATTTCCTCGCACGACAAGAGGTTGAAATGGAGTCGAAAGCGCAACTACCCCGAGAGCCGCAGAAATTCAAACTATCATTGGGCGCCGCAGCGCAGAAAGCTCAAGCCGCATCGACAAACCGGCGTACCGTAGCCGAAGTCGAAGGCCTGCTTGAAGACGAAGAAGAAGCAGACACGTCCACGAAACGAACTCTCATCCCAATCAAATTCGACAGTGCCGCCGAAGCGTCAGGCTTGACGGAAGAAGAGCGAGCGCAAGCCGCCAGACAGCTCGCCGCCGATATCCCCTCGGACAAGGACGGCTTGTGGAAGTGGCCTGTCAAGTGGGAGTTTGTGGACGAGACGGTGCTTGGCGAGCAGCTGAAGCCATTTGTGGAAAAGAAGATTGTCGAGTATTTGGGCGTGCAGGAACAGATGCTGGTGGAGGTTGTGGAGGAGCATATCAGGAAGAGAGGGAAGCCGCAGGATTTGGTGGAGCAATTGGAAGGGGTATGTCCTTTTCAGAATTGCTGTTCGATTCACAGGAGCTTTTGCTAACTAATGGTTTTTTTCAGGCGCTTGATGAGGAGGCGGAGGTTTTGGTTAAGAAATTGTGGCGGATGATCATCTTCTTCTCCGAGAGCGAGAAACGCGGGCTATCGGCGTAGAGGCTTTGATATGCTCGAGAATATTCCGTGTCAATCGCACCCCGCAACGTGAGGGAGCGTCTCGTTTGGACGGCAGAATACTGGCAAAGACGCTGAGGCTCGAAGCCATTGTCGTCACCGTCCTTCTCGGATACTCGGGTCAGGTATGGAGGAACGGTTGTTAGGCAGCTCATTGGCCCTGTGTGCATAGACATGAATTACACTCATCCATCTTGACACGCACATTACTGCAAGATCTCTGCCAAAGTGAACTTTGTCTGTTGATTAGTTGTCTATCTATGTACTTGTCTCTATATGTGTAATTGACAAGTGCGGCAATGTGCGTTCTATGAGTAAGTCGAAGCATAAAACCTCCAATGCTTCACAATTGCCTCTTGCAAATCCGGTCATCAACCTCATCACTTCGTCAGGAGCACAAAATCCGGGCT
>JAABUP010006154.1_pt1 | contig 17406 bp, 17 predicted proteins | sample 5559201 | NCBI WGS metagenome assembly JAABUP01 (sample SAMN10711887, study PRJNA513373) | rock metagenome | isolation source: Antarctica rocks | place: Antarctica
CCTCGTCGGCGGTGACCCACCGGGCCGGCACCTTGTTGGTGATCGCACGCTCGAGCATCGCCATGGCCTGCTCGGGTTTGGTGGCGAAGTCGACGTCGGCGCCGATCCCGGCGTCGGCGCAGCGGTCACGGTCCTCGGTCCATCCCTTGGGCAGGTACAACTCTCGATCCAGGAACGTCCGCCCGGCGGGGGTGGCGTAGGTCAGGAACACCCCGATCTGACAATTTTCGATACGCCCCGCCGTCCCGGAATACTGCCGGGAAACACCGGCTGATCGGGTGCCCTTTTTCAAAAATCCGGTTTCGTCGATGATCAACACACCGGCCGGGTCGCCCAGGTGCGCCACCACGTAGGACTGCAGATCGTCACGGACCAGATCCGGATCCCAATCGGTGGTTGACAGTAGCCGTTGCATCCCGTCCGGGGTGGCATCTCCCGCTCGCTCCGACAGCGTCCAGGAGTTCTTGCGTTCCTCGGCCGAGAGCAACCCCCGCACATACGCCACTGCATGCTCGCGTGGCTCTGACCTTGCAAAACGTCGCCCGATCAAGGCGTGCAGATCCGTCAACCCGTCTGCCCACTCCTGCACCTGCGCCACACACAGATCATCACCCATCAACGCAGGATCGGTCCAACCCGCCACTCACCTGCGAAGACACGCCGACAAGATCAAAATAAACGCGACTGTAGTACTAGACACGCTGCCACCGGATCCGGCCCATCCACGTCGTCGTCGTGGGGGAAGCGCGTCATCCCGAACACGTTCCCCGCTGAGGGCGACGACTTCGTGAACTCAGCGACGGGGCGAAGCAGCTGTGGCGGCGCGAGTGACGATGGTATGAGTGGGTGCCGCGAATGGCCTAGATCGGCGCCCCCCGGCAAAGACTCCGCGAGCAGCGCGGCGGCTTCGTCGCCGATCAGCTCCGACACGCGGTTACGGCCAATGGGTGTTAGCGACCAAGCGCCGTGCTCTCTCGATGGCGACGCCCGCCCGTTTCGCTTCAGGGCGGTGAATGCGTTTCCGATCTTGGCTGGCGCGGGCAGCGCCGTGGCGTAGAACAGGTCGGTGATGGCTCGCCCGCTGAACGTGCCGTCCTCCGGAGCGACCAGAGGCGATCGATGCGAGAACGAGCGTCTGGTCGATCATCGACATCCGCTGGACGCGGACGCCGATGGACTCTTCCGTCACCCCGCGCTTCCTCCCGAGCTAGGGGCGGCCTTCTTTGCGGTCTTTCGCGCGGCACGCCGCTTGCGAACGCCCTCCACGAACTGCGACTCGATTGCCGTCCGCCCGATCCTGGGAATTATGAACTGTCCGGGCTCGCCCTGCTTCGAGGCAATCAGATGGGTGGACGCAGCGGTGCCCCAGTCACGAGCAAAGTTGGCCGGCATATCCTCGTGCGCGTCGGCCAGCGCCGAGCGGACTTCCTCTCTGGTGAAGGATTCGGTGCCCTGATTAATGAGGTAGTACCCGGCGGCGCAGATCTTGTGCGGGAACGTCTTGGCCCCGGTGTCGACGATGAACTCGCCCAGTGTGAGTTGGTTATTGAACTGCACTCTCTTGCTCGCCTGCGCCTGGCCCTCCTGTCCGCCGCTACCGCCGGCTGGAACGGCAGCTACTCCGAACAGTAGGGCGATGATGCGGGACATCGTCGCTTCGGTCACTTCTCGCGTGATGGCGATGCCGGGACCATCAACGGTGACTTTGGCGATGGTCGGGTCGGCGGCCTCGAAAATGACGCGTTAGCCGTATCGTCACTCATGTCGACATGCTAACGTAAAGACGTATACATGGTCAATGCCATCTGTAGACACTAGTGGATACATGGCAGGCCGGCTCAGCGCCGCGCGGCCGCACTGGATGGCCGCGGGGCCTGTCGCCTCGGCTGGTTGTCACGCGAAGCTAAGGCACGGCGGGCACGAGAAACACCAGCAGGAGGCGCTGAGGGCAGGCTGCAGCGCGGGAGACGCATTGCAGCGGCTGCCGGTCCCGAGGAGCAACCCGGTCCCGTTGTCAGACCCTCGCGCAAGACTCGTCGTTGATGCGGACGTGCCGTAGCAACTCCCGAAGCCTTGTGACCGCGTCGGTGTCGCGAAGCCCGTGAGTGGTCGGAGGTGGACAGAGCCGGTGACGCCAGAGTGGTCGGTCGAGATGTACACCGATGCCCGCGGCCACTGTCCAATCCAGGACTGGTTCGAAAGCCTCTCCGCCGCGAAGTTCGCGGCTATGGACGCGGCGATCCGCTACCGGCTTCAGACGCAGGGGATCGGCTTGGCCGGTACGGCCTGGCTCAAGCCGCTCAAGGGCGGCCTCTACGAGTTTCGGGTCCGTTCAACCGCAGCCGAGATCACGCGTATGTATGCCGACGCCGGCCGTGTTCCTCCGGAGGACACCGAGACAATCTTGCTCCGGGTCCTTTTATCGTTCCACGGCAGCCGGGTCGTGCTGCTGCTCGACGGCTATGACAAGGCCGCGGACCCGAGCCCGAAGCGACAGCAGCGGGAGATTGCTGCGGCTCGCAAACTGTTGGTGGCTTGGACTGCGGAGGTGGCCCGCGACCGAAAGGCTCAGCGTCGAGGGCGGTGACCCGAGTGCGGATGTGGACGGCCTATCATCCTTGACCGTATGTGTGATCACACATACCCTGGTTCTGGAGGTGCTCACATGAGCAAGAGCTACGCCGAGTACTCGGCGGCCCGACGCGCCGGCCTGACTGGCGCGGACGCGATTGCGGTCGATGTGTTCGATCGCGCCTACGCGCTCGGTGCCGCGCTCGCTGAAGCTCGACAAGAGCGAGGGTTGAAACAACGCGAGCTGGCGGAGATCTCGGGTGTCGATCAGGGCGACATCAGCCGGATCGAGCGCGGCGTGTTGGCTCCGACGACGCCAACGCTGCTGCGCCTCGCCGAGGGCCTGAACGCTCGAATCACCCTCGAGTTGCTGCCGGCTGACCCGGTGGACGAACCCGTGACCGCCGCTGGGCTCCAGTCACGTCGTACTTACCGCAAGAAGCCGCTCGTCGTCCTGGACCCGATTATGATCACCGTCCGGGAGCCGGATGTCTACGGCGTTCTCGAACGCCTCGCAGCCCACGGCTCGACCGAAATCGACGCGCCGCAGGCACCGGCGATGGCACCACCGAGCGACGGCGCACCGCCGGTTGACGGCAGCTCCGGAAAACGGCTGACACGCTCAAAGGTTCCAACGCCCGCGCGAAGTCCGACGAGGACAACCCATGCAGATACAGCAGCGGCAACACCTCCGCGACCTTCGATGACTTCCGTGACCACGCCGGCAGGATCTTCGACGAGAACCTCTGCCGCTGCCCGGTTTCCGGATCGATCCGCTTGTCGTTGACCCGCGGCGCGGTCACCGTCACCGCACCCGCGCCGGTCGCTACCTCCCGCTCCTGGTGGTAGCCGTTGCGGACCACCAACCGATGCCCATCCTGATCGAGCGGCACGCGCCGGCGAACAGCAGCATCGCCTACGCGAGGAACTCGGTGTCGTCGACGCCGAACTGCGCAAGGAAGAAGAGGCGATCGAGCGCTCCCTGCTCGCGTTCGAAGCCCGCAACCTCCTCGAAGCTACCTGCGGACAGCGCGTCCAAGCCCTCGCCGAGAAAACCGCTGGCCTGCGCGATCGGGGCACCCAGTTGGTAACCGCCCTCGACGCCCCTACCGACGAGGGCCACACAGGCGGAACTCGACACGCTACGTGACAAGGTCAGTGACATCATCGCCGCCGGCGACGCTGGCGCACAAAAGCAACTGCTCTCCAGCCTCGTCCACGACATCCGAGCCGCCAGCCGCACCGACATCCAACCGACCTTCAAGATCCCAGCCAGCGTCACCCTGCCCGAGCCAAAGGTTCGGAAGCTGACTGGATCGGTGCCCCCAGCAGGATTCGAACCTGCGACACCCGCTTTAGGAGAGCGGTGCTCTATCCCCTGAGCTATGAGGGCCGATCCGGGTCAATGGTAACGGGCACGGCGGCGGTCGACGTCGGACGCAGGCAGCACCGAGCGGGAGCGTCGAACGGCACGTGGTGGATGGTCGTCGAGATCGATCCGGGCGTCCCGCGCCCAAGCCGGGCGGGGTCGACATCGATCATGGCCGCCTGCCCGCCACACGCCAAGCGGCCGACCCGAATAGCCTGGCCGCGGCTCATGATCATCGAGCGGGGGACGATGAGCGGGTTACGGTGGCTGCGATGACATCGCCATCGCCGCCACTGCCGAGCGCGAAACCACCGTCGCATCCGCGTCGTTTCGCCGAGCGCGATCCGTTCCTGGCGCGGCTGCGGACGATCTGCCTCGGGCTGCCGGGGGCTCAGGAGAAGATCTCCCATGGCCACCCGAACTTCTTCACCCGCAAGGTCTTCGCCATCTTCGGCGGCCTGGTGAAGGGCGATCACGCGGCGACCGACTTCGCCCGATCGGTCCTATTCTTGCCCGACGCCGACGAGCGCACGGCACTGCTGGGCGATCAGCGTTTCTTCCACCCTGCTTACTACGGACCGTACGGGTGGGTGGGGCTCAATTTCCAGGCCGCCCGCCCGGATTGGTCCGAGGTCGCCGAACTGGTGGACATGTCCTATCGCAACACCGCCGGGGAGAAACTGATCGTCGAACTCAACGCCTTGCGCCGCGGCTGATCACCTGTTCGCCGCACCGGAGAAATCCGTGGGGCGGGGGCCTGGTAACCCAGGGCGCAGCGGGCCCGATCGAGGTTCAGCGTGCAATGCATCGCGAGGTGGCTGATGGGAGGTGCGGCAGCCTCCCCCCGGGGCATCACAGCAAGCTGCTGCGCACCGCGGACAGCGCCCGCGGACGCAACGTCCGATCGCCGGGCCCGCATCGCAGGCATCGCTGCGAATACGGCCCGACTGAACACTCGCCGCACTGGGTGAGCGCACACTGGCCCGATGGAGCTGTCGTTGGTGTCCGGGGACATCACGGTCCGCCAGGTGGACGCGATCGTGAACGCCGCGAACCCGTCACTGCTGGGCGGTGGCGGGGTGGACGGAGCCATCCACCGGGCGGGCGGACCACAGATTCTCGCCGAGTGCCGGGAGATCAGGGACCGCGACTTTCCGAATGGTCTGCCAGTGGGGGAGGCGGTCGCCACCACCGGCGGCCGGCTGCCCGCGCGTTGGGTGATCCACACCGTCGGCCCGGTGCATGACCCCGGCAAGGACCAGCGTGAACTCCTGCGGTCCTGCTACACCGCGTCCTTGGCGGAGGCAGACCTGCTCGGCGCCGGCAGCGTCGCGTTCCCGCTGATCTCGGCCGGCCTCTACGGCTGGCCGACCCAGGACGCCATCGTGCAGGCGGTGGCGGCGATGTGCGCTGCCGACACCGGTGTGGAGCGGGCCGAACTGGTGCTGTTCGCAGCGGCCACCCTCGAGTTGGCGCGCGGCGTCCTCGCCGACAGCTGACCGTGGCACTCGGGCCACGGAGTACTGGACGAATTTCGCGCGAGGGGGAACCTTCCGGCGTGCTGGTGACTCGTCCGGGGTATGTCGACTCTCGCGACTGCCACGCCGCCACGGGACGTCCGGCGTCCAACGTGCTCGTCACGAGGCAGCATGAACTGCGAGGGAGGCGGGGTGGACGACCCGGCATGGTTCGACGAGCTGTACCGGCAGTCGTACCGCCGGTTGGTGCTGATCGCGTTGTCGATCACCCGCGAGCTGGGCGACGCGGAAGAGGTTGCTCAGGAGGCATTCGCTCGTGGCTATGCCAAACGCCGGACGCTGGCAGGTGTCGACAACCCTGAGGCGTGGCTCACTACCGTGGCGCTGAATGTTGCCCGCCGCAGGATGCGCCGCCGGAAATTCGGTGCCGGGCCGGCCGGACCGGGGCCGGACGACGCGGACTCGGTCGACCGCCGAATCCAGAACCTGGACCTGTTCGAGGCCATACTCCGCTTGCCGGATCAGCAACGCGAGGCAGTCGTCCTGCATCATCTCGCCGACCTCCCGCTCGACGAGATCGCCCGGCGGCTCGGCGTTGCCGTCGGCACCGTCAAGTCCCGTCTGGCCAGAGGCCGTTCAACGCTCGCCGATCTGCTGGGTGACGAGCGGCCCTTTCCGGAAGGCGCCGAACGATGAACTACCACTTCGATGACGAGCTGGAGGAGCTGAGAAGCCAGATTCAGCAATCGATCTCGGCGCCGCCACTGTCGGCGATCGTGCACCGTGCGCAGCAGAGCCGCCGCAAACGAATCGCCGCCATCGGCTCGGTCGGGCTGGTTGCCGCAGTGGTCGCGACAGTGCCGATCGTGGTCGGCGCCGGGCGGGCTTCCATCCCGCCGGCGCAGGCGCCAGCACTGCTGTTGACGACCGCCCCGCCCGTCACGACAAGCCCAGCGGGGACGACTACCGCTGCCAGTTCGGCCAGCAGATCCGCCGACAATTACGATCGCACGATCATTGGACCCGACTTCGCGGATCCGAACAATGCGCTCGCCGTGGTGCAGCGCGGCTGCGCCGACCACAGCTGCACCGTCGAGGTCTGGGTGTATCGGGATGGTGCGTGGTCGACGCGGACCAGCCCCTTACCGCCTGGCCCGGTCAAGAACGGTTTCAAGGGGACGATCACAAATTTCGGGAAGGGCCGCCTGCTGCTCGGATTGGTCGGAGACATCTCCTCGTCCTGGTATAGCGCCGACGACGGCAGGACCTGGACCGAACTCCCGCAGCAGCTGCTGTCGGTGTCGACAATTCCGAAGGACGCCCGGCTGTGGGTGATCTGTGCCGACAGCGATCCTGATTGCCGATCTCGCGAGATTCAGGTGCTGCTGCCCAACACGGGCCGAATCGCAGTGCTGCCGAATCCCGCCCACTTCGAGCTCATCGGGGGCGACGAACAGGACACCGCCGGTCGGTGGTGGCTGACCGGCAGTGTCGACAAGGTTCCCGCGGTGGCCGTCAGTGATGACGACGGCCGCAGCTGGCAGGTCCATCGGATCGCCGCTCGCACGAGTTCCAACTGGACTGAATTGACCATCGTGGGCAACACCGTCTGGGCGAGCCTGCTGGATCCCCCCGGCACATCACACGGGATGGGAGGACTCCGCGCTGTGTACCGATCGACGGATCGCGGTGAAACCTGGCGAGAGGTGTATGCAGCAGGCACCGCGACGAAGGTCGACCTCAACGGAGTACCGATCCCGCAGGGCGACGACCTCGGCATCTGCGCGACCGAGCTCGGCCGGTCGATTCGGCTGTCGCCGAATGCCACCTCCAAGTCTTGGACGTGTCCCGGCGACGGCTGGGCCATCCACATGAAGGGTGGATACGTCATCGAAGGCGCTGGATCTCCGGGGACAATCCAACTGTCCGTCGACGGGTCCAGTTGGCGGACGATTCCCGGTCCAGGCTGACGAATCCGACATCCATCGCGTCGTCGCGGCATTGAGGTGTGAAACCCGCGGCGCACGAGGAGGATGGATGGCCGACTCCGACTGGTTCCACGAACTGATTCGCGGCGGCTACCACCGGGTGGTGCTGGCAGTGCTGCCGGCAACCCAACAGCTGACGGCCGCCCGGACAGTGGCCACCGACGCCTTCGCCCAGGGCTGGATGCTGCGCCAATTCCTGATCGACGACCCGCGCCGGGAGCAGTGGCTCATCCGCACCGCACTGGCTGCGACGGCCCGGGATTCCGCGCACCCCGACCCCGCCGCGCAGCCGGCACCGATCGTGCCCGGCGACAGCGCGGCCAGGAGGTTGCTGGCGGCGCTGACCCATCCACCGGCGCCACCCGTGGAGGCGGTGATCCTGCACGAGGTGCTCGGGTTCTCGATCGCCGGTGTGGCAGGGCTCGCCGGCGTCACCGTCGAGGAGGTCCGGTCCCGGCTCGGTGGCGGATGGATCCAGTTGGCGATGGACCTCGGCGGCGACGTCAGGGTCGAACTGGGGATCGCCGGGTTGAAGGACGAACTCCGGCAGCAGGTAGCGCTTCCGACGAGGGAGGAGTTACTCCGCGCGGTTCAGGCCGGTGCGGCGCACCGCGGGGTTGCCTGAGAGCGGACGTGCCCGCGCCGACGGTCAGTCGTCCACACCCCTGGCCACCAGCGCGTCGCCCATAGCCTCAGCGGTACGAAGCGTCCGCACCATCACCGGTGCGGCCAGCGCCACCGGCGAGAAGCCCACCCCACGGGCCCGCCGCGCCTGGTTCACCTCGCCGACCACCCCCACCATCAGCGGCACGCAGCGGATGGTCATCGCCAGCACCAGCCCGACCCGGTCCGGGTCGACGCCGTACCGGCGGAGCGGCCCGAGCACCCGGACACAGAGATCGAGCAGCGCCGTCACCCTGGTGGTGAGGGTGACCAGCGCGGCCAGCGAGACGCTGACGAGCAAGCCGCCGCAGATCAACACCGCCGTCCGCCAGTCCGCCAGCCAGAGCTGCAGCGCGCCGATCAGCACGATGAGCCAGCGCATCGGCCACAGCTGGGCAGCCGCGGTGCGCCATGACATGCCGGCCAGCGCATACAGTGCCCCCGCGGCGATGGCCGCCACGCCGACCTGCCACGGCTCCCGCAGCAGGGTGATCGCGACCACCCCCACCACCATCGCCACCATCTTCCCGCCGGCCGGAATCCGGTGCAGTGGCGAGGATCCCGGCTGATAGAACCCGATCGGGGCCTCGGTCATCGCAGTGAACCCTGGTAGGCGGCGATCGCGGTGGCCGGAACGTCGTCGGCGACCACCCGCCCCCGGTCGATCACCAGTACCCGGTCGAAGTCGGCCAGCAGATCCAGATGGTGGGTCACCAGCACCACCTGCTGATTCAGACCCGCCATCAGCTCGGACACCATCCGGGTGTTCCGCAGGTCCAGCAGCGTGGTGGGCTCGTCGGCCACCAGCACCGACGGCTCCCTGATCAGCACGGCGGCCAATGCCAGCAGCTGCTTCTGCCCACCCGACAGCAGATGCGTCGGGTGGTCGGCGTGAGCGGCAAGGCCGAAGCGGTGCAAGACGTTCGCCACCCGCTCGGCGACCGCGCCTGCCGAGAGCCCAGAGCGGCGCAGCGAGAAGGCGACGTCCTCCGCGACGGTCGGCATGACGATCTGATTGTCCGGATCGGTGAAGACGAACCCGACCAGCTTGCGTACCTGCTTGCCGTCCCTCACGGTGTCCAGCCCGTCGACGGTGATGCCACCGGCGGTGGGAGCGACCAGTCCGTTGATCATCCTGGCCAGGGTTGATTTCCCCGAGCCGTTCGCTCCGACCACGCCGATCCGCTGCTCGGTGAGCACAAGATCGACACCGGCCAGCACCACCCGATCGTCGAAACGGTGATGCACTGCGCTGAAACGGATCTCAGTCATTCCGCGATCACCCGGCGCTCGCCCCGGTGCGCTCCAGCAGCATCGCCATCCCGAGACCGCCACCGACCGCGCAGGCGGCCACCCCGAATTGGGACCCGCCGGCTCGTACCATCCGGGAGAACAGCCGCACCAGCAGCACCGCACCCGAGGCACCCCACGGATGCCCGTACCCGATGGCGCCGCCGTCCGTGCAAACGCTCGCCTCGTCCAGGCCGGCCAGCTCGACGGCGGCCAGTGCGACGGACGCGAATGCCTCGGTGATCTCGACGGCGCCGACATCTGCCGCCCGGATCCCGTTGCGGCGCAACAGCTCCGTGATGGCTGCGGCGGCGCCCAGGCCGGGCATCGCCGGATCGCAGCCGACCGTGAGGAAGCTGCGGATCGCCAGACCGGCCGGCTCCGGATCGGCGGTCACCGTCAGCAGCGCGGCCCCGTCGGACACCCCGGACGAGTTGCCGGCGGTCGCGGTTCCGCCGGCGCCGAACGCGGGTGGCAGCCGGGCGAGCCGATCGGCGGTCAGCCCTGGGCGGGGACGCTCATCTCGGGAAACACCTCCGATGGCAAAGATTTCGCCGTCGAACACGCCGCCGTCGCGGGAGCGGTGAGCCAGTCCGTGTGACCTGGCGGCGTAGGCGTCCTGGCATTCCCGGGAGATCCCCAGGTGGCGGGCCAGTGCGTCGGCACCGGTGCCCATCGACGGATCAGGGAAGCCCGGCGGTGCGAACGGCGCCCGGGTGTACCGACGTGGTTCCGCGCCGGCTTCGGCCGGTGGCCAGAACCGCCAGGGTGCGGTACTGGCCGACTCGGCGCCGCCGGCCAGCACCGTCCTGGCCGCACCGGATCGCACCAGGGCGGCGGCCTGGGCCACGGCCTGCAGGCCCGAGGCGCACTGCCGATCCACCGTCACACCGGGGGTGCCGAACCCCAGCCCGGCCGCCAACGCGGCGACCCTGGCGACATTGCCGCCCGGACCCAGGCAGTTGCCGAGCACGACCTCATCGATCGCGCCGGCGCCGCCGACCGAGCCGGCCGCACCGGCCAGCAGCGGCGCCGCTAGCCCGACCACATCCACGTCGGCGAACGCCATTCCGGCGGTACCGATCGGGCTGCGGCTGGCGGCGACGATCACCGGGTCGGGGCTGGGCACCCGCTAGACGCTAGACGCTAGACGCTCCAGGTCCACCGCCACGTCCTGCCCGGAGGCCAGTGACCCGATGCCCGCCGTGCACACCACCGTCGCGGCGTAGCCGTCCCAGGTGGTCGGGCCGACCACCTCCCCGCGCCTGGTGGCGTCGATCCAGGACTGGATCTCGAGGTCGTAGGCGCGGGCGAACCGGGTCCGGTAGTCCTGCGGCACGTCGCCGCCCCAGCTCCCGGGCAGCGGCGGGTCCGGCGCCGCTGTGGTGCGGTAGAGGCCGTTCTGGGTGAGGCCTGCGGTGATGCTGCCTCGTTCGGCGACCGCCTCGCAGCGCACCTCGTAGCCGACCTGAGAGTTGGCGAACACCTCGGTGACCGCCATTGCTCCGCCGGCCATCCGGAAGATGGCGATCTGCGGATCGGCCACCCCCTGCGGGGCGAACGAGGTGGCGGCGGGCGACAGCACCCGCACCGAGACGATCTCCTCACCGAACAGGAATCGGGCGACGTCGACCTCATGCACCAGCGAGTCGCGCACGATCATCTCGCTGCGGAAGTCGGCGCCGGGGGCAGACTTGTTGCGGTGCACGTTGTGCAGCAGCAGCGTCCTGCCGTACTCGCCGGAATCCAGCAGTGCCTTCATCCGGGCGTACTCGGGGTCGAACCTGCGCATGAAGCCGACCTGGACCAGCGGCCGGCCGGCCGCACGTTCGGCCCGCACCAGCCGCAGCGCCGAGGTCGAATCCATGGTCATCGGCTTCTCGCACATCGCGTACTTGCGGTGCCGCAGGCAGGCCATCACCTGCTCCTCGTGGGCGAATCCCGGCGAGGCGATGATCACCGCGTCCACCGAGTCGTCCGCGATCAGCGCCATCGGATCGGGGATCGCCCGCACTGCGTCGAATCGCCCCGCTAGGCCGGCGGCCCGGTCGGCGTCGACGTCGGACACGGCGACCAGGGTGGCGTTGGCGGTCCGGTGGGCGACTCGATGGGCATGGTCGGTGCCCATCAGGCCGACGCCGATGATCCCGACCCGAGTGTGCGGCATCTACTTCTCCTGCATCGCTGTCTGGTCCGTGCGCTTCTGGTCGGCAGGGGTGAGATAAGAGCGCTGATCCTTCTTGTGGTGGGCGTACTCGGCGTACGCCGCCCGCGTCGACTCCAGTGCGGAGACCTCGCTGACCGGCACGTCCCACCAGGCGCCGCTGTCGGGGGAGGGAACCGTCGGGTCGGTCCGGACGTGGATGACGACCGGACCGCCGTCACCCGGCGCCGCTTTGGCCTCCGCGACGGCCGGTGCCAGCTCGGCGCGGGACCGCACCTCGATGACGTGAGCGCCCAGACTGCGGGCGTTGGCGGCAAGATCGACCGGCAACAGCTCTCCGTCCAGCCGGCCCGAGCTGTCCCGATAGCGGTAACGGGTTCCGAACCGTTGCGAGCCAAGGGATTCCGAGAGAGCGCCGATGGACCCGAAGCCATGGTTCTGCACCAACACGACGATGATCTTGGCGTGTTCCTGGACGGCGGTGACGATCTCGCCCGGCATCATCAGGTAGCCGCCGTCACCGACCATGGCGAAGACGTCCCTGCTGCGATCGGCCAGCCGGACGCCGAGCGCCCCGGGGATCTCGTAGCCCATGCAGGAGTACCCGTACTCGACGTGGTAGCCCTTGCGGTCCCTGACCCGCCACAGCTTGTGCAGATCACCCGGCATGGAGCCGGCGGCGCACAGCACCACATCCCGCGGATCGCTGAGCTCGTTGACCGCCCCGAGCACTTCGGACTGGGTCAGCAGACCCTCCGCCAGCACTCCGGTGACCTCCGGGCCCGGGTGATAGGCCGCCTCCACCTGGGCATCCCATGCCGACCAGAGCCGGGCCTGCTGCCGGCGGTACTCGGGTGAAACGGTGTACGACTGTTGCTCTTCCCCGGCCAGCGGCACCCCGCCCAGCGCCACCCCGGCCAGCGCGGAGCCGAGCTGACCGAGCGCCTCGCCGGCGTCGGCGACCACGGCCAGCCCGGAGTGCTTGCCTGCATCGGCATCGGCGATGTTGATGTTGACGAACCGGACATTCGCCGCGGCGAATGCGGTGCGGGAGGCGGTGGTGAAATCGCTGTAGCGGGTGCCGATCCCGATCACCACGTCGGCCGCCGCGGCCAGCGCGTTGGCCGCGGTGGTACCGGTGGAGCCGATGGCGCCCATCAGCTGTGGGTGGCCGTGCGGCAGTGAACCCTTGCCGGCCTGGCTCTCGGCCACCGGGATACCGGTGGCCTCGCAAAAGGTCTGCAACGCCGGTTCGGCGTTGGCGTAGTGCACGCCGCCGCCGGCGACGATCAATGGCCGCCCCGCGCTGCGGACGATCGTGGCGGCGGCGGCGATCCGGTCGAGCTCCGCCGGGGGTTTGGCGATGTGCCAGTTCCGCTCGGCGAACAGCTCTACCGGCCAGTCGTCGGCCTGCGCCTGGACGTCCTGCGGCAACGAGATGGTCACCGCGCCGGTGTTCACCGGGTCGGTGAGCACCCGCATCGCCGACAACAATGCTGACGGAAGTTGTTCCGGGCGTTGGATTTCGTCGAAATACCGGGACACCGGACGGAAGGCGTCGTTGACGGTGACGTCGCCGGCGTACGGCACCTCCAGTTCCTGCAGGACCGGCGTCGACACCCGGCCGGCGAACGTCCCGGACGGCAACAGCAGCACCGGCAGCCGGTTGACGGTGGCCAGTGCGGCGCCGGTGATCATGTTGGTGGAGCCCGGTCCGACGGAGGCGGTGCACGCCCAGGTCTGCAGCCGGTCGGTGTGCCGGGCGAAGGCCGCCGCCGCGTGCACCATCGCCTGTTCGTTGCGGGCCAACACATACCGCAATCCGGCTCCCGGGGCGTCGGGTTCCCGTTCGAGTTCCTGCTGCAGCAGCGCCTGACCGATGCCGGCCACGTTGCCGTGCCCGAAGATCCCGAAGGCTCCGGCAATCAACCGTTGCCGCGTCCCGGCGCGCTCGCTGTACTGGGCGGACAAGAACCGCACCGTGGCCTGCGCCACGGTGAGCCGCAGGGCGGGGCTCATCGCTCTCCCGAGGCCGGCAGTCGTGGATCGGTGGGTTGACCGGGCCAGGTCTGCCGGATCCAGCCGTGCGCCGGGTCGTCGCAGATCAGCCAGGCGCGCTCGGGGCCGGGTCCGGCCATCACGTTCAGGTAGTACAGGTCATAGCCGGGAGCGGCCATTGCCGGGCCGTGCCAGCCGTAGGGAACCAACAGCACGTCTCCGCTGCGGACTTCGGCGAGAACGTCGATGGGCCGGTCGTCACTGGCGTAGATCCGTTGGTAGCCAACGGGATCTGGCTGCGGTGCCGCCTGCGCGGCGACGTCGGCCGCCACCTGCACCTGGAAGTAGTAGATCTCTTCCAGGTTGGTCTCCTCACCCGGCCGCTCGACGTCGTGCTTGTGCGGTGGGTACGACGACCAGTTGCCGGCCGGGGTGATCACCTCGCAGGCAATGATGGACTCGGCGTCCAGCACCTCCGGTGTACCGAAGTTACGGACCTCCCGCGAACACTGTCCGGCTCCCCGGAGCTCCACCGGGACCGCCGCGGCCGGTAGATGGCGAAACGGGGGCAGTTCCCGTCCGGTCGCCGTCGCCGTGGCGATGGCCACTGTCGAACTGCCGGTGTCCGGGCCGGCCAGCGTCAGCCGGGAGCCGCGGGGCAGGTAGGCGATGTCGGTGGGACCGGCGAACACCGAGCTCCGGCCGGCCAGGTCGGCCTGGTGGGTGCCGGCGGCGTCGGCGGACTGGATCGAGACCGGGCCGGACAGCGGCACGATGATCGCCTCCCGGTCGGCGAGGTGGAACTCGCGCCGGAACCCGGGTTGCAGGGTCAGCACTGTCAGTCCGGTGTGCCGCCACCCGTCGATGCTGTCGTCGATGACCACCGAAAGTCCTTCCCGCGAGCGGGATCCCAGTGGAAACGTCCAGCTGTCCGTGGTCATCGCCGCGCTCCGAATCCTTGTGCTCCGGACCCCTGCTCTGGCAATTGCTGCGCCTGGATCGGTGTGCCGCCGGCCAACGCTGCCTCGACTTCGGCGGTGCTGGGCATGGCGGTCGAGCAGGCCAATCGAGAGGCGACGATGGCACCGGCGACGTTGGCGAACTCCACCATCCGGCGCAGCGGCCAGCCGGCGATCAGCCCGTGCACCAGCGCGCCGCCGAAGGCGTCGCCGGCGCCCAGGCCGTTCACCACCTCGACCGGGAACGGCGGCACCTCGATCCGTTCGTCCTTGGTGGCGGCCAGTACCCCTTTCGGACCCTGCTTGACGATCGCCAGCTCCAGGCCGAGAGCCAGCAACGCGTCGGTGGCCCGCTGTGGATCGTCCTCACCGACCGCCACCGCGCACTCCTCACGGTTGCCGACCGCCACCGTCACCAACGGCAACGCCCGCGCCACCTGCTCGGACGCCTCGGCTGGGTCGGCCCAGAACATCGGCCGATAGTCCAGGTCGAGCACGGTGTGGCGGCGGCGTCCGCGGATGTTCCAGGCGTCGAAATGCGCTGTGCGGCTGGGCTCCTGCGACAGGCCGGTGACCGTGCACCAGAACACCGCGGCGCCGGAGATGGCGTCGGCCGGCAGTTCCTCCGATCTGATCATCAGATCCGGTGCGGTGGGGTAGCGGTAGAAGTAGAGCGGGAAGTCGTCCGGCGGGAACACCTCGCAGAAGGTGACAGGCGTCGGCGGCCCCTGGACGTCGGCGATGAACCGGGTGTCGACACCCAGCCGCGCCGCCTCCTTGCGGACGTAGCTGCCGAACGGGTCGGCTCCGGTCCGGGTGATCAGCGCGGCGCGCCGACCGTGCCGGGCGGCGGCGACGGCCACGTTGGTGGCGCTGCCACCGAGGAACTTCTCGAAGGTGCGGACATCCTCCAGGCCGACGCCGTGATCGAGTGGATAGATGTCCACCCCGGTGCGTCCCATCGCGATCAGGTCGTCGCCGGCGGCCGCGGCGACGCCGGTGCCCGGGCTTGCCACACCGGGCTCAGACATCGATGTCCGCGTCAGCCGGGACGCTGCTGGCGGTGGGGATGCTGCCGGCCACTGCCAGGATGTGCGCCACCGACGCCCTGATGTCCTGCAGCGGGTCGGCCACCCGCGGGTCCGTGGCCGGATCGCCGGTCAGCACGGTGTCCTGCTCCAGTACGTACCAACCGCGATAACCGTTGGACTCCAGGGCAATCAGGATGCCGGCCAGATCCACCTCGCCGGTTCCCAGCGGGACGTAGATGCCGGAAGCCACGGCATCGGTGTAACTGATCTCGCCGGAGCGCACCTGAGCGGCCAACCCCAGCCGGACGTCCTTGAGGTGGACATGCCCGATGCGGCGCGGATACTGCCGGGCGATCGCGACCGGATCCGCCCCGCCGATCAGCAGGTGCCCGGTATCCAGGCAGAGCGCGACGGTCGAGGAGTCCAGCACCCGCTGGGTCTGCTCACCGGACTCGATCATGGTGCCGACATGGGGGTGCAGGGTGGCCAGCAGGCCGTGCGCCGCGGCGGCCCGGTCGATCCGATCGAGGTTGCCCAGCAAGGTGTTCCAGCCCCGCTCGTCCAGGGCCGGCCGGACGTCGTAACCACCTGCTCCGGTGGCGGCCGCGATCACCACGGTCGATGCGGCTGCCGTCACCAGCGCCGTCATGGCGTGTTCCATCTCCGGCAGCGGGTCGTGGGCCGGATCGTGCAGGACGGCCGGCACGAACTGCCCGACGGCGGCCAGCGAGAACCGGGCAAGGGTGGCCGCCTTCTCGGCCGGCGAGTCCGGCAGGAATCCCTCCGGCCCGAATTCGGTGGCTGCCAGACCCACGTCTCGCATCTGGCCGAGCACCACCTCGGGCGACAGCTGGAAACCCCAGCCCGGCACCTCGCACACGCCCCAGGAGATCGGCGCCCCGGCCACCCGGTCCCGAACCGGCGGGCGGCCGGTGGTGTGCTGACCATTCGACATCTGCGGTAATGCTCCCTCGTCATCGAGTGGGTGAGCTTCGGACGCCTTCCGTGGGCGCCGGGCGGTGCCCCCGCCGGTGATCATCCGCTGATCGTTCGGATGTTGTGTTCGCAGGGCTGCCCGGTCGATCTTGCCGCCTGTGGTCCGCGGAATGGTAGGCGCCTGCCGCCAGCGCCGCGGAAACCACTCGCCGTGAAGCAGTTGCCTGGCCGCTGCCCGTACCGTCACCAGCTCCGTTCCGGCGGCCAACTCGACCACCGCGACCAGTTCTTCGCCCAGGCGTTCATGCCGGCGCCCGTGTGCGGCCGCGTCCAGCACGCCGGGGATGCCCGTCAGCACCGACTCCACATCCTCGACGATGACGGTGCGCCCGCCCACCGTCACCGCGGTGTCGCCCCGGCCGGAGATGTGCAGGGTCCCGTCGGGCTGTTGCCGGCCGAGGTCGCCGACGGTCGCGAAGCCGTCGGCGTCCCGGCGCAGCGCGCCTCCGGACCCCAGCGTGCCCAAGGCCTGGTACTCCGATCGTGACCACACTTCTGCGTCGCGGATCTGGACCTGCACTCCCGGAAAGGGCAGCCACCGGCCGGGCCAGGTGCGGGCGGCGACGAACGACAGCTCCGCAGCGCCGTAGTACTCGGCAACTTGGATGCCCAGCGACACCGCCCTGCGGGCAACCGGATCCGCCAGCCTGGCCCCTGCCACCACCACTGTGCGCAGACCGGTGGCGGAGTCCAGCAGCCGCGGCAGCACCGCCGGGACGCAGATGGCGGCGGTAGCGACGAGCGGATCATCGGTGACGGTGGCGCCGGTGCGCAGCGCGTGCACGGCGGCGAAGAGCTGCAGCGTGGAGGACAGCGGACCGGTCAGCAACAGCCGATCGCCGGTGCTGAGCCCGGACAATGCGGTGTAGCCGGCGAACGAGGACGTCCATGACCTCAGG
>JAABUP010006155.1_pt1 | contig 17405 bp, 21 predicted proteins | sample 5559201 | NCBI WGS metagenome assembly JAABUP01 (sample SAMN10711887, study PRJNA513373) | rock metagenome | isolation source: Antarctica rocks | place: Antarctica
GGGCTGCGTCGCCGAGACCGCGCTGTTCCGCGACGCGCCCAAGCTGTTCCAGAGGGTGTTCCCCTGGTTCCAGAAGACCATCACCAAGGGTTATGTGTCGCAGCCGCTGGCGGGTGAGCGAGTGGCGCAGGTGGTCACAGGCCCGGGGTTCGAGCAGTCCGGCGTGCATTGGAGCTGGGGCAACCGGCAGCGCGAGGGGGCGGAGGCCTTTGCACAGAGCCTGTCCGCCAAGGCGAACAACGAGGCGCGCGCGGCCCGGCTGTGGGACCTGAGCGCCGCGATGATCGGTCTCGGCGCACCAAGCGCGATCGCGAGCGCGTGAGATCCTGGCCGATGATCACGTTGCTCCCCGCGACGACGCTCTTGGTCGTCCCGGTGTGACCCGCGTTGCGACAAGCCGCCTGGCCTTCGCCTTCATGACGGCGTCGCTCGGCAATGCGGCAGTCTCGGCCCGGCTCGCGATCCGGCCAAGGGATGGCCTAAACTGTGCCATGCGGCCAGGCCGGCATCGCCGGTGCCTGTCTCAGCCGGACAGGGCGACGGTCAAGCGCGAACAGGGGTCGCCGTCGACCATGGTGACCAGGAATGCTGCAACGTCGGCACGGCTGATCTGCTGGCGCCGGATCGTGCCGGCTGGGTCGGCGAGCCAGACACCCGTCGGCGGTCCATCGGTCAAGCCGACCGGCTGCACCAGCGTCCAGTCGAGGCGGGACGCCTTGACCAGCGCTTCCTGCTTCTCCTTGTCGGCCATGTGCTCGCGCAAAACGGTCCTGTAGAACAGCTTGAATGCGAACGGGAGGCGGCTGCGCGTGTCGCCGATGCCGAATGCGGTCACGACCACCAGGCGATCGATGGAGGTCGCCTGCATGGCGTGGACAATATGGCGCGTACCGACCTCGCAAACGTTGGGCGCGGTCGTGCGGCGGGCACCGAGCATCAGGGCAAACGGGTTCTGCGAGTTCCCGAGGCTCACGACCACCACGTCATGACCGGGCACCGCGCCGGCGACGTCGGCCGGCTGCATGACGTCGCCGCGCACCGTCCTTATGGAGGCGATTCCGGACAGCTTGGCCGGATCGCGGGCGAATGCGGTCGCCTGGTGTCCGGCCGCCACCAGTGCGCGAAGCGTCGCCTGACCGGTGCCGCCCGTGCCGCCGAACACGATGACCTTCATCGTCGGATCTTTCCTAGCGCCACAGCAAGGCCGCAAGGATCGCGGCCAGCATGGTGTGGATCATATGCAGCAACTGCTCGTTCGTCTGCGCCTGAACGGCCTGCTGCCGCGCAAGCTGGAGCGCCGATCCGTCATCCGGCATAGCCGGGAACTGTGCATCGAGCGCGCGGCGTTTCGCCTTGAACTCCCGCGCGTTCAGGCCGAGCAGAATCACAACCGCCACGACGATCACGACCGGCCGCACCCAGACAGGGATCATGGCGGATACACGCGAGCGGTCATGAGCGGAGCAAAGCGAGGTCGCAGCCTGTCATTGTGGGGATCTCCGTTGAAGCTAGAATGATGCTGCAACGCGGGAGAGCCAGTGCTGCGGAAGCGCTCAAACGATCGTCCTGACGGTGGCGCTTGTGAGCGTACATATGGCAGATGGTGCAGGCGCTTGGTCGACCGCAGGTTGGCAGCGCCGCGGGCGAGCCAAGGCCGAAGTATGCCGTGATGGGACAGTATGGGACCCGGGACGACGACGTGGGATGGGCTGGCGATCTGGTCAGGCTCGTGAAACGGCGACGCGTCACTCCCAGTGGCGTGGCCGCGCTTATTTTCGAAGCCTGACGGTCAGAAAATTGACCGCGACAAGAACGGCGACGATGAAGGCCAACAAGGATTGGACGAGCGCAAAGCTCGAGGGCTGCGCCATTATGGAGCAGCCACACCTCACGAGTCTGTGACGGTTTTACCCAGTCCCGAACGATGGGAGGGCGGTGAGATGTAGCGGTCGTGTACGGCAGCCATCAGCTAGTTTGGCGACGGCGGGTGAGCGCCTTCGCCATCACTTGCCTGATAGGCTCGGTTCTGGCCTTCAACAGCCGGAAAGCGGAAGCGGCAGTTTGGATATACAGGATTGTCGATGGGAACAATTCTGTAACAGAATTCCGTAATCTCCCACCTTTTCGAAAAAACAGTGTGATAGCGACAAAGGCCCCCGATGAACACCTCTACCTCTTCCGCATGAAGACGGCGCATTGTCTTGATGTCTACAGAATGGATAGGTGCCATATACTCCGTACGTGCTCCTATCATCCCGCTTTGCGAAAATTCTTGTCTGTTTTCAGTGCCGTTGTCTCTGACAAAAAGTGTGCTGCTGACGGCAAGTTCCTCAGTAGGTGTGTTGCCAGTGTTCTTGATTTTCACGTAAAAACTCCAGCCTCCCACTCCTTCATCGGACTCAAAAATATTATAAATGATGCTATCTACGCAGATTGCGGCCTTGTTGGTCTGCACAAGAGTCTGGTCAAGGATGCGAGTCTGACGCCCGGCGATTACCAACAACCCCCAAGTGACTCCCGCAGTCACGATAGCAGAGGCCGCCTGCACCCAATCCGTAATCTTTGGCTGGTCACCTTCAGTTCCATAGCCGCTTGGTTTCTGGTCACTCCGGTCATTGTGCTGCTGGACCGCATTTGGTTGGGTGCTGGGTTGTTCCTTCTCGCCGTTCTCGGCTTCGTGCTTGCCGCCCGCGCTGACCTTGTAGGTGGGTGGTGGATGTAGCGGTTCTGAGTGTCTACTGGCCCATGAGCCGCCAAGAGCCAAGGCCGCAAGCACGGCCCAAATCAGAACTGCTCTAACGGCAATACGGTTCAGTTAGCATCATTCAGTGCCCGGCGGTGTCGCGCAAACCGCTTGAGGAGGGCCATCGGCAATTCCAAAAGGGGCTTAACTGAACCGTATTGGCTCTAACGGAGATCATCCAGCGTCAACGTTTTGCAGCCTACCGCTTCGAGGCACTGCACGAAAAACACCGCCGAAAAGCCGCCCCGGCTGATCTTGGTCCGCAAGTTCGTAGGCGTCTCACGGACTCCAATCTCTGCAAGCTTCGCTGACACTTGTTCGTAGGTCATGTTTCGCCGTTTGATCTCGGCCTTGAGCATCCCTTTGACCAAATTCGGCCAATCCGTATCGTCGTTCATGGCATCGCCTCACCAATGACACATATGTTAGCATATCTGTAGCGAAAGGCGTTGACCACCAGCACGCGATGTTGCCAAATACGTAGCGTTAGCAACGGATTTGACAACATGCCCCAGCACTTTCTCCTAACCGCGAAAGCAAGGACGCTCTCCCTAGCGTCCATCTTCCGCATGAGCGACGACCAAGCGCACGACACGTTCACGGCCATCCGCTTTACCGACAACGGCGGCGCGGCGTTTTGCCCGCGTTGCGAATGCACGGCGGTTTATACCTATGCGGCTCGGCGCATCTGGAAGTGCAAAGCTTGCGATCACCAGTTCAGCGTCACCAGCGGGACCATCTTCGCCAGCCGCAAGCTCGCGATCCGCGACTACCTCGCCGCAACGGCGATCTTCGTGAACGCGGTCAAGGGCATCTCGGCGCTCCAGCTCGGCCGCGATCTGGATGTCCAGTATAAGACGGCTTTCGTCCTGGCCCATAAGCTGCGGGAGGCCATCGCCAAGGAGCAGAGCGACATCCAGCTTTCCGGCGTGGTTGAGGTGGACGGCGCCTACGTCGGCGGGCACGTCAAGCAGGAGAACGCCAAGGCCGACCGCAAGGATCGCCGCCTTGCGTCACAGCAGACCGGCAAACGGCAGGTCGTGGTTGTGGCCCGTGAGCGTGGCGAAGGCGGACGGACGCTACCCTTCGTCGTGCGCCAGGAAGCCGATGCCGTCGCCCTGATCCGTGAGCGCGTCGCCATGGGCAGCATCGTCCATGCGGATGAGGCGGGCGGCTGGGATCGGCTGCACGCCTACTACGACGTGAAGCGGATCAACCACTCGGTGGCGTTCTCCAAGGACGGCGCCTGCACCAACCAGGCCGAAAGCTACTTCTCCCGCCTACGCCGCGCCGAGCTGGGCCAGCACCACCACATCAGCGGCAAATACCTGCTGGCCTACGCCGTGGAGATGGCATGGCGTGAGGACAGCCGCCGGATGCCGAATGGGGCGTTGCACCAGGCCGCGACGGCTGCGGCGCTGGCGCATCCGGTGAGCCGGCAGTGGAAGGGGTATTGGCAGCGGCGTGCTTAGAAAGCACCCCCCTTACTTTGGCGACCTCATATTTGCCAACTTGATCCAAAAGCGACATACCAATTGCTAAACCCAGGAAGGATTGTGTTAGGTCCGGGGTTTCACGTGTGTCTCCCAATAAGCGCGGTTTTGCGCGTCGTGGTGCTTTAAAATATCTCTCGCCTGCTCCACGCTCTGGCAAGGATCGTTACTTTTACACGCATTGCAGTAACGACAGCAGGTTGCGAGATTGTTAGGATCATCACGTGATCCGGTGGGATTGACATGATCAATCTCAAGGTATCGCCACCCCTCAAACGTGCTACCATCAAATCCGCAGTATAGGCATCGAAACCCGTCCCGCTGATAAATGTCGAGTCTATCCCACTGGGGCATTGATACTCTCTATTCGGCTTCTTTGATTGTTTCGTCTCATCCGCCGGTTTCTGCCGCGCAATCGCCTTCAGCCTCTTATCAGACGCCGCTTCGTACCCGTCGCAGCCAAAGGCGCGGGTGATTTCGATGAAGCGGGCGCTGACTACTAGCCGCCATTATTCACGAGAAATGCGCGATCAAAGCCAAGCCTTTGATATCGTTCACAACTATGCGAATGGGCTGTTTGATGAAGTTTTTTGCAATGAAATCTCTGGCCCAGGTGTTTGGTGGCCTGGGCCGATTTCGGGCAGTCCGATGAATTATTCGGGCTAGCTTTCGTGCTGGTTTCCCCCTTACGCTTCACAGATGACACCTCCAGTCGAATACATAGCATATATCGATGAAGCGGGAGACACTGGCCTAAAATGCATCAGGACACGACATAGCCCCGGAGCATCCGAGTGGCTGGTCCTATCCGCTTTCCTCGTTCGTGCTAAGCGGGAGCAAGAGGTCAATAGCTGGACGCGACAGATCATCGCAAGCCTCGACCAGCATCAAGTTAGGCAATTACATTTCAGGGAATTGCCCGAACTGAAGAAGCGATCAGTTGTTCGTCAACTTGCGTCGTTAGATGCAAGAATGTTTGTGCTAATCTCACACAAAAGAAACATGCAAGGATATCGTAATATCAATGCTGAACGTGCCGGCGTCAATAAGACTGCTTGGTTCTATGTCTGGTGTACCAAGGTTCTTTTAGAAAGCGTCACAAACTACTGTGGACGACGTTCAAGAAAGGAGCATCAAGCTCCACGTTTGATTCGATGCGAGTTCTCGCAAACCGGCGGAGTGAAACTTGATGACGTGCGGGCATACTACCGTTACATAAAGGATCAGGCCGCATTAGGATTGTCGTTTAGAAAAGAGTTTCCTCTAGACTGGGAAGTCATAGATCACAACGAGATGTTCATATATCCAAATGTTGCGAGATATGGTTTGCAGCTTGCCGATGTTGTCGCAAGTGCATTTTACGCCGGGCTTGAATACCCAGAAAATGGCAAACTAATTCCTGACTACGCTGAACTGCTCTTGCCTCGTATTTGTCAGGACAGGCGCAGGCACAGATATATGTATGGCGTGAAAGTGCTGCCACGCACCGTAGGTTTGCACCTTCCCACTGACCAGCGAGCAATTTTGGACTTCTACGCTGCGAGATAGGTGACGAGCCCCCGGACCCTACTGCCATCTGTTGGTTTCTTAGTCAGCCCCAGGGCCGACATCCAACGGACTGCCGCGTAACCGCAGCAAGGGCAACCCGGCGTTGCTCGCCATTGCACTTATAATCGATTCATTGATAAAAATCAACAGGTTAACGCTTGTAGATGGAGCGCGCTAACTCACTGATACGACTCAACTTTTTGGCTCGCGGAGTTATCAGTGCCATGGTAGGTCAACCGTTTACCCACGATCCCACGCAGACCGTTCATTGTCCGAGCGGCACCACCTCCCAAAGCGTCACCGGCCCCTGGATCGCCCGCGCGGTCCCTAACGCCATCCCGACGCGCTTCACGGTCTGCGCCACCTGTTTAGGGCTCGCGTGCGATCTCCCAAAGCAATACCCGCCCCGGCCCCGGCTGGGACCGCACGGTGCCTTTCTGCCCTTGATGGCGAAGCGTTGACACGATCCGCTTCGTGATCCGCTCAGCAAGCTTACGATCCTGCCCGTCCATGCCCCGCTCTGCCATCAGTCGGGCTGCAATGTCGGGCGTAGGCATCGGCTCTGTAGCGTCCCGCAGCACGCCGAGCACAAAGCGGCTCATCTCCCCGCGTCCGGCCACGTCCGGCCCGCGTGGGCGTTTGGTCCGGATGCTGCCCAGGTCATAGTCCGGGTCGAACTGGCGGATCACAGCGTCGAGATGGCCCAGGTCGGTACCGATCTGCACCAGCCGCGCCTTGAGCGCATCAGCCTCGCCGGTCAACTCCGCGCGGCGCTTCGTCAGGCCCGCAAGCACGTAGTCGGTCATCGGATCGCCCTTGTCTGTGGAGGGCAATCATTGTATATGAATCAACGAGTTAGCGCGATGGAGTTTTAGGTGTGGTTGCTACCTAATACCGGGCTTTCGCATCAAGCGACAGGCATATGGTTGAGGATGTCGGCGAGAGCCCGCACATCGAGCAGCGCATCTCGCATGGTGTGGCGGATGGAGTTTTTGCCCGTGACGATGCGGACGGCGTTGAGCGCCACGCGCTTGAGCGTGGCACGGTTGCGCGGGCCGTGGTCGCGCCGCACCAGTGATGCGTCCTCGCTCATGGTCACGTCGAGCACCCAGTGCAGGTTGTTCTCGACCGCCCAATGACCGCGCGACCGCGCGAGCAGGCGCTCGGGCGTGTAGGCGTGTCCGAGCAGATAGAGCTGGCATTCCGTCGTTGTCGCACCGGTCCGCTTGCAGATGCGGGTGCGGTCCACGCGGCCGATGGCGGCCAGGCCGGGCCATTGATGGGCGGACAGCCAGGCGATGTCGGTGGAGACACGCGCCCTGCGCGTCTCGATCCGGCCGTGCCCGGCGTCGGTGTCCTCGTGCTCCAGGACGGATGTGAGCGGGTCACCAAGAAACGTCTCCACGTCTTGGAGCAGCGTCGCCTGATTGCCTTTCAGAGCCATGACGTAGTGCGCTCCAGCCTCGTGCAGCAGCTTGGCGCTGGCGCGCTGGGTGTGCAGCGCGTCCATCGTCACGTCCCGCCCGCGCAGGTCCAGCAGCCCGAGCAGTTCCGGGAGCGCCGTGATCTCGTTGGACTTGCCGTCCACGGCGACCTGGCCGATGCACAGGCCGACATCGGTGGCGAACGCGTGCAGCAGGTGAAGGGCTGGGACGCCGCGCCGGACGTCCGCGCTGCCGCGCACGGCCTTGCCGTCGATGGCGACCTGGCCCGCAGACCCGGCGGTGACACGCCGGGCGAGGTCGGCGAGCACCGCCTCAAACTGTTCCGGCTTGATGAGCCGGAACAGCCGCCCAAACGTGTCGTGAGACGGTGTGCCATCTTTATACGGCAGATAGCGGCGCAAGAAATCGACCTTGGCCCTGGCGAACTGCGCGTAGCCGTCGCAGCATCCGAACCCGCACAGGGTCGCGCAAAGCGCCGCAAACAGGATCTCCGCCAACCCGTGAGTGGTCCGCCCGACCACCCGTGGATCGTCGATCCCGGTGAAAAGCTTGCAAGCGGAAGGACTCATGGCGCACGCCTCTGACATGCGCGAACACTATCGCCCGGCTATGCCGGGTCCAGCAGTTTGTCACGCCATGCAGGACAATCAGCACGACAGAGGCTTTGGTGCGAAAGCCCTGCATACACGCGGCAGATACGAAATGGCTCGGCGCTAGCCACCACAGCCGAAAGCTGGGCCATGTCGCGGATGCCTCCAGGTTGCTTGATGTGGATCTGATTGAAGACGGTGTCGGCTCTCTGGAAGCGTTCATAGGGGTTGCGCTTGTAAGTATCGAAAAGCGCATCAGGCAGCTCCGCCCGTCTTTCAATCACACGATCGCAGGCCTTATCGATTCGGTCGAGCCGAGCCCGCCGGCTCCCGCTGTCCTCGCGCCTCTCAGGCGGCAGCTCTTCGGCGGCCATGCTCCAGATGTCGATGCAGCGCAGAAGGCTACGGTCCCGCAACTGCATCACGAGGCGGCGTACCTCAGCATCCTCAACCCCCGTCAGCATGGGCAAAGCGTCCCATAACGTGGTGTCGTCAAGGTCTAAGATTCGGTCCAGCTTCTCTGGTGCGGCCGCAAAGGCGATCAGTGGGTGATTGGTCGGCAAGCCTACTTTCCCGGCGCGATCTTCTCTTACAAGCTGGAATACGCGGATCATTAGCGCCTCAAACACCTTTTCTGCCCCGCGCGTCGCTTTGTGGAAGTAGACGTTCGGATACAGGTGGAAGAGCGCCAGTACATAGCTCTCGGCCACGTGGTACGCCTTTGGACTGAGCACGAGAGTCTGGACCGAGCCTCCCGCGTCGTCGTCTGATGCGATCGGCACGTTCTCGACCTCCAGGTTCCGGAGCAGCCACTCCACATCGACGGCACCGCTGCCCACCCCGGTCATTATGCGGTCGCGTTGCATGTAGTCCAACCGGTCGGCATCAAATTGGCTGGCCACGATCGCATCATAGATGTCCCGTGGCGGTTTGATCGCGACGAGTGCAGCGACCTCCTCCGCGAACGAGCCGCCAAGCTGGTTGAGTAGCCCTGCGATCTCGGTCTCTCGGATCATGCGCTGGCTCACACGTTCGTGCTTGGTCTCCGTCAGGCCGAGGGACTTCATGACGCTCTCAAAGGCGTGGCTGAACATGCCATGCCCGAGGTCGTGTACCATGGCCGCCGCCATCGCCACCCTGCATTTCTGGGCACTGTAGCCGACGCCGCCGAAGCTGCGGTCTATGGCGGCTGTGAGCTTTCGAGCCGTATGGAACACCCCAACGCTGTGGGCAAAGCGCGTGTGCGTGGCTCCCGGGAAGACCAGCTCGCTGAAGCCGAGCTGCTTGACCCGTCGCAACCGCTGGAACGGCCGTGTCTTAATCACCTCCCAGAGCACATGCTCGAGTTGGTGCTGGTCCACATTCGAGGTGGCGCCGAATTCGATCAGATTGTGGACCGGATCGCGAATCCTTTGAATTTTAGCGACAGTCATGGATCGGCCTCGGCTCGGATGTCGACGTCCACATCATCGCCCGCGGGAGGCGGTGTGCTAGCCCCAATACGGTTCAGTTAAGCCCCTTTCGGAATTGCCCGATGGCCCTCCTCAAGCGGTTTGCGCGACACCTCCGGGCACTTAACAATGCTAACTGAACGGTATTGGTGCTAGCCCGAATAATTCATCGGACCGCCCGAAATCGGCCCAGGCCACCAAACACCTGGGCCAGAGATTTCATTGCAAAAAACTTCATCAAACAGCCCATTCGCATAGTTGTGAGCGATAGCAACGGCTTGGCTTTGATCGCGCATTTCTCGTGAATAATGCGGGCTAGGTTCAATACTGTTCAGTTGGCGCCGTTAGGTGCCCGGCAATGGTAGGCAAACCGCTTGAAAAGGACCGTCCGACACTCTGGAAAACGGCCTAACTGAACGGTATTGGGGCTAGGTTCAATACTGTTCAGTTGGCGCTGTTAGGTATCCGGTGGCAGTGGATAAGCCGCTTGTGGCGTGCCGTTCGACGATCTGGAAAACTGCCTAACTGAACGGTATTGGGGCTAGGTTCGTCGAGTACCGGAACATATCCATAATGCAGAGGTCCTCAACCATAATTTCGGCCGCTTGTATCAGGTGCCGCGCAGTGGTGATGGTTGCCATTCACCCAGAATGTCCTAGCGATCAGGGTTCGGATACCGGGATGCCAGCGAGACCCGTCGCAGTGCGTGCGAACCGCTCGTCTAAGGTCAGGAATCTCTCGCATCCAGTTCCTGTCGCTAGGTGGAGCGCATGGGCGAAGTCTATGCCCGCGTCGCCCAGTTCATCGCCTTCGCGACCAAAGCAGCGTCCTCGACCGAGACGCCTGGAAGCCCGGCCAGGGCGCGGAGTGCCGGGATGATCTGTTTCGACGGAAGCTTATAGACGCCGCGTGGCACTCGCTCTACCTCCAGCAGCACCGTTCGCGGCACGAAGACCGGCTCGTGGCCGATTAAGGCACGGACGTTCTCCCCCCTGCTCCGGGTCATCCCCGGTCAGGTAGCGGACGATGATGTTAGCACCCATCGCGCGCATGCCGCCGTCTGGCTTCTGCGGCAATCCCCGCATCCATCTGTTCCACCGGCTTCGCCTTGCCTGTGTAAGGCAGCCGAAGACGTTCTCGGGCCGGGTCGGCACCAAGACGGTCGTCAGGGGCTTCAGCAGCACGCCCTCGGCCGTATGTTCGACGGCCAGCCGGATTCCCACGTCCAGGTGCAACCGGTCTCGAATGGCTTTGGGCAGGATGGCCTTCCGCTGAGAACGCAATCGAACCTTCAGCCCTGCTGTCAACCGCCGGTTTTACCCCGCGCCTCGTCCTGCTTGGCCCGGCGGATCGAACGGCGGACGGACATCAGCTCCGCAATCAGCAAGCACACAAACAAAATCAGTAGGATCGCCCATTCCCATTGGGCAACCATCACGACCACTCCCGACTCATCTGCCGCTGATCGAGCTGGTCGAACAGCGTATACAGCCACGCGGCCCGGTCGTCGAACGCCTGCCAGAGCGGAATGCGCGCCATGGGCCGCGGCGGCAACGGCGCGGCGACGACGGCGTTCACCAGAAAGCGCGTGGCGCCGAGCGCGGGGACCGGAGCAAACGGCCGCGGATCGCTCGCCGCGGCAAATAGGCTGCGGACCACGAGGCGAAGCTTGCGGGCGGGCGGCACGACGGCGCGCTGGCCGACGCTGTTGTAGCCTTGGCGGGCGACCTGCTGGCCGATCTCGGCATAGAGGTGCCGCGCGACGCCGATACCGGGCCTGCAGGCGCGGGGCAGTGCGGCGATGCCGGGGTCGGCGCGGCAATAGAGCTCGTCGGCCCGGTGCAGCAGCCGTTGCACGACGCCGGCCAGCGCCGGGTCGAAGCTCGAGTGGGCGAGCCAAGCGTCCGGCTCGATCCCCGCCGCGCGCAGCCAATCCTGCGGCAGATAGAGCCGGCCCGCGCGGGCGTCCTCGCCCACGTCGCGCGCGATGTTGCTGAGCTGCATGGCGACGCCGAGGTCGCAGGCGCGGGCAACGCCTTCCGCCGAGCGCTCGCCCATCAGCGTCGCCATCATGGCGCCGACGGCGCCGGCAACCCGGGCGGCATAGGCTTCAAGCTCGGCCAGGCTGTTGTAGCGGCGTCCGGCGGCGTCCCACTCGAAGCCCTCCAGCAAGGCGTCGAGCAGGGCGCGCGGGATGGCGTGGCGCTGGACGACCGCGGACAGCGCCCGGTCGGCGGCAATCGGCCGGGGCCGGCCGGCATAGGCGGCGTCGAGCCTCGCCCACAGCTCCGCCAGCGCAGCGGCCGGCCCCGGCCGATCCCCCCGTCGATCGCCCGGCTGATCATCATCGCCCGCGTCGATCAAGTCGTCCGCCACCCGGCAGAACGCATACAGCGCCAAAGCTGGCCGGTGCACCCGGCGCGGCAGCAGCAACGAGGCGGCAAAGAAACTGCGGGAACCCTGGCGCAGCAGCTCCCGGCAGGCAGCGAGGTCGGCGCTATCGAGCAAGGGCTGAGGCATGCGGCACTACCTTGTCGAGGATGCGCGCCGAGCACAGCACGCCGGGGAGGCCAGCGCCGGGATGGGTTCCGGCGCCGACGAGAAAGAGGCGGTCCAGCTCCTCGCTGCGGTTATGCGGGCGGAACCATGCGGATTGGGTGAGCAGCGGCTCCATGCCGAAGGCCGCGCCGCGATAGGAGAGCAGGCGGTCGTGGAAGTCCTGCGGGGTCATGACGTGCTGGGTGACGATGGCGTCCTCCAGGCCCGGCAGGATTGTCTCGCTGAGCGCGCGGGCCAGGGATTGGCGGTAGGCCTCGGCGGCGATGGCCCAGTCCGTGCCGCTGGCGAGGTGCGGCACCGGGGACAGCACATAGAATGCGTCGCAGCCCGGCGGCGCCAACGATGGGTCGGTCGCGGTCGGCCGGTGCAAGTACAATGAAAAATCGTCGGCGAGGTGGTGGCGCTTGAAAATGTCGTGCAGCAGCTCGCGATAGCGCGGGCCGAGCAGGATCGTGTGGTGCGCGACATCCGGAAACTGGCGGCGGGTGCCGAAGTACCAGACGAACAGGCTCATGGAGTAGCGCGCCCGCTCGATGCGGCGGTTGGTCCAGCGGCGGCGGTGCTGCGACGCCACGAGATGGCGATAGGTCCAGGCCGCGTCGGCGTTGGATACCACGATGTCGGCCGGGATGACCTCGCCCGACCGCAGGCGCACGCCGGTGGCGGCGCCCTGGTCCACAGTGATCTCCACGACGTCCTGGTTGCAGCGCACGACGCCGCCCTGGCCGCGGATCAGGTCCACGAGGCCAGTGACCAGCGCGCCCGTCCCGCCCATGGCGAAATGCACGCCCCAGCGCCGCTCCAGGAAGGCGATCAGCGCATAAATAGAGCTGGCGCTGAACGGGTTGCCGCCGACCAGCAGCGGATGGAAGCTGAGCGCCACCCGGAGCCGCGGGTCGCTGATGTGCTTGGCGACGAGCTGGTGGACGCTGCGCAGGCTGCCGAGCCGCAGCAGGTCGGGCACGCAGCGGGCCATGTCGGTCCAACTGTCGAACGGCACGTCGCCCAGTCGCTCGAAGCCGACGCGGAAGATGGCCTCGCTCGCGGCCATGAAGCGTTCGTAGCCTGCGACGTCGGACGAGCAGAACCGGGCGATCTCGGCGCGCATGGCGTCGGGGTCGCCGGTATAGTTGAACTCGGCGCCGTCGTCGAAGCGGATGCGGTAGAACGGGGTGATGGGGCGGAGCTCGACGTCGTCCGCCAGGCGCCGGCCGCACAGTGCCCAAAGCTCCTCAAGCAGGAACGGCGCCGTGACGATGGTGGGGCCGCCGTCGAAGGTGAAGCCGTCCTGGCGGAACACGTAGGCGCGGCCGCCGGGGGCGTCGAGCTTTTCCAGCACCGTCACCCGGTAACCCCGCGCGCCGAGCCGGACCGCGGCTGCCAGGCCGCCGAAGCCGCTACCGATGACGACGGCGTGTGGCCGGAGCGTTGACGGTGGCGCGTGGGGCAGAGCGGTGGCAAGCAGCATGGACATGACACACGGACTGTAACAGCATCCTGACACTTACGACCAGCGGCCAGGACGACGGATGTGGATGAAAATAAAAAGTATTGTGCGGCTGGCAGTGGCGGTTGTCGCCATGGCGGCGATCATCATAGGGCTGTGGCTAGCGTGGTGCACGGATCGGGCGGTGGTGCTGAGGCGCTGGGTGACGTAGGGGATCGCCTCCTCCAACCCCGGATGCCCATCTTGCCGTTCAAGCTGAACCAGAACCGCCGTCACCACATCCCGCGCCAGCGGCGCCAGGTGACGAACTGGCCGGCCTACGACGCCAGCCTGCGTCAGCGCGGTAACCTGACGGTGTGGTTCACCGACGAGGCGATCGCGGCGTGGGCGGCCGAGCCACGCACAACCCGAGGTGGGCAGCCCTGGTATTCGCCGCTCGCCATCCTGACGGCGCTCACGATACGCGCGGTGTTCCGCCTGGCCTACCGGCAGGCCGAGGGCCTGCTCGGCTCCATTGTCGGCCTGCTCGGCCTCAGCCTGCGTGTGCCGGACCATACAACCCTCAGCCGGCGTGCGGCGACGCTGGAGGTGCCGCAGCCGGGGAACACCGACGCCGGTGCTGGCAGCGAGCCCATGCACCTGCTGGTGGACAGCACGGGCCTGAAGCTCTGTGGCAAGGGCGAGTGGCTGCTTGAGAAGCACGGGACGGCGACACGCCGGTCGTGGCGCATGCTGCACCTCGGCGTGGACGCCGGCACCGGCCGGATCGTGGCGTCGACGCTGACCCGCAAGGAAGTGGATGATGCATCCCAAGCCGGTCCCTTGCTCGACCAGGTCGCGGGCGCGGTGGCCTCGTTCACCGGCGACGGCGCCTACGACCAGGATCGCGTTTACGCCAGCGTCGCCGAGCGCCATCCTGAGGCGGCGGTCGTCGTCCCGCCGCGCGCAAGCGCCGTGCCCAGCGACACGGCCGAGACCGCACCAACACAGCGGGACGGTCACTTGCAGCACATCGCCGAGCACGGGCGCATGGCGTGGCAGAACGCGTCTGGATACAACAGGCGCGCCCGGGTTGAAGCCACCATGAGCCGGTGGAAACAGGTGATCGGCGACGAGTTGCGCGCGCATACGGATGAGCGCCGGGCGACCGAGGTGGCGGTCGCTGTCCACGCACTCAACCGCATGCTGGAGCTGGGACGCCCAAGCTACGTCCGCGTCGCCTGACCCTAAACGGCATTGGGGTCAGCGCGCCCACATCCCTGATCCCTGCACCACGCTACCGGTAGCCCCAGGCGGGCAGGCGCGCGTAGATGGCATACTCGTCCGTGTGGACGAGGGTGCCCGGGGCGACGGCGGCGGTGATGATCGGCTTGATCGTGGCCTGCTGCACGTTGGCCAGCATATGCAGGACCACCTGGCCACCGCGCTGGATCAGGCCGAGGATCGGTGGCTTGTCCTTCTCCAACGTGCCGCGGCCCGGCGCGCCTGCCAGCTTGCGGCAGCGCCCGAACCGCCTCTTTTGGCCACTTCGTCCGGCTGCCCCTTGTGCCCGGCCACCACGTAAACTTCGTCGATCTCCACCTCGCCTTTCAGCTCCACCTCTGGCGCTTTGGCGACCAAGCCGCCGCGCGGCTGCTCTGTCATGGCCTGCACGTCCGAGGCGGCCAGGCCCAGCTCACCCGCGATCTGCCGGTTGGACAGGTTCAGGCCCATGAAGTAGAGGCACAGCACCCAGACACGCAGCGGCTGGTGGTGGCCGGCCAGCACCGTGCCGGTAAGGTCGTCGAAACGGGACGCACACGCCTTGCAGCGATAACGCTGGCGATGCGGCTGCGTGTCGTCGCATCCGTCCCGAATGACCGCTGCACTGCCGCAGCCGGGGCAGCACACGCCCTCGGGCCAGCGATGCTGGCGCACAAGCGCGAAGCACTTGGCGTCGTCCATCAGGCCTGAAAGGTTGACCAAGTCAGATGCAGCCATGATGGCAGAGCCTCCTCGCTCGAGCCGGTTGGCCACTCGCGCTCCAGCCATCATACCAGATACGCGCCAGCAGCACCACCTGGATCACCACCCCGGAACCCCACAAGAGCCACCGTAAGCGGGGCAAAACCCCGGGCGAACATGAAACGCCTTCCGACCAATGCCAAACCGTTACTGAAAATATGCGTTCTGCATCAGCGGTTTAGCATGAACGATCAACAATGGCGTTTGTTCTTGTGCATGTGCGTGCCCGGGGTTTTGCCCCATTTGCGAGCCACGAGCCACCAACGTAAGCCTCTGGAATGCTGCTCTTGTGGTAGCCGGTCAAAAATACGAACGGTACGCCGCGTGAGGCTAAAACATCCGCGACCGGGTAGCTCATTTGCCCGTTGAGGTTCAAATCGAGCACCACCGCATCGATCGACTCGTCGTCGATCATTGCTAGGGCCTGGTTGACGCGCGCGGCGGGGCCGACGATCGCACAGCCCATCTCGGCGAGCATGTCCTCCAGCGCCCATGCAACGATGACTTCGTCCTCGACTACGAGGATGCGCCGGCCCGAGAGCCCGTTGGTCAAGGTCTCGCCCACTCGCCGTCCTCGGACACCGGCATGACGATATCGCACACGACACCCGCGGGCTGGTAGTCCAAGCGGACCTCGCCGTTTACCTCCTGCGCCACCCCGCGGATCAGACGCGAGCCGAAGCCCTTCCGGGTCGGGGGCGATACCGCCGGGCCGCCGCTTTCCTGCCAGCGAAGCCGCAGCTGCTTACCTTGCGGGATGGGCTCGACCTCGCAGATGATATCGATATCGCCGACGGCTGCGGTTGAGAGCGCGCCGTGTTTGACGGCGTTGGTCGCCAACTCATGGAACACCATGGCGAGGCTCAAAAGTGCTTTTGGTAACAAACGGACCTCGTCGCACTCGACGGAAATCCGGTCGGCCAAGCCGAAGGGTCGCAATATCTCGTCCAGCACTTCACGAAGGCCCACCTCGTCCCAGTCCGCGGCGCCGAGCAAACCGTGAACTTTCGATAGTGCAAGAATGCGTCCGTCGAGGGTGGCGATCGTCTCCTCGTCCGTCATGCCGCGGAGGGTCTGCCCAGCGATCGCCATTACGGTTGCGAGAGTGTTCTGTGTGCGATGGTTCAGTTCGTTCAGGAGGAACCTGAGGTGATCTTCGGTTTCCTTGTGCCGTGTGATGTCCACGAACGAGGCAAAATGCTGCACGATCTCGCCATCCTTGTCACGGACCGGCGTGACGAAGATTGTGACCCAGAACAGCGTGCCATTCTTGCGGCGATAGCGCAGCGGCGTTTCGAGATCCCGGCCGCCCTCGAAGGCGGTTCGTATCTCCGTAAGCGCCGCGGGATCGGCACCGCGCTCCATGAGGAAGTTGAAGCCCTGCCCAAGCACTTCATGCTCGTCATAGCCCGTCAACGTGAGGAAAGCCTGATTGGCGAAAATGATCGCGTTGTCGGATGCGTTTGCATCCGTGAACACCATCGGCATCCGTGTCGTCTCAGCAGCAACGACGAACGGCCCAAGCTCCTTCTCGAAACCGACGATCTCGGCCTCGGCGGCTTTCTGCTCTCCGGACTTGGCTACTTCATCTGGCATGACCGCCCGATCCCTCGCCTTTTGGCAGAGCCCAGGAATCCCTGTACGGTCCCGCTCCTTCTTCCTTCTCCAACAACCGCAACGCGGCGCGGACAACCTCGCTTGCGGTCCTGTAGCGTCCGAAGGCGACCCAGTTTGCGACGGAGTGCTCCAGTTCGGGAGTAAGCGAGACGTTCATGGTCTTGCGGGTCGGCATATCCAGCACTGACAGCAAGCGATGGCTGTGTCAAATTGTGTCACAGAGAGCGCAGATGCCAAGTGTGCCGAGCATCGTGAGCGGGGCTGCCTTGAGGCTCAAAGGTCCGGGCCTTCTGGTGAGCAGATAAGCCGGATGATTTCCTCAGCGATTTGAGTGGGACCGTCGCACGATTGGGGGTGCGGCGGCCAGTTGGCTATTTTCGTGTGGCTCTTGTCGGGTTCCGGGGTGGTGATCTGGGTGGTGCGGCTGGCGAGTATCTGATGTGATGGCAGGAGCGCGAGCAGCCAACCGGCTCGCGCGAGGAGACTCCGCGATCATGACTGCATCTGA
>JAABUP010006156.1_pt1 | contig 17403 bp, 31 predicted proteins | sample 5559201 | NCBI WGS metagenome assembly JAABUP01 (sample SAMN10711887, study PRJNA513373) | rock metagenome | isolation source: Antarctica rocks | place: Antarctica
ATGTCTGTACAGTAGAGTTCCCACATTAGTATGTTGCTGCCTTGCAGTATTGATATTGGCATTCCTGTCTTTCTTTGAACTCATGTGTCACATTGAAGCTTGACTATGCTGCCCAAGGCGTCTGCCGCGCCGCTCAGAGTAGTAAAAATCAACAAGCAAGACCTTTTGAACTTTGGCTTGGTCTAGCATCATCATGAAAGCATCTTTGCTGCGACACATGGCTTTTTCGCGACCTGTTCACTTTTTATGTACCACAATCACTGGAATCCGGGATAACAGTGGAGTTGAGTCCCGGAATCCGGAATTGCAGTGGTCTCCACTGGAATCCGGAATTCATGTACTGAGTTTACCGGAATCCGGAATATCTGTGGGGCCTCACCTAAATTCCGGATTCCGGTGAAAAGGGTACTGGAATTCCGGATTTCAGGGAATCCGGAATTTCCGTGTAACACTATGGTATAGAGCGCATGTGAGAGGTCTTGTGAAAACCACGTGACACTGTCATGACGGTGTGATGGTGTGTTAGAGCACCTCCGAAGCCGCCGGCAGTTGCCCGATCCTGGGGCAGCTAGCGCATTGATGCAACGGCCACTCTTGATGCTTCAAATGACGCTGTTCCACCAAGGGCCGTCAGTCCAGGACTCCTGGACCAGGAGATGTGGAGGAAAGTTTCGTCGGCAGACTGCACAAGTTTGACATCGGGAGGTCAGTGTCTCCTATGAAATTGCTTTTGCTATCCTTTGGTTTGCCACACCTGTCACGCATTGGATGGACTGGTGTGTAGGGCCTTGATCTGCAAAAGTAACGTCTTACTGAGTCCAGTGATTACCAAAATTGCAAATTGCTGACTTTTGATGACCAATCTATCCTCTGAGGACTCAGCTTGGTGTTACACCGTTTGAAAAAACGCTTGTGCTTTCATTAATTTCTCAGTAAGCATTGTCAACCGTTTGAAATCGTGTGAATGCTGTGCTGCAGGCAGAAGAAGGATGTATTGCTGCAGGTGAAAACACACTGGATTGTCCATCATACACATAGTATACAGCATGCCCTGGAAGTCCAAATCAGTTTGCATTGTGTATTCGTCACATGCCTTTGACATTCGGTTTTTGCATTGCTTGCACAGAAACAGTTGGACCCACCATTCCTTGCAGTGGCACGTTACAATATTTAGAACTAACTTGTGCAGAGGCGTCGTCCAGGTTAACTAAATCAAACAAAGCATGAAACATGGCTCTAGCAGCTGCTGACTCACAAACAATATATTACACATCACCAAATACCTCAGACAGCATGTGCAGAATCTCAGAACAGAAAACTGTAGATGGCAGACCCCTCATCTCTATGTGTCAATGTTCAGACTGAGCGAAACACCCTGCAGCACCCAATGGCTTGGATGCTCATCACTGGCCAAATCAGCCTCGAGCACAAGCCCAGCCCCCATAGCATTACGGCGAGCTTGCGTGACATAAACTGGTGCTTTGAACACATTGCTGCTCTTCAGCTTGGTCGCCTCCACAGGTATGATCTGGACAATTGGCAGCTCTGTCACTAGCACCTTTGGTTCCTGCCTGGCCAAAACCCCGCGTTCAGAATCCCAGCCAGCGCCCTCAAGGTACAGGCCTGTGATGTAGCAGCCATGGCGAGGCTTCTCTGCTACTTGTGCAGGGTCAGTCAGCTTTGTCAGTTTAGTATACAGTGTGGTTTTATCCAAGGACCACCCCTTGTCCCTGCTGGCTGATTGCACCAGCGCAGCAATGTAGGTCTCGGGTGTATGCAAGCCAGACAGCCACATGACTGCTGGCTCACCGTGTTCTGCCCACTCTTGGTACTGCTTGTAGCGGCGCTGGAACCAGAGCATCCAGGCTGCGAGTTGCTTCTCAGTGGCAGGGGTAAGCTTGGCCCACATGGCTGGCAGCTGCCCATTGAAGAGGGAGGTGGACAGCTCCTCAAGCTGACTGGAAAAGCCAATTTCACCCGCCAGCGCACGTTGCAGGTCTTTCAGAGAGGACCGCATTGCCATGGCCAACTGCAAGGCAACAGTTTGTTGGTGAAGCCATTGTTGTCTGCAGTCGTACTCAAAGAGGACCTTATGGTTGATAACAATCAAGTCAGCTCACATTTTGTTTTACAATGCACAATGACTGATGGCCCAGGCTGGACAATGTGCTGTTGCTGCTTTGACTGCCTTAGAAAATGCCAAGTGCGCTATGCCCAGGACATTCTCTCATAGGTAATGACTGCTGAGACTTTAACAAAGAGTGATATACTGTGCTATAGCATACGTAGGGCAGGCCATACCTTGTTCCATCGGTCTGTCTCCTGGAGCAGCACAACCTGGACTGGGCTGGGAACCCCAATGCTCTTCTTCAGCAGCTGTGTGTCAAACGGCTCAGGAATTTTGCCACCGATGTCACGTGCCACATTGCTGATGAAAGTCTCTCTGCTCATGCCTGTGCTAGAGATTCCCACACGTGGCTGCAAATCCACCTGCCAGAACAACATGCTTCAGTCCAGCAATGCCCAGCATGACATTCAAAATGTCTTGAGCGGAGACTATGTCAGCATCTACATTTTGCTTTCGCACGCTGTTGCTCAATAGCACGCAGGCCCACTTGAGCATGCTCAACAGCATCCACATGACAGCACGACTTCAGCTGCATGATGCAGTCCATCAGGCAAACACAAGGCGTGGCATTGAAGCACATATGCATGCAGCATACCAGATTGCGCCACAGGGCCTTGGTAGCACTGGTGTAGTACGAGATGTCAGCGTTGGCATGCAAGCCAAACACCTCCGGTGTCTGCACTAGGGGTAGAGCCTCAATGGCAGCCACATAGCTGTTCCGGTCTCCCAGTTCAGGAATCCTGAAGCATCAGAAAAGTATGCATATAGTGCAGGCACTTATGCAGCACGGTATTGAGCTGCAGGACATACATGCCCTGCTATGCAAGCTGCATTGCATTCTGCTGTCTTGACACATGTACCACTGGCCATTGTCTAATATTGCTATTATGCGACTCTTTCCCACGCATGTCATGTTCTTGTCTGTTCTATCAGACCTGAACAAGAAATGTTGACTCAAGCACATAAAGCATGTTGGGACAAACACAAACTCTTGCAACTTGTTAGATGTACTGTGCTAGGACTTCTTTCGTGATTAAGTGCATAGATATAGTTGTTTGACTACAAAACTTAGACCTTTTTGTGGCCCAGAACAGCATTGAATGACTTGTTTCATTCAAACTCAGCATTCTCAGAATTTTTGCAGTTATTGTCTGTTGACTCCTCTGATGAGTCCTAAAGACAGAAAATGTAAATTGATTGATTGATTGATTGGTTGATTGATTGATTGATTGATTGATTGATTGATATTGCATAAGTTGCAGACTTGATGCAACAGTAACACGAACCAGGGGTGAGTTCCAATGTTGCATACATACTGCTTTGTGTTGCGATCTTCACAGGCAGCTGCTGCTGAAAAGGCTTGGAACACAGGCACCAGAGTCAGCAGCTTACTTGTACTCCACGCTGTCATTCTTGAAGAAATAGAAGGGCTGGAAAGCATCAAACAGAAAGTCTCCCAGGTACTCATCCAGGTAGGTAATCAGGATGCGGCGGTCAAAGCTGTCCGAGACACGCCCACCATACATGGCCTCTCCTATGAGGTACCTCAAGGTGCCCCAAGGCAACCCATCATCCCCATTCTCATATGCCTGCATGCATATCTCGACTTGTTGATGGTAGTCACAGCATCACTGCTTGCACAGAGTGCAGTAGCTTGTTGCGACTGCAGTGGCAATGTGCCAGCCAGTGCAGAGCATGCAGGGCTTGCAGCAAGAGCAGCATCCAATGATGGACAGACACAACATAGCTCTGTCGTGCATGTGCAATACCTTGGTGAGATAGGTGGCGATGAGGGCCATGCTTATTCGGAAGTCTGTCTCATTGAAATCGTACGGTACATTCCACCCCAGCTTGCCATACTTACGCCTTTCTTGGACAACAGCATGGAAGAGGGCCAGAACCCATACCAGCGGCCTGAACGCCTGCATGCATTCCAACCACTTCTGATTGTCATGCACAGGCAGCAGTATCCTGCTGCAGCAACCTGGTCTAGTTGAACACAGTAGCTCTTTCTTGCATTGTTGGCTGGAATTGAGTGGTGGACCCTTGTGCTTATGCTGAGTAATTTGCTTGCACAACAGCGGTGAGCACCTGGAGAGCTGGAAGGTGAGTACGCAGAGAGCTGGAAGTGCATTCTGCAAAGGTGAAAATGGCAATCTGCCAGGGCCATGCAAGGACAGCTTGTGTGAGTGCATGCTGAGGGTGACACCATACCTGGTGAGGACAGGTGACCAGTAGCGCATCGGTGATTTTGGAGTATGAGGAGCGCATGTTGAGCTTGAGGCCATTGGGCGGCTCAGTGACTACCTTGAGACTGCGCTGCAAAATGCCAATGGGAAAGCGGTCTGTGGGCTCTGTTGTCAGCCACAGCCGGAAATCCTGCAGTTCACAGAGGCATTCAGATGTCATTTGGTAAGAATCGACCCTGTGTGCACATACACTGTGTATTCCACATGCGGGTCTGTGCAAACAACTGCATGCAACTGAATCACAGAGATGGAGGCACACACAGGGACCGCCACAGACATACCACACACGAGCATGCACAGACAGTTACATGCATGCATGCACACACACACACACACACAAATACAGGGTCCGCAGATGTACCTTATGGGGCTTCTCCAGCTTGTCTAGAATCTTCTCCAAAGTCTTGAGCCACTTAGGCAGCAGGTGACAGTTCTGCAGCATGACCCAGAGGCCTCGTGCAGCGCCTGACTCAATGACCTCTGCAGCCTTGGGACCCATGCCCTGTCCCAGTGCCATGTACTTCAGCTTCACGCCTGCCTTGAACCCCATCTCCTCACCTACAGTACCCACAAACAAGCCGTTCTGAATGTGCCACATTATGATTGTAGCAATATGGGTAGAGCATGTTGCAAGGCAGCTGTGAACAGTCAGAGCTGCAGGTATGAACACATATTGCTGGGCATCCTGGTCAGTGCAGCTTTGTGTAGCATGGCATTTTGGCTATACCTAGCTTGAAGACGTCAAAGGCAGGGTCTGCTCCAGGGCTGAGCACAAAGACAATGGGAGTCATCTGTGTAGACTGGCGGTAGATGGCAGAGTAGTCCAGGGTGGGAGGCTGCACATACTTGTCACCCATCTTGGCTATCACATAGCGTGTGATGCCCACTGTCACTCTGTCCATGCGCAGGCATCTGAGCACCTGAATGCAGTTGCGATCATCAGCTCAGCTCAACATCCATGAAGCACATTGACTGCTCCAACATGACAGAATCGTGTGACAACGCTGAGGCGCGATAGCATCTCATCGACTATACGACTATTTTCCACCGATGTCATGTTCTTATCTGGCTTATCTGTTCTATCAGACTTGAACAACAGATGTTTTCTTGAGCACACGAAGCATGTTGAGCCAAACACAAACTCTTGCAACTTGTTAGATGTACTGTGCTAGGACTTCTTCTGCGATTGATTGCATGTAGATGTAGTCTTTTGACTGCAAAATTCCTGCTTGTGGCATAGAACAGCATTGAATGACCTGTTTCATTCAAACTCAGCATTCTCAGAATTTTTGCAGTTATTGTCTGTTGACTCCCCTGATGAGTCCTAAAGACAGAAAATGTAAATTGATTGATTGATTGACTTTGATGAAACTCTGTGATGGCATCTTTGTGCTGCATGTCCGCAGCGAAGTTTGGTGTCATAAGCAGGAGCATCTCTATAAAGCTGGGAAGTGCCATGACTCTCATCCTCACTGGCATGCATCAAGGCAGAGCACATGCCATTCAGGTATGGCAAAGCAAGGTGTAAAGGCTGACCAAAAGCTGCTCAAATAGGGACAGCTTGGCGGTGAGGTCAGCAGGCATGAGGGCTGCTTCAGGAGCCTCCAAGGCCGCCCACTCCTTCCAAGCCACCTCATTGCGCTCAATGTCATCTGCTAAGGTTGCTAGCGGTGACCCTTCCTTGGCCTTGCCAATCTCCACCAGCCTCATCACATCCTCCCATCCCTGCAGAGATGTGCTGCAGCCTTCAGGAGGCAAGCCAATGTGCAGAAGCGCCAAGCAAATACGAGGGCAATCAAGCAATGACAAGAGCGCCTGTAGATTGGACATTGCCACCTGCCAAGCCAGATACTACCAGTGTTTTTTTAATCAGAACTCTTGCTTACATGCAGCATTGGGTGCTTGCACATTGTGAAAGCGTGGTTTAAGAGAGTTCAGGAGATGGGGTGAGCCAGTAAAGCTGACCTGATCAGGCAACCAGGAATGAGGCTTGCGCCGTGAGTTCTTCTCCAAGGCAAGATTGCCCTTCAGGAAGAAGTCCAGCTGGACAGAATCCCCTTCACCCTCTGCCTCCAAGATCTTCTGAGTCATCTGCACAATGCAGGGCAGACCTCTGATAAGCTGTGTGATCTTTGGCAGCTTGTGAGTTCACATGACTCCCATGGACTCAATTAAGAATGCCGTAGTCAACAGTGATCAATAGCACTGCAACTGTTCTTGGGCAGCCCGCACTGTGCAGGCACATGAGGCTGCTCTGCATGCACTAAAGCCAGTCACAGTGCACAATGATGCAGTGCAGTGAAAAGTGATAGATGAAAAGCGATAGAGAAGGTCACGTCCAAGCTATTCTTGGGTGCTCACCTGGAAGGAGAACATGAGCTTGTGGCACTCAAACAAGCTGAGGCAGGTGTAGTTGTACACATCAAAGGTCAGAGCCTCCACGATGTTGCGCAGGCGAGCCTCCAAGCTGGGCGCCTGCAGTCACATATGAACCATAGAACCACTGTACCGACCACCGTATCAACCATGCTCTGTGTCATCACAGGCAGCAAATGAGCCACCTTCACAGCTGTGAATTTGTCTATCTTTTGGAAGATAATGTTACAGCAGACATTTGACGTGTCTCTGTTGAGTATGCTACTATTCTACATGCCAGTTGACACAAAGGCAATTGTAACACAAGCTTTGAAACTGCTCAGCAACACATTGGGTACTGCAAGGCACAGTGTTGTTGGGTAAGAATCCTACCTTCTTGGAGGTGTCAAGTGTTAGGCTGAACACAGCCAGGAAGCTTGCCAGGCTGTATTCATACATGTTGGAGATGGCTGCCAAGCTGGCCAGCACAAAGAAGAGCACTGCCCCTCGCAGGGCGGCAGGCTTGTAGTGCGCCCGCACCTCCTCAATCTGGCTGGCAGTGGCTGACGCCTCCGCCAGCTTCTGAGTAATCTCTACAGCCTTGCTCTTAGCCTCCTCCAGTGTGCCAATCAGCTCCTGCAGAAACATTGGCCTCTCCAGCTTGAGTTGTTAAGTGCCTTAATGTAGCGGTGAGCATGGCTGCAGAACCAGTACATAAAAGCTGTGTCACTGTAAGAAAGCTGTACATCGGCTAAGCAATGTCATGCAGACAAAGTATCATGCAGGCAAATTGGAAACAGAGCATGTAGAAATGCAGATTGCACTGTCAGCACACCATATCATGGTGTTCCAGTTGGCAATCATGTTTGAGCAAGTGAAATGCAGCTGACCTGGTTGTCCAAGATATTGCCACTGGCATTGGAAAGGTTTGAGAGCAGGGACTCCTCCAGGTTACTCAGCAGGACCTTGTTGGAGCTCATCTGCTGAATGAGAGACTCACGCTGCTCCTCCAGGTCTGCTCTTTCATGCTTCACCACCACATTCAGCAGCTGCTCTGCCAGGCCCTGCCCATCAGCAGGCATCACAATCAATTACAAGCATGCTGTCATGTTTTGTGCAAGGAGCTCATTGCAGTTCATGACATCAGGCTGCAGATCAGTGTATCGGGATTGCTTTGCTAAGCCTGCATGTTCTGTGATTTGCAGTTCTGCATGATTATGTTGCATGCTGCGAGGCTTCTTGCAGTATGCAGAGCAGTTCCAAGTGCTCAGAATGGTTGACAAACCTGCTGAGTGACAGAGTAGTTGATGATCATGGACTTGCCACTGATTTCAGGGCCATAATGAGGCTTGGAGAGCTTGGTGGTCATGTAGAGGCGGAAGTTACTGTCCCACTCCACCTCCTTGTCTCCCAGCTTCACAGCCTTACGCCCAGACCCCTGCAGTTTGGCAGCATCGATCCCCAGGCTTGTCAATGTGTTCGACTTGAAGAGGTGCCTGTCAGATGTGCTGCATGCCTTGCTATGATGCTGGCCTGACAATAGATATGGTGACTCCTGATCGTTTCAGCTGTGGCGTGCACATGTATAATGTTGTGTGGAAAGTCTGCTACCGTGTACATAATTGCCAGGCCTGGCTATTTCCTGACTGAATATGCATGGCAGCCATGCTGTGCCCCGGATCTTCAGCAGGCTTCATACTAGCAAGCTGAAATGCATTGTACCTGACTGGACACACATGTTGACAGAATGCAACAAACAGATACAAATAAGCTGACTGACCTGAACAATGAAGCTCTTCTCCAGGACTGGGTCAATGACTGGGTCAATGTACTCATCCAGGTTTTCAAACAAGAAGGGGAAGCCATACTGAATGGCCAGCTCTAGGTGCTTCAAAAAGTCGCTGTCATTGAATGTCTTCACCCGCCCTTCCAACTGCTTCCCTTCTCTCTTCTTGATCCAGTACACTGCCTGTCAACAAGCAACAGCGACATGATGAAAAGGCGAGATTTGACATGATCTGGCAGTAAAGTCAATACACCTTGGCAAGCTTCTGCACCAGCGCCAAGTATAAGCTTATTCAGGAGAAAGTCAGGCAATTTGGCAGTACAACCAGACTTTGACAAGGTGAGCATGCGCCCTGGTAATGGCTGCTACAGAGTTACAGTTGGTGCAGGTGATAGACACATGCTCACCTGCATCTGAGGGTCAATACATAGAGGCCAGCGATTAGCTCGGACTGTCAAAATACCATTCTGAGTGGAAAGGTCGTCTGATGGTAGACCCTGGCTAGCCCATTCGGTCATCTCCACTTCATTGGTCAGCAATGTCTCTAGCCTGCAACCATGGCGATCTATTAATTCCTGCTGCCCAGTACTCTAAACCATATCCTATTACACTGACATTAACACTCACCTGTATCAGCATCTGACATTGCTTGAAGCATGCTGAACAGTGCGCAGCAAATGGTGTGTATTGCATGCATGTGTCAATTGCGTCAAGGCAGCAGGAGCAGCAGTACCTGAAAGGAGTGCTGACAGGCAGCTTGCGCTCGGTGACATCATCGAGCCAGAGTTGGTAGACCATGGAGTCTCTGTAGTCATAGGTGAAGGCGCCACAGTAGGACAGGAAGGAAGAGGTGAGCAGGCAGTCGCCCACTAACTGCTCCTTCTTGGCGTCAAGCGCCTATTCAACATGCATCACTAGGCGTCAACTGACCAGCAGATGGTGATGGGTGCATGCAGACTGGATGCAAGGCATGGCTGCAGGGCATGGCTGCAGATGTGGCACTTGAGGCTTTGCTCTCATTAGACATGTAAAGCTAACCCAAGAATAAGAACAAATCTGCATGTCCTGATGCCCGATATTTAATTCCATGGGCTGCTGATGCCTCACTGCTTACACTGGCACAATTTACGTTCTTGCAAGGTTGACCCTCCTGGAGACCATGTCACAGTCAATTGATGCAGCAAGGCTACCTGCATGTCCGCCGTCCAGCGAATGCGCTCAGATGAAAGGCCAGCGATCAGTTTAGAGGCTGCTGTAAGACGCCGCTCCATAAGGTCTGCCTTGGCCTTCAGGTCCAGCTGCTCAGTAGTCTTCTGATGGAACTGATCCCGCAGCTGCTGTAGCTGTGCGCTCAATGACACCACCTCTTCCTGCAACCAAACTTCACTATTGTTAGCATTTTGTCTCAGCGCTACTGGGACCTGAAAGCATCTTCACTTTGAGATCATGACAAGGATGCTGTGTGCAAGCTCCTACTTATGAGCGAGCACACACACACACACACACACTCAGGCTAACCTTGATCTTGGCTAGCTCTTTCTGAGCCAGCCGTAGGTTTTTCTCAGACTCTGCCACCTTCTTACGCTTTGGGTCGACCGTTCTTGCCACACTGCAGTTGGCAAAAAAAGGTGTTGCAGCAGCACCTGAGTGTGCTGTCAGTGTGTGCACAGTTGTTGAATAGCTGATGGCTCAGAAGCAGTTGAGCCATCAGCTCAACTACTTTGCAGACAGCTTTCAACTGCCCTTGGCAAAATTGTCAGCAACCATTTGGAGGTATGCTGAGCCCTTGTTGTCATTGTGGTCATGTGAGCAGGGGCAATGCATCAGGAGTTCACCTGTAGTAGTTGACCATGGCAAAGACCCATTTGAGTAAGCCTGCTCCAGCTGTGGAGATTGACCTGATGTCATCTACCGTGAACTTGGAGTCTTTCATGTACTCTCGTACCTTCTTGACCTGCATAGGCAGCTGTCCTGAAGAACTCTGAGCAGCTGTCTTGGAGAACTCTGAGCACTAGCTGTTGAGGCAAGCAACGCAGCCAGGTGCAGAATGTGATTCTAACTTGAGCATGATTCAATAATTGACAGGTCTTATATGTAGTGGTGAAGTCCAACAGCATCTATCAAAGATATTCAGCACGCTGCAGCTTGCCACAACAACCAGTGCCGCAGAATGTGTTGTGATGCAGGAGTTTTGACAGGAGTGAGACAGGCAAGTCACACAAAGAGCTCATGCCTGCTTTTCTGAGAGGGAATCTTTGTCAAACTCTACAAGGCCCTTCAAGAAGCCTGTGTCTGCCATCATGGACTTGGCTCCTGCCCAACTGACCTCTTTCAAGTTCTTCAGAATCACCACACACTCACACACCTGCATTCGCAGAAGGTCACAAGATGCAGACTCTCAGTCAAGTCTATGGTTGCTGGCGTCAATACCTGACATGCTAACAATGATCATCTGCTGTGGCATGCGACGATCTGGTTTGTGCATTGGACAATTTTCTGTTGTATTTTCCACAGACAATGCCGATGATAGGCAAGCCTTGAAGCCAGGGTTTCAACCACTTCAGTGTCAGCAAAACTAGGAGACAGGTTGAGAAAAAACCAACTGTGGATGTCAATGAGATGACATACCTTTTGCACAAGAACGTGTGGCTTGGCAAAGGACCGGATCTCAGTGATGTCGTCCTTCTTGAGGTCATTCAGAGCCTCAGCAGCCTCTTCTAGCGCAGGGATAGCGGCCTCCAGGGCCACCTCTGCCTCACCCTTCTCGACAGCAATCTCTGCTGATGTCACCTGTCATGGGAGCCAGCAGCTGATCGTCCACGGTAAAAGTTTGATGGAGATTGTGCAAGTGTGCAGGTCCATGCATTGCAGCAAACTGGGCAAATGGGTGCTGAACTGCCCAAATTTTAGTTTTCAGGTCATGGGCTTGCAAAACAGCGGCTGTGCATGCTGCATCAAGTCTGCAGTCTGAATTGCCTCACATGCATGCTTAGACAGTGACCTGTCGTCTAGCTTGCAGAGATACATGTGAGACACTGGCTGATACCTTCAGCTCTTCTTCCTTAGCAATAGCCACAGCCTGCTTTGTCTCCACATCTGCTGTACTGACAGTGATGACCTCCAGCAAGGCGTTGCAATCCTGAGTGGCAGCTTCCACTACAACCTTGGCTTGTGTCAGCTCCTTTTGCATGCTGTCCACTTCACTTGCAGCCTGCAGCATGACTCACAAACTCACTGTTGCGTCAGGCTTCTGTAATTTGTTGGCAGCGCATGCCACGACATATCCAGAAAAGAAGATGCCACAGAGAAGCACATGCCTTTGTTGTGCATTCTCTGGGTTATGTCTGCAAGCTGAAGCCACACTCAGTAGCAACAACTGTGAAGCAGTAGCAAAGGGGCTACAGTACCTGAATCAGCTTCTGCAGACCACCATCCAGGCGTGATGCCATTCCTGAGAAGGTGGTGCGGTTGTCAGCCAGGGCATGCTTGTAGTTGTGGATGAAGTCCAGGTAATTCTTGGGGGTGACGTAGTTGTGGCGCCGCAGCTGCTCCAGGAACTTGGTGCTGAAGGTGCGCACACTCTGGTGCACCAGTACCATGTGCGATACAATGCTGCTTCGCACCTCTGCGTCCAATGCCTCCTCCTGCATTACAAGGCACATGGGATCAGCGCACTTACAGGCTTTCCATCATGACCGGAAGGTGAGGCGGCTGCCGAGTCTCCTCTGCATCACAGCTGTGTTCATACCCCTGCAAGGACGCTTGACTGTACACAATACGAACACATGGTAAATGTGTGGTCTGCAGCGCTGAAGCAGGCTGTCAAGTGTAAGTATGCACAGCCACGTATGGATGCAAATGCTTGAGCAATGCAAAGATGTCTTGAGGTTGGAGGCAGTGGCATATAGGGGAGCTCGCCTGCAGGAAGACTGTGGCCACAGAATGCAGGGCCTGCTCAGGCCAAGGCTCAAACCAGTCAATGACTGTGTTGTTGACCAGGCCAGGGAAGTTGCGGCAGCGAGTGCGCAGGGTCTCGCCAACAGGAGACATGGCCAGGACCACGTGCAAGTTGTTGCGGCACTGCAGCACAAACTGGGCCCAGCAGGCTTCCTTGCTGTCGCTTGTTCCTTGTTTCACTGCCTGCACAGCATTGTTGCACAAGTCACTCAAGCTTGCATACACAAGGCTCTGTCCACATGCAAGATGGCAGCCAAGGAAGCCTTGTGAATTTTGGATTGCAGTGACCAAGGCGCTGAGGTTATTGCTTCATGCAATCATTTTTGAGCAAGACGCAGTGCATGCATGCCTGAAGCTATTGGATTCAAATGCAGCATCTTGACCGTAGATCGTAATTTGACTGCACAGCACCAGCATGACATCTGATTACCTCTTCCCTGATGCCGCTGATAAGGCTCTCTTTCTCCCCATCATCATACAAGGCAGGGATCATGCCTGAGGTCAGCATGTTGTTGATGAGCTCCAAGAAGCTCTCATTTGCCACGTGAGCATCTGTGAACAGGAACATGACCTGCAGACATTGTAGGCTTGTTTGACCACACATTTCACCAACAAACATGCAGCAGATATTGTGGCTGTGCTGTATGCAATAGTTGCCTGACCCCTGGATGATGTTTGGTACCATCAGGTGGTTGCGTCACGTGTTCTCAGCACCAAATTACATTTTTGTAGGTAACCACGAGGCATGCATGCCACAGCTTTCAACTAGCAACATGCCACACGCTCAAACAGCATGCCTTTCTGTGGCAACAAGTTGCTGAACAGCAAGCCTTCAATGGTGTAAATGCAGAATGATCATTCTGACCTTCTTGTTGTCAGACCCAAGCAAAGTGTAGAGCTGCTTCAGATCCTCCCTGAACATGGTCTCATCATATCCACGGGTCAGGGTGATCTCAAACGCCTCACAACCTGACATGAAAGCCGCCAGTTTTGCCAGACTCTGCTTACCGGAGCCGCCAACACCAACCAGCAAGGCGTTTCCCTACACATGTCCTCAAGGTTTTGCTCTGTGTGTCTGCTCATGCATAGATTATCTGTGCTATCAGCCTTATCTATTGCCCAGACGTAGAACAGCTGCAGGGCGGCGTTGCTGATAACGCAACAGCGAAGTGGCATTGTTACAATTGCAGCTGCGTGTCACCTGTTGCAAGCGCAGAATCCTGTGGATGCGTGTAAGGTGCTCAATGGCATCATCAAAGAACACCAAGTTCATGGGTTTCTTCTTGGAGTTGTACTCAGCCAGCAGCTCCTCAACCACAGGCTTCATGAGATCAAATGTGCCTAGATCTTCATATAGGCGTCCTTCTTCCCCCTGCATGAAACAGCCATCGAGTTCAACCATGAGCTGTGAATTACCAATGCTCAGAGCATGGGTCTGCTCTGTTGCCTTCAACAAGCCCTTGCACATCTATGATGATTGTTTTCAGATTGATTTCAGTATCACACACCCAGTCACAAAGCAATCAAGCAGGCATTGCAAAAGTGAACAGATTATGCTCTACAAAGGGTCACCATAAAGCCTTACATTCTTGGCAGAGCGGTAGTCCCCAAAGAGTATAGGGTTCTTCATGACCGCCTCTGTGTGCTGCATGTACCTGGACTGTACCAGCATGCTGATCCTCTCCTGCACTGTCTGCAAAAACCCTCTCACGGTCAGCACAGCTTGTCTTATGCCAGGTTGAACACATGGACTTCCTGGGACACATGGAATCAAGTGCTGTTGCAAAGAAGAGCCAGTCACAGGGTCTGATGTCATCATCAACTAGACTCATGCAAGGGTAAGCGGCAAGCACTGACAGTGTGCAGTAGTCCCGGCAGGTGGCATGTGCAACTGGCCTGCTTGTCTTCAGGTGAGATCAGTCGGTCATGGAACACTCTGAGGACTTCATTCCTCCAGAGGCGCACAAACTGGGCAGCTGTAGTGAAGCAGGTGGGGCTGGCCAGGAGCAGCCCTTCAGTCACCCTGGACAGGTCCCGCAAGTTGAAGATGTAATGGAAGCGGGATGGCGTGGGTGGCAGCTGCTCTATGATGTAGGAGTACAGGTCCAGGGTCAACCCTGTCAAGCCTCCAGCAGCACCTGAGTCATATGCAGTGTCAGTGTCATGTTTTTTTTTCAATGGCTTTGGGCTGTTTGTGGGGGCAAACAGGCACAAACCCAACAGCTGCCAAGCCTTTGGCAAGTCATATGCTAAGCAAAGCTCTGGACATCAAGAGATGCAATCTGTACATGTAATGTACATTCAGGCCTGGTTGCCTCACTACATACACAATTCTGGTTATAGGTAGCTACAAAATCTACCAAATGCTTGGAGAAAACAAAGTACAGACCAGCTTTTCCAGCATAGAGCAGAAACCAACAACAATGACGTGGATGTCTGCACAGCCTGCAGACCAGCTCACTTTTGATGTCTTCAGACAGGGTCGCCACATGATGAGCAAGAATGGACGTGTAGATGGTCTGCAGGTTGGAGTTGCTGGGAAACTGGACCTCGTAGGCATCAAAGAGAGACACAAAGCGAGGGTCCAGCATGTTCCTGGCACCACCAGGCGGGCCCATGGCCCCAACAAACTGGATGTCCTTCATGTTCTTCCAGTTCAGCTCCTTCCCGCGGTCATAGAAGCCCTGCAATCAATAGGCCACGTCTCCTGTACTAAACACCTTTACTACCATGCGGCATAGCCTCAGCTACCAACTGCCAATGTTAGCAATGTTTGCTTTGGCAATGGCAGTCATGGCCATGATACCCTGTGAGCAGATGACCAGGTGAGCCTGAAGAGATCTCATGGCACCTAATGCTTACTTCATTGCAAATGATGGAGTTGTGATATGTATGAGAGGCAGGCATGCTGTGCAGCTTGAGAGCATGAAGCCTGAAGAGATCTCATGGCACCTAATGCTTACTTCATTGCAAATGATGGAGTTGTGATATGTGCGAGAGGCAGGCATGCTGTGCAGCTTGAGAGCATGAAGCAGAGCATGAAGCAGAGCATGAAGTAAAGCCTACCTTGCGGTCAATGAGAAGCTTGAGGAGGGCGATGGGCTGCTGCGTGCCGTACTGGTCCATGCGAGGCATATTGAGGTCATCCAGGAAGATCATGAGGCGCTTGCCCATGGGTGGGCCATAGGTGTCCTTGGTGCGCTTTTCTGTGCCATCCTGTTGTGTACACGAGACTTTGTAAAATGATACATGTTGTCATGTATTTCCATTTTGATACAGCAATTTTGTACTCCTCTTTTTCTGCTACAATTGTGAGCTAAAATGAAAAGATTGATGTACGTTGCTTTTGGACAGCGTTGTACAGGCCAGCAAGACAATCTGTGTGTTCAAGATCACCTCGATTGCCCTTTGGACATCAAGAGAGCTGGTCCGGCTAGAGAAGTTCATGTTCAGCACGACGTTGTTGTTGGCAGTCCAGGTGCCAAGGTAGTGCTGAATGGTAGCCGTCTTGGCTGTTCCAGACTCTCCCACAAAGAGGCAGGGCCTGCCCGCCCCAACAGTGGTGCTGAGCAGCCATGTGGAGCGCACCACATCCACGGTGGGCACCAGGATCTTGGAGAACATACCATCTACTGGAGGCGTGTAGGCCTTGACCTGGCTCTTCCAAGACTGCACGGCAACACACACAGTGCTTGACTACAAAGTGGCAGGAAGCCTGCTTTGATCTTTCACATGCCATGCATTAGCAAACTTGGGCTGTCCCCAGCACATGCAAAGAAGGCATATACGTTTGTGATTGAGCTGTGCAGGCATGATCAGCAAAGCCTCCATATTCTCAGTTTTGCAGGGTGCCGATTGCGTGCTGTTGATGCAACAACAGGAGGTCCTGCATCTGCCAGTTTGTACCTGTTGTGCAGCAGGCAGATGCTTACCTTCCAGCACTGCTGGTCCGGGTGAAAGCAGTATTCATACAGAGACTTGCTTGGCAGGTTGCCAACCAAGACCTTCTCATGATCAACTGTGCCCATGCCAGATGTGTGGCACAAGAAGTCATTGAACCTGCATTTCAATACATGGGGTTCAGGTGCTCATCTGTACACAAGATACACGCAAGCATCTACTCAGGATTGTGTGGTATGAAGATGCAGCATGCACGTTTGTAGGTAAGAAGGTGCAGCACGCAGGTTTATAGTCCAGATTGGATGGGATAGACCGTTGCATGCAGGTCTAATTACCTGTCACGGTCTTCACAGCCTGGCCTCTGGACGATGCAAGCTCCCAAACTCCACACACAACCAAACACAAATATCGCCTCTAGAACCTGCATGCATCCTTCTGCTCAGCAGCGTAAGAATGGTCATGTCTGCAGGCAGCAGCATTGCCTGCACTGGTCATGCAGCTTTTGTCAAGCACATCTGTGTCACGGATGAGTGAAGTGGGAGTGCATGCGCTCACATTGGGGTCAATGTAGTGACCGCTGTCCAAGAGCAGGGTTTCCAGGAGGTGGCACAGCTGTGTGATGAGGTTGAGGTTGGTGACAGGGATGCTGAGCTTCAACTTCTGCACCAGCTCCCCAGCGTCCACGCCCTCCAGCACATAGTCCACAGCCGGAGCAGCATATTTGGCAAACAGCTGCTTCAGCAAGCCTGCCTCTGCAGCGTTGCTCCTGCAGCATGCAGCCACCAAGTGACCTTGCCACCTCACAGCATGAGGCCGTGACAAGTGATTCTGTATTGCAGATGTACAACATAGCAGCATGTGTGCACAGTAAACACTTTGTTGCATTGCCTGGACATATGGAGCACACCATGATCTACTGAGTTGCTGGCGAACAACTGCCTTGTAGGCTGCTTGTTTTGCCTGAAATGTTGCCTCTTTGCAGACTTTTGTGTCTGCCTCTACCCAAGTAGTGAGGGTAACTTGCAGCT
>JAABUP010006157.1_pt1 | contig 17401 bp, 30 predicted proteins | sample 5559201 | NCBI WGS metagenome assembly JAABUP01 (sample SAMN10711887, study PRJNA513373) | rock metagenome | isolation source: Antarctica rocks | place: Antarctica
GGATGAGGATTGGGGAAATGGGATGGGGATGGGGTTGGGATGAGGATCATGAAAATGGGGTGGGGATGAGGATTGGGGTGGGGATGGGGATTGGGGTTGGGGGGATGGGGTGGGGATTGGGGTTGGGGTTGAATGGTCTGAGCTGCAGGGCTGCATCTTCAAGCCGTACCTGCACATGTACCTGTCAAACCCAATCGCCGCAGCAAAGAGGGGGGGCGGGACGTGGAGTTCATTTGAGCTAGTTTAGCAGCGCTCAAGTATAATGAACCATCACCCAACTGCGATCTGGCCACTGTCGAATGCGCAGGGAGAATATGAAGGTGAGCACATCGTCATTCAATGTCCAGATGAAAATGACAAGGTATCAGGTAGTAACATATGTGATCCCTGGTGCTGATGCTGTCTACCGCTGGAAACCAGGCACAACCATCAACTGTAATAGTGGTTCGATTGTGCCTCCGCAGCGATAAGTCTTTGTCATGGCTTGTCGGGTGACAGTCAAGAGCTGTATGCTGAATCGACGCCGACGAGCACGCAAGTGTAGCGACATGCGAGCAGAGGTTGACTGGTTCGAAACAGTGACTTGTGCAACAGCCGGCGCCGCGGTATCCCTGTCCCAGCTAAGTCACCGACAAGTGTGTAAGAGGCAGACAAGTGTGCGCAGACTACTGGCTTCTGTCGCAGTCTGCTTGCCTCGCTTGTGACTGACAAGAGCTGCGACAAACAACCCTTCTTTAGCTTGTATGGGCAAACAGTAATGCGACCACAGCAGATACGTGTCGCAGACCTTTCGTCGCATGAGCGCGCGAACTCAACAACGACTCTGACCGCCATAAAGCTGGTTTCAGCTTTGTCAGAATCAAGAAGGCATGTTTACATTAGGGGTGAAATTAAATAGGCTAGGCACTTCGACTTGAAGTACCAAAGCCAAGCTCAGCAGAAGGACACTGATGCTTGGAGTGCTCTCAGACTCTGACGTCTATCATGGTGAATTGCATTGTGTGGTACACAGCAGCACCTGCCAAGTGTGTGATATTCCACAGAGTCACAGTGAATGCCACATCCCTGTGGACGCTTATGGTGCACCAGGTGAGAGGCATGCCGGCATGTAAAGCAGGCTCCTTGGTGCTCTGCAAATTTGAAACGACCTTCTTGGGATGAGACCAGCGTCTCTGCAGAATCACTGCTGCTATACCATCCTGACATGGCAAGATTTTATTATGAGTTGTAACATCACTGCAAAAACAGCATCGCCTCGTGCAAAAATTGCTGACTCAACGTGCAGTTACACACAACACCTCTTTCTTTCTCAAGTGATGACACCATCAGAAAAACCCTGAGCCAGCCTATTGCAGTTGTAGAGTTTGCATCCTCACAACAGTCCAGTTGAGTGGTAGAGATAGGTCAGATTGTTTCAAGCAATCAACTTGGTGTTCTCCAGAGGATCCCTGCAGGGTTTCTTGTGGCATGTCAATGTGCATGCAACAAATGGTACTGCAGAAGACAGCCTGTGTGACATTCGGTTTGCATCAGGTTCCACGTTTACAATAGAGGAGGGAACACTATCCAACGCCTTGGATACTTTGCCCGCCCGTCTTTGCCATCAAACATCTGCACACCACAAAACGCTTGTCACTATGTTCAATATATGTCAGCAGCACATTCACTATCACTCAACCTTCCATAACAAGTTTACCTTGCACAACCTTTTGTGTTTGCCAAGTGCCCACTGCGACATGGGAAACGATCCTGCTGCAATGAAGAGGAAAGCTGCTACTGTCTGAGTTGCTACTCCAAACAAGATCCAACCATAGATCTCAAAGGTATAGTTAGCACACGTGATATAGTTGAAGGCAAAGCCCTTGGGAATGACATATTCCTTAGATCCTTCTGGCCTCAGATTACGTAGAATCAGGTGACTTCTGCAGCATCCATCAAACATCGTCATGCCAGCTTTTAAGCACACAGTCATATCTTTGTGGCACACTGTGCATCTGGTGTGCTTGCCAACTTTGGAGCTGTTGCAAGCACTCTGCAGCATGTCAGATCAAACAGCATACAGCATAAACGCAGTCCATGGCCGCCATAGGAACCCATCAAGTAATATATACCATCCACTGGACCAATGCTAGGCAAGACTGCTGCAAGCAACACCATGCATCATGAGGGGAAGCCTTACCGCAGGTTGCACAACTGGCAGACCATGGCAAGGGTCAATGCTACAGCAGACCGCTGAACAGGCGGTGGTGTGTACAGAGGGTGATTGATGAAATAGCTCACGAAAGCTGCAAAGACCCAGTAGTAGGTGCAGTTCCTGTACAGGTTGGCAATGGGCATGGAGCCCTTGCTGTACCTGCACAGCACTAGTGCTGGTCAAGACACGTTTTCCCAATTTTGTCACCGCCTTCCTTGCAAGTGTCTCAAGTCTTGTGTCAGTGCATGTTGGCTCACAAGACTAGGGTTTAGGCACACCCAGTAGGTACCTGGCAAGAACGATTAGCTGGAACGCCTGTAAATTATTGTCATAATGTATTCCTTGCATGATGTTGTGCATCTTCAGGTCAAGCCTGAGGTGCCAGTGCCACACAGAGCTACTGAGCAGATTGCAGCTGTACAAGGATGTGGGACAATCAAGAGCACTCTTGAAGTATGCCAGGATGCTGGTGTGGAGTGCGAGCTGTCGAGAGCTTTGTCTGCTTTTCACCAACACAACTCTCTTGGCAGTGTAGTCATTGTGCTCAGAGCATACCTGTGGACAAAGAATGTCTCCAGTATACGCTTGGCATAATGGAACTCCCAATACAGGAGGGCCCAGAACTGGACTTGGTGTTTAGCATGGGCTTGCCTGCATCAGATGCAAGTTTTCAAGGTACTACAGAAGGTTTTAACATTGAGTGCATGCAAATCAGGTCAGTGTTACAGCAAAAACAAGCCAGCAGCTGTTTGACACCTACTTGACTCCAGGATATAGCAGTCCAGGCAGGAAATAAAATAGTGGGTACACAGCAAGTGGACCAAAGTATTCCCAAAAGAAGACAGTTGTCCAGCCAACCTGTAATGTGCCAGAGCTTACACAACGGTCTGTTGACATTGCCAACTCTGCCAGAAGATAAATTAAGCCACTTGCCTGTGTTCCAAGATCCTTGAAAACAACTTTTGAGCCACCAGAAAGACTGTATTCACTGAGCAACTTGCCATCCACAAGAGGGCTACCACTCTTCTGTCCTGTCTGAGGAGGCAATGTCAGTCTCTGTCGGGAAGGATAGTACTTAGAATTTGCCTGGCTGATGGCTTGCTTCAAATCATCCACCGTAGCCTGCAAGCCAACGATATCGAACTTGGTGATCCAGCCCCAGCCCACAAAGCAATGTCGGCAAGCGCGGATCACGACTGCCACTGAGAACATACGCAAGCCTTACGTGTTCTGCGACATTGACACCACCGGAGATGAGCTCTCGCCCGGAACGGGTTTCGATGGTCAAGATCATCGCTCACAAATATTCCGCACGACACAGAAGCAACAATCCGGGTCAGAGAGGCCAGGCCATCAAAGGAAACTTTCAGAACTTAGTTTGTGGTTGAAGGCGCCCGACCACTGCTATGTAGATCAGGCATTTCATGTGCAAAGGGAGCACAGCAGAAGAAGAGGACGTGATTACGTTTCCCAACAGTCTCCTGATGATGTATTTGTCTACCAACTATGCCCAATCTTGTCTGGTTCATTTTTTCATGAAAGACTGCATTACAATCAAAATAAGCTAGCTGGCCTCAACGACTGTACTGACCGACTGACTTAACATCAATAAGCTGTCGTAGAATGTAACATCCCTGGATGGCTGTGTGCTCCGTGTGACGGCTGCCTTTGGGCAGAAACCGCCGAGTCATAAGCCCAATGCAGTAGCAGCAGCTTGTGTAGACGGGTAACATGGCCCAAGCCAATACTATGAGACCTTGCAACTCATGCATTCTGCAAAGCAGTTAATGTAGCAAGAATTCTTACAACCTCCAGGAATTCATCAAATAATGGATGAGGCAGCAATGCCACTTGCTGCGCCACCAAGTAAAGAGTATGCAAGCTGTGTCAGTAAAACCAAACAATTGTTCAAAACCCTGTACAGCAATACAGTGACACTGGCTGCATTAGAACAGCCCCTCATTTACAGTAAATACACAGGATAACAGCTGCCACTCTCAAAATTTGGCCGGAGCAGGATCAACGGATTCCTGCTGGCTTCCCTCATGCTTGATTACACTGTCCTCGGAGGCATACACCTCTGGAGTGCCTGCCTCACTAGGAGGCACCAGCTGCCAGAACTTGCCCAAGTTGTTCTTCCAGTCTGACAGAATGTTCTTTGCTCTAGAGGAGCCAGTGTATTCCACATGTGCTTCCAGAAGCTCTCGAAGCTGTGTCTCACCAGCACTCGTCTGCACTCTTTGCATCGCTACAATTTCCGAGTTTACCTGCATTGACACACATCACAGGTCAAGGCAGGGCATTAAGTTGGTACCATGCAAACAACCATACCATAGCGCACAAGGTAGGCAGACTGGTGGCGGAAGTCAAGACTTGAGCAGCACTTTCTGTGCGTTCATTCAAGCAACGCTATGATTGCTGCTTTTTGATTAGCTGCTCTCCATGGAGACTCAACACTCACTGTAAGTCAGACTTCAATGCTCAACATGCTGAACTCAGGACCTAAGCTGGCTGGCAAAACAGGTAAGGGCTCAGGCAGCATTCATCAGATTCCACACATTGTAACATGTCCCACCTTCTGCTCAAGCAGCTGGTCCTCATCATAGAAGTACCCGAGGCCACCTGTCATACCAGCCCCCACATTGCGGCCAGCAGGCCCCAAGCACACCACTGCACCCCCAGTCATGTACTCACAGCAGTGGTCCCCCACGCCTTCCACAACTGCCATGGCCAGGGAGTTGCGCACTGCAAACCGCTCCCCTGTACAAACCAGCGGCATTCTCAAGGAACTATCCATTGCAAAAAGCACGGCCAGGGCTCAGGAGTGCCAAAACATCTCCACAATGTAGAAACGTATTTTTCTTGTCCCCAGACATTTCTGAGTTTAGACTTCCAGTGTAGGGATGACGTTTCTAGATTAAAATAGACGTTTTGGGATTGAAGAGAGCTGCTTGCTCTAGATGGATGCCGTCACCCTGCTCCATCCTGGTTTGCATTGTTCTGACCGCGCTCCATGTCTTTGTGATGCAGAGAAGGGTGACATGTTGATGGCCAGACATGTTGCACAGACACGCTCTGCCAGTGCGTAACTAGACTGTAATACTTGTGGTGATGTTTGCCAGTCCTTATAGAGCTCAGTAAGCACACTCAGTAAGCACACTCAATCAGCACACTCTGAGTGGTGAATTTTGCGGCCAAGTTGACCTTTGTTGATGGTGTTAAACATGAGTTCTGCTCACTACGGCTACGCATTGCTGTACATCACGCAATACATCATGCACATCCCAACACATCATGCACATCCCAATACATGATGCACATCTTAACACATGATGCACACCCAGCAGCAGGAGACTTGCCTGCTTTGCCATTCACAAAGAGCCTGCCTCCAGTAGCCCCATATAGGCAGGTGTTGCCCACCAAAGACGCATCTTGGGGGTCAAAGGCGCTGTCTGCGGGGGGCAGAATGCTGATGTCACCCCCTGCCATGCCCTTACCCACGTAGTCATTGGCCTCGCCTACCACACGTGTCTTCATGCCTGATACCATGAAACACCCGAAGGACTGCCCAGCTGACCCCTGCACACCCAAGGCCAAGTCACACACACACACACGAACTTGACATCAAATTCATGATTTGGCCAAGTCACACACACGAACTTGACATCAAAAACATGATCCACTGGACACACAGTGACCCAAAGCTTTTGGGCCTCTACTGTATGTACGGGGACAACCTGCAGTCAAGTGCTGGTTAAGCAAAATGGGTGTACCTCAAAGTCAATTGAGACCTGGCCTGCAAAGCCACTGTCACCGTGCTGCTTGGCAATCTCCCCGCCAATGCGGCCCAGAGTGGCCCTGTCTGTGTTGACAATCTTGAACTGCCTGTGCACTTTGCCCTCGTTTTTGATGGCCTCCTGGACCTCGGGATCTGCCAGAATCTCATCGTCCAAACAAGCTCCATTGCTGTGCACCTGTTACATAACACAGGCTCTGTGAAAACCATAGCTCGGCACGTGCACTGCTGTGTGACGTGCATATGCTACAGGGGTCTTATGTTGCTTGTTGTGCATGATGTGTTGTGCCAGCAGCGATGCGCATGCAACTCCATGCTTGTCAGCACATCGTGAAGCTTGTCAGCGCATAGTGAAGCTGTGTGTGCGGTGACCTCATTTCACTTGCTTTGTGGAGGAGGTGGCAAGGAGACAGAGGTTGTCTGTGTTGCAACATCTCCAGGGCAAATTTTCCAATGCACGCGACAGGCAAGGTCTCAGATGCAAATCTGGGTTCAATCTGGGACTGACAACTCAGTTGACAATTGCATACATGGAGGAATCTGTCATCCCTGCATTTGATACAATGCCTGACAGACCCACACGTGGAGCACCTTGTCATGCCTGCATGATGACAAGCTGCCTGACAAACCCATACATGCAGTGCAGTATCATGCCTGCATGAGCCTGACAAACCCATGCATGGAGTACGATGTCATGCGTACATGATGACATGTTGGCTGAGACATGCACAATGACACGCAGTACCTTGTTGTTCCTGCGCTGGGTGGAGTTGCCTGGCTCATGGCCAGCATAGGTGGTGAGGAAGGACATGTCCAGGCCACTGGTCTTGCCCAGCTGCAGGTCATCCTTCTGGTGCAGCAGGTCAGCCCTGCCCACCAGCTCATCCAGGCTGCGCATGCCAAGGCGTGCTAGACCCATACGCACCTCTTGAGCCACAAACGCGAAGAAGTTCACCTGCAAAGTCATGCCAGAAGCTTGTGTGTGGGACAGTGGTTGCAAGAGTCCACCTGCTGATGAACAATCCAGTTGACATGTGTGAGGTTTAGACATGTGAAAACTGTCACAATGCCAGCATTGCTATCAGAGATGTTGCCAGCGCCTGCTGAGTCAGCACCTTGAGATGACTGAGCAGCGTGGTCCCAGCAGAGACCACGCTGAGTCGGCAGCTCAGCTGGCATCACACAACACAATTGGCAACATCTGCTAAAGGGGAAAGGAGCCCTGAGCAATGCACCGATGACTCAACCAGACCCAAGCACAGGGCTTACCAAGTCTCCTGGCGCGCCTGGGAATCTGGCTCGCAGCTCCTCCCTCTGGGAGGCGACGCCCACAGGGCAGTTGTTGGTGTGACACACCCGGGCCATGATGCAGCCTGTGGCAATCATGGCTACAGTGCCAAAGCCAAACTCGTCACCTCCCAGCGCTGCCGAGATGAGGACATCTCTGCCGCTGCGCATGCCACCATCAACTCGCAGTGTCACTCGCTCTCGCAGCTCATTCATCACAAGCGTCTGCACACAATTGGACAGTTCATCAGCGCCTTGAAAGCATGAGCAGATGTAGTCGCAAGGGCATGCTGTGCCTAGTGCTGATGTGACAGTCCTTATGGAAACAGCAAATCAGCACCAGAGGGGAGGAGGGAGCACAGGAAAGTGCCTTGATCTGTACAGTGCTGTGACTGTGGGCACATAAGCCAGAGATGACACAGCGCTGTACAGATCAAGGCAGTTCGGCAATGATGCTGTTTCCTTGCAGTCTACGACTGGCAGACTGCAACAAGGCTGTAGTGTCACACATGTTTCATGACTGAAGGCATGAGCAGCGGGGTTCAATATCTTTCCTTTCCCTTTGGACTATGGCCTATGGTCATAGCTCCAAGCTGCCGCCTTGGGAGGCTCCCGTTATGATCACTGAAAAGCGTAAACTTCTTTTCTTTTCATGTGCAGCGGGGGTGACAGACCTGGTGGGCATCTGCCAGGCCCATCTCCATGGGGCCCCCGGCATGCTTGATGGAGGACAGAGGGGAAGCTCCCGTGCCACCGTCGTGCCCACTGATCTGGATAATGTCGGCATTGGCCTTGGCCACTCCGCTTGCCACTGTTCCAATGCCAGCCTGGGCCACCAACTTCACTGATACCTTGGACCTGGGGTTCACCTGCATCCCAACAAATGTTTGTAAGAAATACTGACATTCAATGCCAGTGGCAGTGTGTCACAGCAACATTTGCCTGATGGCTAGATGTGAAGCCATGTTGCGCCATTAGCTTGATCAACATCCTGTCACATGATTGACACTTGTCAATTTGCATCAACTTTTGCATGAGTTAATGTATTGCTGGGCGTGAGTAAGAAGGTTCTGGTGGCACCTGTGCAAACAGGTTCTGTGAAAGCCTTGGATCTCCTCTGGTTGAAGCTCATAAGCAGATCTAGTCGCAGCTTCTGTGCCAGCTGACAGCACAAGCAAAGCAGTGTCGCAGCATTCCTTCAGCACAACATGCAAAACAATGCTGCAAGTTACAAGCAGAAGAAAGCAGGCCTGCCTGTGAGACACAACTGTGGCGTGGGTCAGCACGTGAAGCAGCACACCTGATGCAGATCGTAGATGAGCTGAGCCAAATCCTCAATGGAGTAGATGTCGTGGTGGGGAGGGGGTGAGATGAGGGGTACTCCAGGCTTACTGCGCCTGAGGTTGGCAATGTAAGGTGACACCTTCTTTCCTGGAAGCTGGCCTCCCTCACCTATGACCACCCACACACTCAGCCACAATAACAACTCACAAACTGAGTCACAGCGAGCTGACTCACAGACTGAGTCATACTGGGCATGACTCACAGCATGAGTCACACTGAGCAGGCCGCACTGGCTGAGACACAACAAGTGTGACTCACAAACATGTACCTTGAGTTCTGACAAGTGTCAAACTCTTCTGATATTCTGTGCCAAATGAACATGGTTTAAGCTGACTGACCATAACAGCCTGAGCTCTTTCGTTACAGGAACTGCAAGTGCACTAGCCTTCATGTCTATCACACTGAAAATTCCGCCTGAGGGGGGAGGGGGGCGGGGGTATGATGACCAGGGGGGAAGACACAGGCACAAAAGACACGCAGTCTCAAGTTCAAAGAGGCAAGGCAAGATGATGCACCCTGCTGTTACCTCAGTCCTAAGGGCAGCAAAAGTCTACATTATAATCTGAATTGAGCGTTCTCACCTGGTTTGGCCCCTTGAGCAATTTTGATTTCCATCTGGTCGGCATTGGCCAAGAATTGAGGGGTAACTCCAAATCGGCCTGATGCGACCTGCTTGATGCGTGAGTTGGCTGTGTCCCCCGTCTGCAGACCCCTCAGATGGGGGAAGGTGGGTGAGTTGCCCTCCTTGTCAATGTTGTCCAGGTGCTCCCATCGCACGGGGTCCTCACCCCCCTCTCCTGAGTTGCTCTTGCCTGCAAGAACAGTAGGTCTCAGGTTGGGGTGGCCACCCAGTGGATTATGGGCATTGTGTGTATGTGTGAAGCCTGCTCAGTGCCATGCTCAAGTGTGATGCTCAAATGGGCAAGCCTTGCATCACTTCTGTCATTCAGCAACTGTTTGCTCAACTGCAAAGTGCAGCAGCTGTGAAAAATACACATTCTGCACCGTGACTCCTGGCCATCTGGCTAGAATGGCGCATGAGTCACATGTACCTGTTGATGCCTACAATGCAGATGCACGCATGCAAGCCAGTCAGCTACCGTGATGTCCCTTTTCTGCTATGTACCAGACATCTGCAGAGACAGACCACAGCCATGTCAGCAAACATGCTGATCCTGACTGGTGTGTGCCAACACAGATGTTTGGCACATGGCAAGGAAAGGGTATAACAACAGCTGATTGGCTTGCATGCACCCTGTGCAAGTCATCAAACATGCTGATGCTGGCTGGTTTGCTGGCTGTGAAGAGTGGCTTACGATGGCTTGCTGCAGTTCCTGGCGATGGGAATGGTCTAGTGAATTTGCAGGCTGTAGAGCGTTCATGGCAATCGAGAAGTTCTCACAGTAATCAAGAAGCTCTCATGGGTTGCTGGCTATAAAGTGTGTCTTACTCCATTTATGCATTTGATGGCAATGAAGATGGTCGTGTGACGTTGCTGACTGAAGAGGATGCCTTACCATTGATTCGGTTCATGGCAATGGAAATGGTCTCATGGGTTTCCCTGGAAATGGCACCCAGGGACATGCCGCCTGTGCAGAAGCGCTTCATGATGTTCTCTGCAGGTTCCACCTCGTCCAGGTCGATCTCGGGGCCAACAGGCTCTAGCCGAAGAGCGTCCCTCAGCACTGCCACAGGCGCATTGTTCTGGTGGTTTTCATACGCCTGATAGGCTTCCTGCACAGACATGATAATAAAAAATAATGATGATGATGATAATAATAACAACAACGACAACAATAATGAAATGAAATAATAATAACAAATATGCTTTCCAGCTCATGATGAGCTAGGTATGTGCAGGACAAGTCTTGTCTCTCCGTAACAGTCTGCACAGACACGAACAGCAGTTCTCTTCGATCTGTTCTTTGACTTGACAAGACTTGGAGTGGATATAAGACACAAGAGATTGACTCCTGGGAGTATAGAAGCCAAAGTGGTGAAGGCATGCTGCTGGTGCAATCGTTTGCCTGCAGTCACTGCCATGTAAGGCTGGTCTCCAGCATGAACAGAAGCAACAGCACAGGTGCAGCATTGCTCTACTGGAGCATACACAAGACTTGCCAGGTCAAAGTACTTACACATTGCTGTGATTTGGCAAACTATGCATGTACTCTCTTGATGCCAGAGCACGTCAATGCACGAAGTGGGTTGGCTTACCATTGGGGCTGCTTTCTTGCCACCCAGGCCAATGGCCTTGTGCAGCAGCTTGGCCATCTGCTGGTTGTTGGCATGGTACTCTCCACGAGGCCTGCTGGCCACAAAGCCATAGTCCTCCAGCTTGGTCATGTCCTTGCTGGGGAACCCCTGTGCCACACCCATCATGTAAGTAGCAGCAAACCCATATAGCATATGCATGATGTCCAACATACTGTGCCGCAGAACCCTGTACTGGGGAACCCCTGTGCCACATCCAGTCTCAGTCTCAGCCTCAGACACGGCCTAGCCCCCCTAGTCAGGGTTTTGATGACTCTTCAGCTCAGAGGCTGACTTCAAGTAGTAGCACCCATATAGCGTATGCATGATGTCAAACAAACTGTGCCGCGGAACCCTCTATTGGCCAATCACGGGTGGACTTTAGTCAACATGCAACACACTCACGTGCTGAATATGAGTGAGGTTGCTGACAAAGCCAGTCTGTGGATTGCCGCCCTCTACACCATGAGTACGTCTGCTTCTCACAAGACTGACACTTAGATCACATATGTACTGTTTAGAATGATGTGAACACTGGATCATGTGTGATAGCTTGACGCAGCAGCTCAACTTATTGCAGACTCCAGGTCAGAGCATATGTGCATCTACAGTGGCTCGCCCTGCTCTGTTGAATGACTGGAGAGAGAGTGTGCTCAATGCATGTACATACATTACGCGTAGCATGCGCTCACACCACGCATGGTATGCACTTATACATGAATAGCATGTACATACATAATGCATAGCATGCGCTCACACAGCTCATAGCAACTACATAGTATGTACACCCACAATGCGAAGCATGCACCATGCACTCACCTTGATCCAGAATGACTCCACCTCCTTCTGCAAGTCATCAAAAGACAGACCACCAATGCGGCTGACAGAGCCTCTGAAGGCAGTGTCCACAATGTCGTCTCCCAACCCATAGATCTCAAAGATCTGAGCGCCATGGTAGCAAGACAGCAGACTGATGCCCATCTTGGAAAGGATCTTAAGCACGCCCTTCTCGAGGGCGCGCTTGTAGTTTCTCTGCGTGTCCTCAACGCTGATGTCTGCCAGCTTGCCTGATTTGATGAGGGACGCCGTCCTGTGAGCAACCAACAAAGGCTTGTTGGGCGTCATAGCTGACAGCTTGCATGCAGCCAGATGTGTAAACCTGGCAGCAAGGCTGCATAACTAGAGATTGGCTTGAAACCTTGTCAATCAGAGGCCATGTTCAATCTCTGAGCATTCACAACATGCAGTGGATTGCATACACTATTTGTGCAAGTGAGCTTTGTAAGCAGCAGCACTGGGTGTCAGTTGTAGGCGTCAAACATCACTGACTTTTCTGTTTGGCCTCAAGAACCAGCAGAGGGATATCAGTCTGTTGTCTCAGCACTCACATGAGCCTGGGTTTGTTGTACATCACATTCACCACAACTGGCTTCACACAATTGCTAGAGTACTACATGAAGTACTTCAAAATTGCATGGTATGGAGAAGGTGGACATACCTTGGCGTCATACGCCACTGGCGGCAGGTCTCAAGGGCAAGGTAGGGGCAGACTGCATGGGCCCCATACCCAATCAGCACTGCTGTGTGGTGAGTGGAGAAGGACTGCGCAGTCTCTGCCACAATGGAGGTTTCTGTTCTCAGTCCCGCTCTGCACGCATTCCAAGCAAAAGACAAATGGATGCAGAGGTACTAGCCAAGAAAGCAAGCTGCAGGGTTCCAGCAGAACAAGGGGATTTGCAGAAATGGACAAAGCACAGGCTTACAGCAGCCAATGTGCATGTCCTCTGACCGGCTGCAGGACACTGAACAAAGGGAGAAGACTTCTATCACAGGATGCAGGTGCGCTTCTGAAGCTGGATGCCAACAACTACTTCAGAGATGATTGTTATGGATGTTGTTGCTGGGGTCTGGTTGGAACTATGATGGTGTCTTTTGTAGACTGCAAGCTGCTCATTGTTACAAGAGACACCAACATACTTCCAAACAGACCCCAGCAATGAGATCCATAACAATCATCTCTGAAGTGGGACTTCAAGGAATGTGTGTGAGCCGGAATTCAGGGATCACTGAGAGTGCAGTCCAGTATGCAGGGTGCAGAAAGATCTGTGAAGTTTGCTAGGGGGATGGCACTGAGAGATGTGTGTGAGCAGAAGCCCAGGGACCACTGAAGGCACAGTCCAGTATGCAGGGTGCAGAAAGATTTGTGAAGTTTGCTGGGGGGATGGCACTGAGAGATGTGTGTGAGCAGAAGCCCAGAGACCACTGAAGGCACAGTCCAGTATGCAGGGTGCAGAAAGATTTGTGAGGTTTGCTAGGAGGATGGGCAGTGGCAGGCTGACCTGATGAGATGATGGTGCACAGATCCCACTGCCAGCAGGGTAGGAATAGGAGGCTGCTTGATGTCCATCTCCTCCTCACTGATCCTGTCTGAAAGCACCACCAACTGCACAAAGCAAAGACACATGTAAACGCTCAATTGCCTGTACAGTGTATGACCCCACCAGTGCTGCATGTCCATGGTTGACGTTGGATGTGTCGCTGCTTTGCAAGTCAGGAGCTGCTGCTCTTGGGAGGAGCTCAAAGCTGAAGATGGACCCCCGTGAGATGCAACATGATAGGCGTAAACGCTGCCAGCTCACGAAGACGCTACCAGCAAAATTTGATGTGCTGGCAGCAGAGTGAACTGCAGCTATGCCACTCTCAAGGCTGTGCCTTGGTCGTGCGTCAGGATGACCTTGCAAGGCCTGAAACTCGACATGTCAAGAAGTTTCAGTTGTCAATGCCATGTAATCACATGGTCATGTACCACTGTGAGTCAGTGAGTGGGGCTTTACCTCACAGCCCTTCCTGACAGCAGCTTCCACACACTTGCAAAGGGCATCCACAGCGGCCTTGAGGGCTCCTGGCTTGCCAGACTCATAGTGCAGGTTGAAGGTCTCGTTCATCAAGCCAGCCTGGGAAGTGATGGCCTTCAACTCGCTTTCCAACAGCATGGGTGATTTCAGCAACACCTGAAAAGTTGTGAGCAGGGCATCAGCACAGTGCGAGCATAGAAACCTGTGGTCACACTCTTGATCTCAAGCTCTGCCAAAATGTCAATGTTTTTAGCCGCACAGACAACTGGTGGCGTACATAAACATCAATTGTACGAGCTCTTTCCTTGTCCATCCACAGCAAAAGCCTTTCACTCATGCCAGGACTGGGTAAGCACCTCTCGAGAGCACAGACAGCACAACTCAACGGACACAGCTTTTGCCAACAAGATCAGTGGGTGCCCTTGCAAACAAAGCTGGCAGTTTGACGTTTTGCTGCATGCTTTGGTCAAAAGCACACCTGTGAATAGGCGTCAGGTCCAGAAGGCACACCTCAATGCACACAGCTCCTGTTAACAAGACCAGTGTGTCTACAGAAACGCTGGCACTTTGCTGTTTTGCTGCATGCTTTGGTCATAAGCACACCTGTGAGTAGGCGTCCGGTCCAGGCTGCAGCAAGTTGCCTCTCTTGCCAAGACGCATGGTCATGCTCATGACCAGACCCTCCCTCAGGGGGTCAATGGGGGGGTTGGTAACCTGGGCAAACCTCTGCTTGAAGTAGTTGTACAGCATGTGGGGCTTGTCTGAGAGTACAGCCAGGGGGATGTCATCCCCCATGCAGTATGTGGGCTCTGCACCCTGCTGTGCCATGCCCTCAATGATCATGCCACTGTCCTCCTGACCAAGACCTGAAGCAGGCAATTTCGTCAGTATCATGTCAGCCAATCTTCAGCCATTCTTGTGTTTGCATTGCCAGGTCAAAATTGGCAGCTGCAGATTGTCTTATGAGTCTGAATTGCAGCAGGAAGCAGCAGGATAGATTAGCAGCCGCATTTCACTTGAGTCTCAGCCACAACAGGTCCTGAGTCACAGAAACTAACTTCTGAACAGCATCTGTACAATCCTGTGAAATAACATGCAGATAGCATACATGTTGCTTCAAACAGAGCAATGATTGCAGCACGTAGACTTGCTCTTGTCACAGCTATGACAATTAGATGGACACTGAACTGACCTGGGGGGCAGCAGGTGGGCAACAAGCATATCAACACAGCAGACACAGACACCACAGCAAATGCATTGCCGGTTTGCAATTTGCTCTTCTCAATCCCAAAAGTTATATTTTCAAAAATGTCATTCCTACACTAGAATTTCACTCTCAGAAACGTCTGGGGACAGTGAAAATGTGTTTTTACATGGTGGAGATGTTAGTACCATTGGCAGCCTGGAGGCGCAAGACTTGAGACAGCTCCATCTGGGTCTCCTGAAGGTACTGGTTGGTGGGCACCAGGTCCTCCAGCCTGTGGTTGCTGTTAACCCACTCCTTGTAGGGCGCAGCTGTCGCAACCTCCTTTGCAATCTCAGAATGGACCTTAAAGGTGCCCTGCACATATTGCACATATGTTGCATACATGTGTATTGATGCACACACACCCTTCACGTTGTCGTTGCTGCTCGACCAATCTGTCGGAGGAACGGCATGGGCTTGAGGGCGCCATACAAGTCTTGCACACATACTGCATATATGTACATGTACAGATGTGCGCCATATTTTTAGCGCTCATACTGCATGTGCACCTGTTGATGTGCTACACTGTGAGCCCAGAATGCAGGTCATCTGCAAGCTTGGTTGATGATTACTCTGTTTGTATGTTTGCAGGGAGTTGGTGCATGATATGCTGGTTGATTGTACTGAGAAGGGTGAAGTAGTGGCTCAGCCCATGCTTTGCAAGCATCGATCAGACAATCTTGCAGCGTGAGCTATCAGTGTTTGAGCTAGCATGCAAAAAGCAGACATGGTCAAATCTGATGCGTAGCCCAGACCTGCATGCCTGGCAAAGAGATGCACATGGTGAAACTGGGCTGCCAGCAACGGGTTGCCTGTCGTTTGCACACAAGACTTTTTCCAACCAGAGACTGATTCCAGACAGAGACAAGGAAGTGAAGCAGCAGGGAGAGTATGTCAGCCAGTTCTGAGAGTGACTGCTCCCCATGGAAGTAGGGCATTGGACTGAACCCCAAGGGCTCCTTTGTCAGAGCCCCACTGTCAACATGCCTTGTCACAACTGCCCTGAGGGAAACGACCAGCACCAGCAAGCATAGAGAGTGAAAGAAAACCTACATCAGCCAGGTCAGCACAGACCATCTGGCCAGGCCCCAACCGCCCCTTGCGCACAGTATGCTTGGCATTGGACAGCACATCCCCCAGCACGCCGACCTCAGATGCCACATACACCATGCCATCATCAGTCTCCCAGAAGCGGGCAGGCCGCAGGCCATTTCGGTCCAGTCTGGCCCCAATCTTGTTGCCATCGCTGAAGACCAGCAGGGCTGGCCCGTCCCAGCCCTCCTGGAGGCCCTCATAGTACTCGTAGAAGTCAATCACCTGCAACAGTGTCTCGGGTCAGAAGAGGACAGACAGCAGTGTGGTGGTGGATGCACATGTAAGGACGGTAGACAGCAGTACTAGACTGTGCTGCTGAAAGTTGCCTGATCCAAGGGACAATTCTGTTTTGTCTGCCAATAGAAGGTTGCACCACCAAGCAGCGACGAGCTCCTTCCGCCTGCGTTGCTGAGCATGCATGCCAGGCGTGATTCAACCAGATCAGACAGCAGCATGGCTGGCAGTAGATGTATGGCGTAGGTGTGTAGGAGGCATCAAAACTTGTCAAACCTGAAAGCCAGTGATAGTCAGAGATTGTCACACAGTGGCTACATTAACCTATGCATGTGGACTTATTTACTCCAGACTTGGGATGAAGTTTACCTCAGGGTAATTCCTCAGCAGAGTGGGATGGTTCTGGTAGGCCTCAGGCACCAGCATCATCAGAGTCTGGTTGGCATCCACGCCAGTGCGCACACAGTACTCAGCCAAATGGTCCAGGTTGGCAGAGTCTGACTCTGCCTGGTTGCAGATGGGCAGGAACTCGTCTTCTCGGCCCTCCCAAACAGGGTGGGTGAGGGAGTGCTCACGTGATGACACCCAGTTCAGGTTGCCCTGCAGGGTGTTGATTTCACCTGCATGCCAGCCAAATTATTATTCGGCTAAAATCCCAATGAATGACAGAGACCATTCAAAGGAGTTGTAGTAATGTCAGCCAATACTGCCACAAGTGATGTGATGCTGTGTCTAGCTCTTGTGAGTTTAGCTGCAAAGGACATTGGTAATTGTCTTGACAAAATTCAATGCTGGGATGCTAGAGACCAGAAAAAGCCGTAGTGAGACAAAAGTGGGTTGATCTAGCTGATATATCAAGCTGCTGTGAGGTATTCAAAGGTTGCGATGGAAAGCATCGGCGCAACAGACCTCGACTCATGACTGCAACAGCGCAGCAGCAGGAGATATCACCACCAGGTGTATCATCATCAACCATCATCAAGCTGCAGTCACAAGGCAATGCACAGCAGTGGATATGGAGAAAAAGCTGGGATTACCATTGTGACCCATGAACCTCATGGGCTGAGCCAAGGGCCACTTGGGAGTTGTGTTGGTGG
>JAABUP010006158.1_pt1 | contig 17400 bp, 21 predicted proteins | sample 5559201 | NCBI WGS metagenome assembly JAABUP01 (sample SAMN10711887, study PRJNA513373) | rock metagenome | isolation source: Antarctica rocks | place: Antarctica
TTGCTCCGCGCGGGGGGGGGGGGGCGATTGCTATTATTCACGAGCGTTTCATGCAAAACATGAAACATTCAACCCCTCGCCCTTGCAGCCCAGCTCTGCTCTCAGCTCATCATCTGTTTGACCGTGAGACTTTTGTTTTCACGTACAGCATGTACCATGTGCAGTGGTTTGCCGAGATTTTGCAGACTTGTTGATGCCAACAGCACATGCTTGCAAGTCACATGCAAGTCAGCAGCAAAAACACATGCATGCAAGTCATGAGCATATTCGAAATCGTGTAGGGTTTGGCTGTATGCATTCAAAACCCTAATTTAGGAAATGATCTTGTGTTGTCTTGAAACACGCAATGGTGCAAACTTGATTTTGCCCAATAGTGTCATGTCATCTTCACGCTGTAGCAAACGTTGAGCCGCATGCATACAGCTGTGTCAGTGGCAATACGGCTGCGAAGTGCTTGTACGGCTGCTGCTATGTATCTGAGGGTGCCTGCAATTTGCCTCAAATTCTTAATGCTGGACCGTTTCTAGAGAGATCGATCTCCACTAGTGGTGCAATATGCCGCTTGGTGTGTGCTATGACTGGAAGCAGTGCCACCAGTGTCACCCGCCCAGTTGCAATGCGTACAATGTAAGAGTGTCTCCCATGTCACTGTGTGCCACTACTGCTCCTAGAAATTTGCTGGGCTTTGGGAGACGTGCTGCTGACTAGCTGCTCTTACTCGTGCCTGACCGTGTGACGCTACCCTTTGGCACCCAAGAACAGCACATGCAGATGCAGACGCAGCTGCAACATTCCTCATGCTAGCTGAGGGCTTTGAAAGCGAGTTATCGTCTTACATTGCATCGCATCGGTACAATGCATTGCATCGGCAAAGGTTGGGTTGACTTTGAATGAAGCCCTAATACTTGACATAATCTGACAAGTTCTCAGGGAATATAAAGTGATCAGAAAGACAAATATAAACTCAGATAAATATATATATTGTGTGTGTTAGTAGGAAGATATTTGTTAGAAGCTTCGACACCGCAGGCCGAAACGGGGCAGACCTGCCGAGGCTTCTGCTGCACATCGATTTGCGTCTCCTCAAGACAGAAGATAGCTGATTGTCCATGAAAGAGTGTGTTGTACTGGTGAGGAACGAGGCGGACGAGCATGGAGACTGCATCAGCACGTACTATTTGCCAGGCGCGCATCCCTACACGAGGCTTGTGCTCAGTGGGGGATCTCGTTCGCCCCACACCTACAACAAGAGGGTACCGTATGTTGGGTCCTTCGACCGGGAGAATAGTGTCGCAGGTCAGGAACAGCCTATTCTGCTGTCTGTGAGCGAGATATTGCAACAGCAGTATCCTTTCAGCCAGCCAATCAGCGAGAAGAGAGGGTGGCACACGGTGCTGGTGAAACCATTTCCGAATTATGGGCCGACGAGCGAAGAGCACGAACAGCTACACAAGTCAGTCACATCCTGGTTGAACTCACTAAGGCCTTTACACTACGGAGTCTTGGGTGAGGCAGTGCAGCTTCTGGGGATCGTGCATCTAGAAGATGTAGGAGACACCAAAAGGACACCTGCAGACAAGGACAGAGGATATCACTTGAGGAGCATTGAAGTCAGCTTGTACAACAAAGTGTTGTCCTGTACACAAGCAGAGGTCCAGCGCATAGCAGCAGCAGTCCGTCAGATGGAATGTAGTAAGGTTGCAGATAGGGGAAGCATAGAGATGAAGTCGATAGCTGCAGATAGCTGATGCATTGTGTAGTACCTCCTTGTGTAGTACAGAGCAGTTGTTTTCCAGCGGTGATGTTAGTGTACCGTTGTGCAGGAACCGTATTCTGAGAGTCTGATAGTCAGCTTGCTGAAGACAAGCAGCTGCAGGCTGCAGGCTGTCAGATGTCATGACCTATGGTTCAATTCCCTTAGAAGAGAGAGTGCTTATCGTGCAATGTTACAATAGGGAGTGACATCAACCTTATGCATATAAGATTTGCTGTCGTCTATTTCCGCTGACGGCTAAATTTATTGTTAGAAGTGTCATTCGATCGACATTTACTGCTACATGTAATAATAATAATGTGAGAAAGAGAGAGGATAATGAGTGAAAGAAAAAGAAAAGGTCAAACTTCGGTGTGTTGAGAGACGAAGTGGTCGAGACCCTTCATGAGATCAGTGCTGGAGGTGTGTTTGAGAACAGAGGTGAGAGCGGGAGCGCCTTTCCACTTGCTGTTACGAACGATCATGACAGGTCCGTCGCTGGTCCTGTGAAACTCGACCTCCTCGTCGCTGTCGACAGAAGATTCGTCCCATTCATCATCGGCGATGCCATCATCATTATGCCACCATCATTGTGCCATCATCACAACCATCGATGCGGCGTAACGCCAAACCCAACCTTTACCGATGCTCTCACAGACAGATGATCCTTGATTATGTACCACGTGAACTCCAACTGAGCCCGCGGTCAGCAGGACCGAAGTACTGATGTTTACATCTTCCGGAATCGAAAGTTCGTCCAGGTGTCCAATCAAGACGGTGATCTAATTACAGTACCCAGTACTTTAGCTGGCAAATTGGCTCAATAATTTCGCTCATGCCGCACCAATGCTGAAGCAACTGCAGCCAGTTGGCAGGACGCTGCTCGCCGAAGATCCCTCAAGCTTTTAGCGCAAGCTTGTCCCAGGTGCCGCGGCCTGTTTGCGCCTTCTGCGGTGTCAAGTCAGAGCCGCAGCTGCTTGCGCCTGTTAGCAGAGCAAGGCTGCCGAAAACGGCGTCAGTGTGGCTTTGACTTGTCGACGTCAAGGGGAGCATTGCGTACTTAAACATCTAGCCGATCTTGCGTTTATTACTTTTTGAATCGTCGTGGCCCTTGGCAGACGATTTCTTCGGCTCGCAAGTCGCCAGCTACTGCTCGGGATCGTAGCAGCGCAGAGGGCGTTCGCTCCGGCGGGCTGAGTGTGACAGCGCAAGCCCCCTAGCCCAGGTTTGGCTGTGTATTATTTTTTGCAAGACAGCCTCCTCAACAGTCGGATAGTATTCGGCTGGTCCTGGTGGCCCGGAAGGTAAGCAGCACCACCTTCCGCTTGAGCTGGAGAAATACAGCAATAACAAACAAGTTGTGCCCGCACAGCCCACGACTTTCAAGCATGCAGCCTGCTAAAACCCTTCCCTGTACTTTGTAGTAACCAAGCTGAATCGATTTGCTGCTGCAGGGCAACCTCACAGCGTTTTACACAATATGATCAGCAAAGCTGTCCTATATGCTACATTAGCAATCAGCACAGCTTTGTTACTGGACGTTCTGCCTGCGTCAGTCCAGGCACAGTCCCTTGCTGCATCAGATGCAGCAACACAGAGTGCACAGGCTAAGCTAGCAGCAGCAACAGCAGCCCAGAATGCAGGCAAGAAAAAGTACCCTGTCACAAGGGAGGACATTGTTGTTGCCATGCCAGTCGACCAGGCCCACTTGACAGTTGCACATGCCAGCAGAGTATGGCGCAAGGTAATTGTTTTGTCTTAAGTGCTGACCTCAGGATTGCATGCATTGCAATTTGTATCCGGCTGTTGCATACATAGACACACTCACATTTGGTGCATCTGCATGCTTTGTGCATTGCAGCACTGCATGCATAACACTTCCATGCAAGCCTGGATTGCTGTGGTTGTATATCCGTGACACTGTGCATCATCACCTCTCTTCCTGCTTTCTGCCAGAGGTGTCAGTCCTGTGATGCGATCTCAAGCCCTGGTTGCAATTGTACACTACCTATTTCCAGTGCATGTCCAATTCATCTCCAGATGTACTGACATTTTGCTGTGGCTCTGCAGGGTGTGCACACATTTGTAGCTGGCAACACACCTGCACCGGATGTCCTTGTTCAGGAAGGAAAGCTCCACAATGAAACCTGGAGTTACTACCCAGATGACTCACCCCTTCGCTCTCTGTACGGTGGTGACACTAGGGCAGCTCTTGTCCCATACCTGGCTCATGACTCCTTTGGGGACAGCTACAAGTGGCTGCTGTATGGTGATGATGACACAGTCTGGTTTATGGAGAGTGTAATGAAGCTGCTCCAGGACTTTGATCCGGACCTGCCCTACTTCATCACAGGTGGGTCATGCAGCTGTTTGAGATACAGAAAGGTCACTGTTATATGAAAGACGCTCAGCCAAACCCGGAAACGCCTGTATGATACTATTCCCTAGGCACGTTCATCTTGGGAGCTGTTTCAGATAACATGCAAGTGTCATCCTCTTCTACACATTGCACTCATAATCAAAATCAACACTGCGTACATGTTGGCTTTCTCACAAGCCATTGCTGCAAGACAAGGCTCAGATTGGTCACATACACATGCAGGCTGCTGTGCTGCTGTGGCCGCCAATAAAGCGCATGACACCAGAGCCTGAGTTGCATCCTGTTCTTGCCTCCAATGAGCTGCCGGGCAATTGACCTATCTATACAAACTTGCCTCAATGTCTGAATCATGTCCATGCTGACCGTGCAGATCACATGTGGTGGGCATCTACCCCTGGTCGCGCCTCCCACCCCAACCCAGAAGCCCCCCGCTGCCTCCCATGTGAATTTGACGACTCCAAGTTCGACCACTCCCTGAAGCCCTTCAACGCCCCTAAGGGGTGCCCCTGCACAGCCCAGCTGATCTGTGAGACTGATGAGAGGGGTATCTTCAACCAGTACTGTGATGTTCCCAAAGCACCCATGTCTACCTACAGTATGCATGGGGGTGCAGGAGGCATCATCAGTGTTGGCATGCTGAGGGCGGTGTCTCTGGACTACATGGAGAAGTGTGTCAAGTCATTGTACTCCACAGGTATTTGTTTCTGTGTAAACTTGCAGGGTTGTGTCTTTGTACTGTCAACAGAGCAATGCATCATTGTTGCTGGAAAGACAGTCAGCTGATGTGTCTTGTCAGCGAAGCTGTCCTGCCCAGAGCTTACTGGCTGCAAGATAGCTAGTAAGATCTGGATGTTTGTCTCAGGAAGCCTCATGTCAAAGCTGCTGTTGCTTTGGGAAGTTAGCCCTTGTGTGCTGTGGCTCCCAAAGTTTTGTGCAGGTCCCTGTTCTGTGCATGAACATCATAGAGCCATAAAGTGCTCAACTTGCATGGCCACCAGCAGTGTCTGACAACCTTTGCATGCTTGATGATGACAAGTGACATGATGACTGTTGCTACAGGTGGCGATGCCTTCATCTCCATCTGCACGTGGCAAGCAGGGTACGCCATGACTGACCCGGGCTACTCATTTTTCCACCCAGATGTCAACATGTTTGACCCCGGCCCAGAGGACAGGATGGGCAACATGATGAAGCTGGTCCGGGCTCTTGACCACAGATGCGATGATGTCTGCCAGGTACCTTTCTCGGCAGTTTTTCTGTCCAAAGTTTGATCAACATTCCAACCATTTTCTCAGATTTCATTGAGCATTGTCAGCTGTTGATGTCTGAGCACTGTTGTGTAGTATTTTTTAGAGCTTGCGGTATTGCTATATCTGTTTGTGTCAGCCTTGTCTATTTCTGTAGCTCATGTCAGCTTGTCTGTTGCACTCGCTGTTCTTGCTGCCTATGAACTGCACCACTGCTAACCTGCTTTTGTTCTTTGCTGCAGCATCAGCTGACCAACATGTTGACCCTGCACGTGCGGTCACGTGTGTTTCCTCAGCTGGAGGATGCAGCCCAATTTATCAAGGCCATCATTGGAATGTACGACGTGTTCATGGAGAACAAGCGCATCAAGGCTGCTCAGGCAGTTGCCAACCTTGTGGAGGTTGACTCAACTGCGGCTGCTGCAGCAGTCGCTGCTGAAGCTGCTGCACTTCAGGCTGATGTCCAGGTGAGCCTGTGCTGCTTGTGGTCATTAACCGTCGAGTTACATATTGGCACTAAGATGTTTTTGGTCAAGCCATTTTTGCACACACTCGGGATATGCTGGTGACAGTTAGTCAGCTTCTTACACGTTTACGGATAATCTGACCAAAAATGCTGAAGTGCCACCTTTTGGTCAAGTCTACCTGCCACTGCATAACTCCACACTGGCTCCTGCACAGTCAACGATGCTCTGCAATTATCTGATGGGTTCAATGTCGGAGCTGTGTTGAACACATTGCTGACTCTTTTTTGCCATCTGCAGGCTTTGAGTGTGGCTGAGGTAGAAGCTGCCACAACAGCAGCAACTGGTGACATGACATCCAGCCACGTTAGCGCCAGCAAGCAGACAGCACTTGCAACAGCACAGCAAGCCATACAGGCACGAGCGGTTGCTGATGCAACCGATGCTGCAGCTGCAGTTGCACTGCAAAATGCAGCAGCAGCTGCCCTGGCTAAGAAGCAAAGTCATCGCAGGTTGCAAGGTTTGGCGTGAATGCCACACAACTGAGGTTTTCTGATTGTTACTGTCTGGGGTCTGTCAGAGTACAGTCTTGATGTACAATGCTGATGTTTCTGTTTGCGACTCAGGTTCAGTAAGACATTTTTCTTTTTTCTTATCTGTGGGTTTTTTACACGCCTTTTGTTTGGCGTGAGTGGACAGGTTGTTGGTGGTCTGGGGCTTTGCGGTCATTACCTGCTAGTCATGGTGGGACAGGTTGAGAGACAGCCATTGCAAGTTCATACTGAAGAAGGGCACATATACAGTGGTCATCTAGAATGCCAGCCATTTGTTGTATGTCCGGAATGACATTTGTCACTCGAGCAGGATGAAGTGAGAACATAAGTAAAGCTGCTGATATGTAACTGCGTAGCTTATAGTTGAGAGTGTAAAGCTGTGGAATGTCAAGCTGCGGAAAGGAACGGCTGTGCATTCACGCTCCAACATATAATGGCCACTGACGATCATGTTGATGATATGCTGCACATTGAAAGAGGGGTGGCCTCTGGAAGTGCTCCAAATTAACAAATTTGGGACAAACTATTCCATGCAACAAAAACCATTCGACTGGTACTGCGAGAGCAGCACGAGCACAGCTGGACACTGCACACATGGACAACAGCTTGGGCAGAAAACCAACAGCCACATGGACCTCTTCGCAACTGCTTCAAATATGGTCCTCAGCTACATTCAACGCACAGGAGTAAACTGTAGCCAGCACACACAGCTTGAGACCCTATTGAACTCTAATTGTACAGAAGGTTAGTGGGGACGGTGCCTGACCTAGCTATACAGCCTTGGGAACGACAAGCTAGGACAATCTGCGCAGCTAGTGATCATGGCTGGTGCAACTTGCACTCAAAGACAGGCTGCCTTCTGGACTGCTAGCTAGAAATGCTATACCCGTTCCGCTATTACTTTGAAGAACGGCATGAACCTTGCAGCCCTATTGTTGCTGACTTGTGCCAGCTGCAGATGGCCTGCAGCAGCCGCCATAACTGTCATAGCTTGTGTGGGAAAGGACAACATGCTCCTGGTGCTGCTATCTTGAAGCTAGCCCTGTCCAACTGCTGTAGCTATCCATTGGCGTTCTGTTCAAGCTATGCTGATGTAGTTGACGTTTCTGTTGATGCTGCGCAGCATTTGGCACCTGCTTGCTTGGCGTATCAGGACTATTGCGGGGCTGAGTACTCTGCACACAGCAATGAGCAAGTTACTTCTTGAGGTTGGCAGAAAAGGCCAGGAGGCATGCATAACATGCGTGCTTGAGAATTGAGTCTGCAAGTTGTCAGTGTTGACTGAGAGTTACACTGCATCAAAGGCGTCGGGAAAGCAAGTGTACGCTGTGGCCTGCAGCGCGTACAGCAAAGAGCATGATGGTGCATGTGCAGTCATTCACTCTTTGGGCTGCAGCGCGTAAAGTATAGAGCATGATGATGCATGTGCACTCATTGACTACTGAGCATTTGCATGGTGCAAGCAGCTTCTGTCAAGGTGAAGAATGCTGTCAACAGTAAGTTACTGCGGCTGCAGAGCATCAGCAAATCGGCATAAGCGACCTCAATGTTGGATGGAGCCATGTCGCATTAACAGTAGCACGGCCATCAATTCACGCATGTTAACATCAAAGACTTCACCTGCATGTTGGAGCTGGGTGGTGCTTGTGGCTCTGCTTGAGCTCGACGGAAATTTGGCCCTCCTTCTGCGTGCAGCTGTGCTGAAGCTTCCCCCATGACGTGTTGCACAACCTCCTCAGGTGAGGCACCCAGTGACAGCATTTTTGTCAGGTCAATCTTGCTCATGACCTCCTCAGCTTTGTGCTGGAGCATGGCCTTGATCTGTTGGTCTGTCTGTGCACCTGCTCTGTCTACTGCTGCTGCAATCTGCATCATTCACATCGTGACAACCACGTAGGCACAATGCACTATTTTTGACAAGTACAAAGGTCACCATTGTGACGACAGCTGTGGTGATGATCATAGCAATGGGAGTCAGCATGAGCTATGAGCATGCAGGCGCTGCTGCAACATTTTGACTTCATGCCTTGAGGGCTGCAACAAACGTGGCATACCATCTTTTCAGATTGCTGGACAATCTTTTCCATCTGTTGCAGGTTCTGTACTGTGTGTTGCGCTTGCATCAGAGCGAGGGCCTCCTCTTGCGCCTCTCTGGCAGCACGCATGGCCTCCAGCTGCCAAGCATACTTTGCTGTCAGTGCCACAGTAGTGCAGGTATACAGCAACATATAATGAAACACGAGCGGGAGTTGATACCTTATCCAGTTCATTCTGCAGCGCACGAGCCTGAACCTTGAGGTTCTCAAGCTCCTGCAGCAATCAAAAAGGAGCTGATTGTGGACTGTTATATCTGCTTATTACCGCAGAACATTCTGCAGTATGATGCGTGTCACTTCCTGGGTTCCCGAAGTTGCGCATTTCGCGGAAAAGTTCCCTCAAGCTTCGCAGGAGTCCCGGTCTCGACATGTGATAGAGATCTGAGACGACACGTTCTAGTCACTTTTGGCTCCGTTCAGGGCTTGAACAGTAGCAAATGCTGAATGCTCACAGCTCGTGCTTATGGCAAGCTCGAATCAAGTTACAATCACTAGAAGTGTCGGAATTGGTGTGTTGACCTGATTGAAGTCAGCAAATGTCATGACTAGTCATTTCAGCTGGCAAAGCCAGTGTAACATCTTTGCTGCAATCCAGGTCAGCCCGCAGCCAGACATGCTGCATGCATGCTCATACAATGGATATCACGATAGGCCTTGGATCAGACACAGAACCGCTTACATTGTTCCACAAACAGGTAGTCACGCACAAGCAGCAGTCATGGTGATGCTTGCGCGTGCTGCAAGCAGACTTTCAGCAACCATACTGATTATCACACTCACAATGCAAAGTTGTAAAGCTAGGTACCCTCTACAGCACACTGCGCCAGGCGTGGGGCTTCAGTCGGAACAGCGCTCATCTGAGAAGAGTTCAGATCAAGGCTCTGAGGGCTGGAATTCAATTTCGAATACAATGCAGGATACAGATTATGGAAGAGCAGTTGCAGCGCACTGCAGTTACTCTGAATGATCATCTCATTTGCAATCCTGGCCAAAGTAGCTATGGCCAACTAGTTACTGCCCGTGCACACACAGGATTAGCGTCAACACACTGGTGGACAGCAAGACATGCAAAAGTGCAACTGCTCAACCAACAAATGAGTGATGCCTTAAAAACACCAATGTGCAACACATGTGCATTTGCGAAAAACCGCCCTTGCAAGACTTCCAGCTGGTTGTGGCTGTGCACACCACCAAGCAAGCAGTTGGACAAGAGTCACTGCCTTTGTCTGCGCTTACCTCTTTGACTATATCAATAAGCTGGTAGGTTTAGTTGTGGGCAATAGCAGTGTTGATGGCCGCAGCCAATAGGTCCAGCTGACTGTCCTGGTTGGCAGCAGTCAGGATGGTGTTGAGGGAAGTGGCTCTCTATGTACTGGGTGATGTTATAAACAGCCCCTGGCATGCCCCTGGTCCTGAATATTCTGTGGTACCAATGCTCCAGTGATCCTATGTACAAGTAAATGCAAAACAACACCACGCAGCTCAATCTGGAGGTGCATCCAGCGAAGGAGTGCATGAAATGGATAATGTCATGTTATGATGGCCTGCACTTTTTGGGTTTGACAGCCTGTTGCAGTGCAGTCACACACATAGGGCTGTGCATATCAGGGTGTTCAGGATAAGAGGTGAGACACTCTCAGCTTCAAACTAGGCATGCTTCCTTTAAGGTCACACTCAACAATTAACTGCAGACAGGAATGGAATGACATCCCACCATGCACCGCAAGAACCACATGATCTGTACCACTCAGCATAGCTGCATGACGCACATGAATTCCTGGTAAGTCTAAGTCAAGCACCGTATGCATGTGCAGTTGCCCTTCAGAGCTGAGCGTACACTGCAGGCATAGTTGAGTGGTGTGAAGATCTGACCAGCTGAGCCAGGGCTCTGTATTGTGGTGACCTTTGTGGTGTTCACTTGCTGATATTTCACAGTCAGGTTCTGCCCCTTGTGGAGAGTACGAATCGCAACACGCCTCTGCATATTTCACTGTCCCAGATGGCGGTCAACGGCTGCCGCTAGCGCTTTCACGTCCGGATCTGCGAACAAATTGGATGGGGATGGGTGGTTGGGCTGCTGTCAATGCAAGCAAAGATGCGGTGCACCAGATTCGAGCCTTGTACAATGCAGTTGGCGGGTCCAACAGAATTCGATAGGAGGGTCCAACTACCAAGTTAGAATTCCACCGAAGCTGCTTCGCTGGCTGCCTCTCATGATGAGGCCAAAGCTGGCAAGTCTCAAACTGCCTTTTACAGCAACGTCGTCCATTGGCTGAGAAGCAGCCAGTGAAGCAGCTTCGAACAAGTTCATGTTGTAGTTGACCGAAGACGCTTCATTGAAGATTGTTGGATTGACCAAGCGCACGACGCACCGTCTCGCAACGGTCAGCCTCGCGGCATCAACGAGTACGGCATTTTTGCCTTCAGTCGACAGCAGCTGGCGCAGCTGAACAACCAGACCGTATCTCAACGCCGGACATCTGCTTCAGAGAACCTATAGTGGCCGCCGGTGAGTCGTTGGTAACTTAAACAACACTTTAGTGCCTACATGCACAGGCGTCGTGCTGTCTGCCTGCTTTCTGCACAGTTCGCAGACGGTTGAACTATTTAATGCAAACCCTGAAACTTGGCACCGGTTTGCAAACTGGTGAACGCGCTGAATTCGGATGCTTTATGCCTACCGCCTACACGTGCACGCACTGGCAGTCACTGCTGCATCGGTGCTAACGCACTACTTGGCTGCTGCAGACGCTAGAGACGCCATGACGCCGGCTTTCACAACAAGCATTGGAGCCTTCGCCTTTATGGCTTTGACCACCACCCTTGCTCCTGCAGGTATCCTTTGCAACAGGGTTTGTGTAAAAATCGCATCATGGTATACCGGGTCAGCTATTCCACAAACACCCATCTGTGAGCTGGTGCAATGTGCCTACCAAATCACCTATGCTGGTCAACTGTCATGGTCTTTGTCAACTGCTCCTTGACAACTGCAGCTTAGCTTTGATGTACACCATGCCATGCTTGGTGGCTTATGAAGACTCTACTTTATGACCCTGTTCTGCAGTTCTAGCTGCCGGGACTGCAAGCTTGGCTTCTCCAGGGTGCACCAAGCTCAGTGACACCTTCATATACACCAACCCTGACTACAGCACCATCAAGGAACTACTCAGCCTTCCACAAATTGGGCTGAACAACATCTTGACAAGCCTAAAATCGCCTGCCACCTTGTTTGCTCCCAACAATGAAGCTTTTGCGTTGTATGCCATTGGGAGTAATGTGAGCAATGCTGAAGCACTCAAGAGCCCACTCCTGGCAACTGGTGTCAACCTTTTGGTGGTCCCTGAAGCTTTGCTGGTAGGACACCAGTATGCTTAGGCTCAAGCGTGTGTACTGATCAGTACCCATGTTCAAAATGGCACTGAGCATCATTGGTAGATGTAGATGACTCTGTCTTGGAGACTGAGCATCATTGCATACTTGAGTAATAGTGTGACTTATTGCTGACTGCGCCAGGTGCTGCTGTAGCCAATGCAACCCTTTGCAATGTTGCTCACAATGTTTGCATCAGCATTGAAGGTCATGTCTTCAACAATTGCTTGTAGAAGTCAACAACTGTGAAAGTCATTTCATACAGCAATTGCTTAGCAACCTAAGCGGGCAGCGTATACTTCAGCACCTTGTATGTCACTGACTTGAGTCCAGTGCAGGGTGTCATAACACCCTTTTAGCTAATGTGCAACATCATCATTGGTCATCTGTTTCCTGTGATGCAGAACACCAGCGATTTCCATGATGGTGAGAGTCTGCCAACATTTGTCAAGGGGCAGAACCTGACTGTGATCTACCAGCAGGTGAACACCACAGAGGTCATCACAATTCAGAGCCCTGGCTCAGCTGGGCACATCTTCACACCACCCAACTATGCTTGCAATGTAAGCTTCCTGTTGTAGCTTGTAGCTAGCAGCAATGCATGCTGTACATACCGCAGACCTTGCTCAGAGACCTTGCGTACACAAAGACGGCCACGCTGCATGAAGCTTGTCTATGCGTACTGCTCTCACCACTCTGGAATGATGCGCATGCATGTGTCTTACCAAGTAGAAATGCCAGCATTGCTAGCATTGCTAATGAAGCACCGTTCAGCTGTTGGTGGCATCCAATGCAGAATGTGTATGGCAGTCATGGTGACACTCATGGTGCTGCATAGCATTACAAGCAGCACCCATGTTGAAGAATGCTGTCGCACTGTGCATCAAGCTGGGCATCTCATTGCCCTTGGGCACAGCAGCAGCCCCCCTGTGGCCTGTGACACAAGCACAGAGGCCACAGACATGCTGTGGTAGCATGGCCCAGTTAGTCTAGTGGAAGCTTGTTGTGTTAGCAAAAGGCTGCAAGAAGTGAATCTGCCCAGGTGTTGATCTGACTTGTTCTGCCACTGCAGCTGGTCATCTACGGAATCACTGGAGCCTTTGTGCCGCAGCAAAACATCCAGGTCCAGAACCAGGGCACGCCAGGGGCTGTCCACAACATCACTCAGTACATAGAGACAGTACTGATCCCAGGAGGCCCTGTCACTTCCCTCAACACCATTCTGACTGCTGCCAATCAGGGACAGCTGGACCAAGTGGCTGCTGGCTTCAACACTGCTGTTGCTCACAACTACACCAACCAGTTGATTGATATAGTCAAAGAGGTAAGTGCAAAAACAGCCGTCATCAAAGCAGCTCAGGAGCCTGTTACAAGGCTGTTTAAAGCCGGCCAAGGACTGTACTAGCTGACGAGCACTGAAGAGTATGGCACTGTTGCCTCTGGTCTGCTTTTAAGGCAGGACTTGCTTTGCAGCACAGATGTCACTGCAGTCGTTCATGATTGTGAGTCTATGGTTGTATTTTCATCAGTTGAACTGATCCAGAAATATGTTCCCAACGGCATGCAGAAATTATAGTGCCTACATCACAACTATGTGTATACTACCAGAACAGTGTGTGGAGCCCATACGCATGACTACTGTATGTTTGCACAGGCAATCGGGGTGCCAAACGCCATTCCCACCTTGGCCAAAATTGCCAATGAGATGATCATCCAGACGAATTGCAGTGCATTGCAGCCTTTGTTTCATGATCTATACCCTGCAATGTATTCTAGTCCTCAGAGCCTGGACTTGAACGTCCCTCAGCTGAGCGCTATCCCAGCAGAGGCTCCACGTCTGGCTCAGTGTGTTCTCAAGGGCACCTAGTCTCCCAGCTTTGCACAATGACGACCATGACGGTCGCCTGCTGCTATGTGCCCACTTGTGTGTTCAGGCCTCTGCTTTATCAAGAACAGTAGTTCTTTATCAAGCAATTGCGCTATGTTGAAATAAGCTGTGCAGACTTGCAAGCTTGACTTGACACAATATTTACAAGGGGACTTGATCGCAAACTGTGTGTTCGGTGAACCAAAGTCTGAAGCTTATATAGTACCCAACAGGCCGCTAGGACGCAGGAAGCGGGTTAGTAAATGCAGCTGACTAAGTGTTAGCCACATGGAGTCAGAGTGCCGTACTCGCAAGCAGGATCAGCAAGGCATCCGCACAGTGGCATATGGCGCCTCAGCAGTAGGGGCATCCAACGATGACTGGGTTATTGACTCAAGTGCATCCAAGCATCTGACGCCTCACAGGCAGCACCTGCGCAACTACAGAAGCGTGGCACCAAACTCAGCAGTCACCTTTGTCAATGGGCACCAAGCATCAGCTGTTGGCCAAGGCGAGGTGATGTTGCGTGTCCAGACAGCCAACGGCTGCACAGATGTCATCCTTCAGGCGGTGCTGCATGTGCCAGAAGCCACCGTCAACCTGTTCTCGACCAGGCAGGCCATGAACAGTGGCGCACAGATCACAGTCAGAGACAACAGATGCCTTGTGTCAAGCGATGACACAGTGACCATGGAAGGGGTCAGCCAGAGGGATGGAACCATGGTGATCAGGCAGAGCAGGCAGCAGCCAACATATGCACTGGCAGCCACAACAGCAGCCAAGCAATCACCAGAGGTATGGCATAGGCGCTTTGGACATCTTGGCTATGACAACCTCTTCAAGCTCAAGAACAAACACATGGTGGAGGGCATCTCAGTGCCAGCTGAAGCCTTCAAGGAGCAGCAGCAGCAGAAGCCATTCTGTGAGGAATGCACAATGGCCAAACAGCACAGGCTCCCATTTCCAGACTCAGGCAGCAGCAGCTCAAGCTTACTAGAGCTCGTACACATGGATGTCTGTGGCCCCCTTCAAGTCAAAGCAACTGGAGATGCAAGGTACCTGGCAACCTTCATTGACGACTACTCAAGACTGTGCCATGTGGTGCCATTGGGGTACAAGTCAGAAGCAGCAAAGGCAATCAGAACAGTCATCAGCTTGTGGGAAACTCAGATTGGCAACCGCTTGAAGGCAGTACGCACAGACAGAGGCACTGAGTATGTCAACTCAGGCCTGGAGACCTACTTCAATGACAAGGATGTGATCCACAACACCACAGCACCCTACACACCAGAGCAGAGCAGAGTGGCAGAGCGCTTCAACCGCACATTGATGGAAAGGGTGAGAGCCGTGCTGCTTGATGCCAAGCTTGGAAGTGAGCATTGGGCAGATGCAGCAAGCACAGCCACCTATGTCAAGAACAGGATTCCATCCAGTCACAGCAGCCAGACACCGTGGGAGCTCTTCTTTGGCAGAAAACCAGACGTCTCAGGCATGTGAGTGTTTGAGTCTAAGGCATACGTGCATGTGCCAAAACAGCTCAGGCGCAAGCTGGATCTGCTCAGCACAGCAGGCATCTTCATTGGATATGAGCCCAACTCCAAGGCGTACAGAGTGCTCATGGACAGTGGCAAGGTGCAGATATTAAGAGATGTCATCTTCCTTGAGAGGGTCCCATCAGCAGCCAACAAACCAGCTGCCACAGAAGCTGAACAGGCCAACAACAAGGTCAACGCCAGAGTACCTGACAGTCCAATCACTGTGCAAGAAGACAACGGTGAAGCAAACAGCACAGGCATTGATCTGGGCCCCACTTACTTCACTGACTCAGAAGCTGAGGAAGAAGCTACTCAGGCCACCACTGAGGACAGGGAGTACCATCCTGGTCACCATCCTGGAGTGTTCCTAGGATGGTGACCAGCACGCTGTACTCCTTTGGAAGGCCTGCCAAGAGTGACAGTGAGACCTTTGAGTCTTCTGGCTTGTGCCCAATTGCTTCCAGGTTGGTAGCAAGCTCCTTGGCTCGCGCGACAAATTCTTCAATCGACTCTGTTGGTGCCTTCTTGAGGCTGTTCAGCTTCTGTCCGAGCAGAAGGCGTCTAGCGTTGTTCTGTGCAGTGAAGGTTGCTGGCTTGGCTTCATGCAAAAGGAGGGCATCGACTACAATGAGGTGTTTGCACCAGTCAGCAAGCACATCACCCTCAGAACCTTGCTAGCATTAGCAGCAGCAGAAGACATGGAGCTCCACCAGCTGGACATCAAGACTGCCTTCCTCAACGGTGATTTGGAGGAGACCATCTACATAAAGCAGCCAGAAGGGTATGCTGAAGGCGGACCCAGCATGGTATGTCGCCTCAGAAAGTCATTGTATGGCTTGAAGCAGGCATCCAGAGCTGGGAACACACGCCTCAAGCAGGAGTTGGAAAGCATGGGCTTCACAGCTTCAGGAGCAGATGCTGGACTCTTCACAGCTCAGTACAAAGGCAGCAACATCTACATTCTGGTGTACGTGGATGACATCCTGGTGGCAGCCAAGAACCTAGCAGACATCAACTACGTCAAGGCAAGACTCAGAGCCATCTTTGATGTCAAAGACCTAGGAGAAGCAAAGTACTTCGAAGTACTTCTTAGGCATGAGTTTGGATAGGGACAGGCAGGCCAGAACACAGAAAATGACCCAGGAGCGCCTTGCTACAGAGCTGGTACATAAGCATGGACTGAAGGAGGGCAGGACAAAGAGTGTCCCAATGAGCACATCTATTAAGCTTGTGCAAGCTGAGGAGGACCAGCTGCTGGACAGAGAGGAATACCACTATAGACAGCTAGTGGGCAGCTTATTATACCTGTCAGTATGCACAAGACCAGACATCTCACAAGCCGTGGGAGTGTTGGCAAGGCACATGGCAAAGCCTAGCATGGAGCACTGGACAGCAGCTAAGGCAGTTCTGCGGTACATACCTGGCACCTTGGGATGTGGCATCACTTTCAGGCAGACAGACACTGCTGTGGGAGGCTATAGTGATGCTGACTATGCTGGTGACTCAGACACCAGGAGGTCTACCACTGGATTGGTGTTTATCTTGAATGGAGGAGCTATCAGTTGGAACAGCAGACTGCAGCCTACAGTGGCAGTCTCAACCACAGAAGCAAATTACATGGCCTCAGCTCAGGCAGTCAGGGAGGCACTTTGGCTCAAGAAACTGTTGGGTGACTTTGGCATTAAAGTGGGAGCTATGCCCATCTACGCAGACAGCGGCGCACTCAAGCTACTGAAGCACCCAATAGCTTCAATCAGATCAAAGCACATTGATGTCATACACCATTTTGCAAGGGAAAGGGTGTCCCGCAAGGAAGTTTGCTTTGCATACTGTAGCACCGAAGAAATGGTGGCTGATTGTTTCACCAAGCCACTACCAGTCAGCAAGTTCAGGTTTTGTCGTTCAGGCACGGGTGTTGCTTAAATCACTCAGTCTTTTGCAGTGTTATGCAATTGAATTTGAGTTGAACAGTTAGCACCTTTGACAGTTGAATAGTATAAGACAATGTACGACATGCTTGTAACGGACCATGGACGAATCGAACCCAGGACCTTTTCCTGGCTAGTCAAACCTCTTAGCACACTGGACTTTGCGCTAAAAGTTCGACTCTAGATGTCCACGGGACCATTTCCTAG
>JAABUP010006159.1_pt1 | contig 17396 bp, 19 predicted proteins | sample 5559201 | NCBI WGS metagenome assembly JAABUP01 (sample SAMN10711887, study PRJNA513373) | rock metagenome | isolation source: Antarctica rocks | place: Antarctica
AGGCAGCACCCATCCCACATTGTGGTGCAGTCTCGCCCACCCCCTGCGCCCCGACCCCCTGCTACCCCCGCCACTGCTGCCAAGACAGGCTCAGCTGATCCTGAAAAGGTATGCAGCTCCCTACCGCAATGTTGTCATGCTCATGCTTATATAGGTTGACTTGAGCTTGGAGGCTTTGCACATGAGTAGTGGTGCAAGTACATGTCTACAGTCTGCTACAGACTGGTGCTGTGAACCTGCTTTGCTGCGAAATCATGCATGTCAGTGCATTCAGTCTTTTCCTCTGCACTGTTTGCTGTTCAGTATGGCAACAATCAGTCAATGCATTTGGTTGCAGGCTGCTATGAGTGCCATCATGGCTGCACTGAGGAGCGGCATTGCTCCCAGTGTGGTACACAGCATGGTGGATGTGGCTGCAACAGCCCTGCGGGTCACAGCCCCCACACCTGCTTCTCCACCCCGCCCCCACACCCTCTCAGCAGATGCCCTGCACCCACCCAGTCAGCCCAAGCAATCTGCTCGGCAGCAGCCTGCTCCTTCAGAGTCGCCTCAGCAGAACATTCACGATAGACAAGGGTCACCTAAGGCAGTCAAAGCAGCAGCAGCCTCAGAGCCAGGCCCAACATATCCTGTATCCCACCAACCAGGGACTGGTGCTGTTCATGGTGCTGCAACTGAATTGGGTGCTGTACAGAGTCAGGCAGCAGCAGCAGCCATGCCTGATGCTCCATACAGCTTCAGACGGCACAGGCGCATGGACTTGCAACCCCAGGCTCAGATGATACCCTCACACCCCTCCTCCTCTTCTGCCCCGCCCACTGCTACCCAGTCTGCCACTGCTAGTCCACGTCTCAGGTTGAAGCACCGGTCATCAGCAGCCCCTGAGGCGGCAGATGAGGCTGCAGTTGAAGCGGCAGCTGAGCCGCCAGCGCCAGTCAGAACCTCAGTCAGGGTGAAACTGAGGCGGACGCCATCAGCCAACAAGCAGGCTGGTGACAGTAGTGCAGTGTCAGGCAAGCACGGGGCCAGCAGTCATGCAGGCCGCAGCCGCCGCCACCAGCGCTCTCAGGCAGCTCCACATGCAGATGATGGGGCCACGAACGGCAACATGATGCTTGAGGAGGCTGAGGTGGATGAAGCGGCTGTGGCTGGCAGCAGGATGCAAAGCAGCAGCGGCGCCCACAGTGCGCTGCAGCTGCACTCCCAACACAGTGCTTGGCAGAGTGAAGGGGCAGGAGTTCAGCAGCAGGAGCAACAGGTGGATGAAGTGAGCAGCGCCAGAGCAGGCGCTGTATCGGGTCACAGCAAGTCTCAGGACAAAGCTGAGCCTGATGCCCTGGAGGCAGCTTCACAAGATGCCTTTGGCAGTGTGGCTGATGGAACACAGGCAGGCTCTGCTGCAGGCAGTGGCCAACATGATGATTGCGGCGGGCCAGTTGACGCGACTGCTGCAAACAGCATGCATGGTGATGATCAGCCAGCTGGGCAAAGCCATGTGAATGGAACGCACAGTACTCAAGCTCAGGGAGGTGACAGGCATGGCGGCATGTACAGTGCACAGTCAGACATTGCTCAGCCGCCACCCTTCAGGGAAGTGTCCATGACAGAGAGCAACGCTGCTGGAGATGTGCCTGCTAGGCTCCGCATGTCTGAGCGTCAGCAGCTTGAAAGCATGCCTAGCACACAAGCTTGCCAGACTGGGACCTCTGGTGATGGGCCACAGCATGGATCAGGTGTTTACGGGCAAAGCAGTAGGCAGAGCGCAGGGGCACCAGCTGGTGACGCTACTGATGACAAAGGGAAGATGCCGTCAAGCTCTACTGAAGTGGCCTCTCCACAGCAGCTGCTGCATCAGGCTGCTGGACAGGATGGCAGCAGGTCGGTCGATCAGCTGCCTGTGCATGTGAATGGTAGTGCTCATGCTAGCCGCATTGTCTCTGATCGAGCTGAGTCTCAGCTGCACATTTCTGATGTGCATCAAGCAGGAACACAAGACTCTGATGAGCATGAAACATGTACATGATGTTAGTCTCTGCAAGTCTCATGATATGGTAGTGCTTTTTAGTACATTATGTTTGTCTGGTACAGTGTGACAGTCAGATCTGTTTAAGCTTTGTGTAAAATTAAAGATGCAGCGACATGATGTGCTGCTGTTGTCTTGCCTTAGGGTTGATGGGCAGTCAAAGGGCAGCAGCATGTTCGCCTTAGTCTCACAGTCACTGTGTGACAATCATTGTAAGCTGTCGAAAGATCAGTAAAGGAAGTGAGCAATGCAGACCGCTGGCCTGCGATGAACATCATTGCTGAATTGACACAGGGTGAATCTAGAACCCCTTGAACCCAGACTTCAGCTATGACCGGAACCTGTACAGTCTGGGGCTGTGAAGTCGGGATGCATGCTCAGATATATTGAAATACCTTCAGTAGAACTCTGCCCTGCAGGTGCTGTGCATGCATACAAGCATCAATCATGCATGCAAGTGCTTGGCGTTGTTATGCATGTGCTGACCGTGAGCGCCCTGAGCGTCATCCGGTCCACGGTTGCATGCAATGCAGACAGCTGTATTTGTCGTTTTGCAAGTTGATTGAAAAGTACAGCAGCTGCTGCTTGGTCATTTGGTCGATATGCATACGAGCAGCTCTGCATGCATCCCTGCAGCTGTAACCACGCGTGGGCCGCACCTTATGGCTGTGTGAGCAGGCATTTCGGGGGGGATGCTTTTCTGAGACGATCATTTCACAGTAGCACAGCAAGGGTCAGGCCCTGTCCCCGATTCGTGGAGCGAAAACGAGATTTAGCAAACACTCGTTGCTCGCAGGAGCAGGAGCCACTGCAAGTAGGGTCTCGACATGTGCAAAAGTGGAATGTCGTAACAAGGCGTGTGTTGGCTGACTTTTCAGTTGTCGACAGGTTGTGTTTGTAGCCACAGAGGCCGCACCATGGTCCAAAGTAGGAGGCTTGGGGGATGTCATAGCAGCTCTGCCGGTGAGCCTGGCAGCCAGGTATCTCATGTTACACTCAATGTTCCAATCTGCTGTAGGTTTTGGTGAGCCTGTGCTTGATGCTTCTGGCTCTGACTGCAGGGGACACGTTGTCATGACAGTCACACCTCGCTATCAGGCCTACCCCAATGTACATGACACAGGCCTGACAGTGCCTTTACAGCTGCCAGTGAATGGCAGCTGCAAGCCTTCTTACAGAGGCTCTGTTTGTGTCTCAAATGAGCTCAAGCAGGATGGGCTGCACCATGACCTGTCAGAACCGGCACTGCAGGAATGGGCAAGCCTGTACCATTGCCAGCAAGGTGGCGTTGACAGGATCTTCATAGACCACCCACTTTTTCTTGACCCCTACAAAACTGATAGTCCCTCCCATGCGAACACATATCTTTCGGGCTGGGACTTCCCAAATGTTGACCTGCGCTACAGCATACTATGCCAGGCAGCATTGGCAGCGCCAATCCTTTTTTGGCATCAACCAGCTGATCATCTTCACAAGTTGTGCCTCCAAGCCTTGGTCCGCTGCCTGCCTCAGACCCTGTCTGGTGGCATCGCACAGTATGTAGGACTTGATGAATCTGATCTAGATGGGCTTCAAATGCGTGGGGCAACCAGAGACATGCAGCATCTTGCACCTGCATCAGCACAGCGGCATAAAGGCAGTGTCAGCATGGTGCCTGGCCCAGTCAGCTTATGTGGCGGCATTGCACACCAAAAGCCCCTTGCAGCTGCAGACCAGTCCGCCCAGCAGCGTCAGCATCAGCATGGCAAGCAGCAGCAGCATGTTGACATTCTGTGGCCAGCCACAGCTGGCAAAATAGCCTTTGTAGGGAATGACTGGCCTTGCTTCCCCCTTTCGCAGCATCTCCGGCACCTGCACTGCCTAGATGGTGCCAAGGCAAGCCAATATGAGCCTGGAACAGATGCATCGACTGGCGCTACACAAGCAAGCAAGCCCCTTGCTTGCACAGCAGCCAACAGTTTTGAGACCCACATGGCGCGTCTTTTGAAAAGCGCAAGGGTTGCCTTTTGCATACATAATTTGGCATATCAGGGAATTTTTCCACAGGTGAGGCGTCATGGTTTGCTGTTTGCTCAGCTCTTGCTAGTCTGCGAGAGTTTGTGTGTTACAGCGTATTTCATCCAGAACATGCTCATCTCAGACTCCTTATATTTGTGCTGGCGACAGTCTGCTCCTTGATCGACAACTCGGATTCGTAATGTTCGCCCAGACAACTATACATGCTGTTGTTTGTGTTGATCAGACAAGTGTGAGAGTGCAGGCTCTGTAAACAAGCAGCTGCATGCATTCTGGTGCAGGAGAGTTTGCAGCGCCTGTGCCTTCCTGCCTACTCTCTGTCCAACCTACAGTGGTCCAATAGTGTGAGCAGCAAGCCAGTCTCTTCTGAGCCCAACTCCAGCACTGCATCAATGAATGGTACCTATATGGATGCAACACCACTTGCCAGCCATGATGCAACAGCACCACATTGCTGCGATGCTGCCTGTCAGGATGGTTGGCAAAGCTCAACGCCACCTCAGCTGAATTGGCTCAAGGTGAGCTGACATGCTGCAGTGTCCACCAGTGTTGCACAAGGTCAGTTTGCTGTAGAGATTCTCTATCAGAAGACAAGCTTCATGACATCAGAGCTGTACATGCAACTTGATGATGTTGTTGTGCGGCAGCAGGCAGTCCTTGAAGTTACCTTCTGGAAGTTGTTGGTCAAATATGTTTGTTTCAAATGCTTTCCGTCTTGTGTCAGTCTTTCAAATATAATTTTTGTTTCAGTCTTGTAGAAGAGATACAAAAGTGTCTTGTGATGCATTGAGCGATGCTGTGCAGGGTGCGCTGATGAGCAGCCATGCCTGGCTCACTGTTAGTCACTCCTATGCACATGACATCGTGCAAGACCCTGCTATGGGCTGTGGACTGCATGACTTGTTGAACACTAGAAGTGTCAGGTATGCACCTTCCTGACCCACTTTGACCAGCTTGTGAGTCAGTCAGGTTGTTGATCTTGCAGCAAGATCATCTATCAGCGTGACAGCTACGGAACTGCATACTTTTCAATCCCAACAGATCAATTGCATCTAATCAAGCCATCAAAGTTATGTCAGATTAGATCATGTGTTGCATTGACTCCACAGACAAGTCAGTAAGGTGACAGTGACACTGTGTTGCAGGGGCATCATGAATGGCATAGACACGCAGGAATGGAACCCTGAAACAGCTAAGTACCTCCCTGAAGATGTCAGGTACAGCGCCAGCACCGTCTCTTCGGGCAAAGCAGCAGCAAAAGCCTTGTTTCAGGAGCGTTACGGTCTCAGCATTGATGCTGACATCCCCCTGGTGGGTATGATAGGACGCCTTGCTCCTCAAAAGGGAGTCGATGTTGTCCTAGCAGCTCTGCCAGCCCTCTTGGCATCAAAGAATGCCTCTGCTGCACCAGCAGGCAGTGGGGTCCCTCATTGGTGTGGCCAACAGCAAAGCAGCCATCAGCTAACAATACTTGGATCAGGTTAGAATCCTGATTTTGATGCTGCAGTTAGTGTGATGTGTTGCTGAGTCAGCCTGCATGTTTCAGCGACTCAACAGTGTTTACTGCAGCTGAGTAGCCCTAGAGTTACTCATGAGCAAAACACATGTCAGCAGCCCTGTTATGTTGATGATTATTGCCATGTTGCTGTTGGACTGCTTCGCTACAAGTGGGTTTGACAGCAACCCTTTGAGTGCTGCTGGTGCAGGTGACTTCTGGATGGAGTTTGTTCTGGGTAAAATGTCTAGCATGTTACCTGGACAAGCCGTTGGCTTGCCATGTTTCAGCGAGGAGGCTGCCCACCTGCTACTTGCTGCAGCAGACTATCTGCTTGTGCCGTCCCGATTTGAGCCTTGTGGACTCGTGGCGCTTTGTGCTCTTCGCTATGGAGCAGTGCCTATTGCAACCCCTGCTGGGGGTCTGCAAGACATTGTGACGCCCAAGGTCTGGTGACACAGATGCTTTGGCTTGTTTCCATCTTTGAAGTGGCATCGGACTAGTGCTTCAACTGAGTTTTTGTGCGGCATGCTGTGACTACATGTAATGTTCAGACCAAGTTTGTAGCAGGTCACGTGCTGTTTCCACATTGTGTAACTTGCTGCTGACAGGTTGGATACACCCTGAGTGCCATAGGAGAGTATGGCAACACAGCACATCTGCGACGCGATGCACAAGCTCTAGCTGCAGCGACTCATCATGCTGTTGCTGACTACGGCAGTTCACACTACCTCGCGGCTCAGCAGATTGGCATGAGATGTGATGTCTCCTGGGATTTGCCAGCTCAAGAATGGGAAAAGGTATGTCAAAGTCATGGATGCTGCCGCAGTATATGCATTGCTTGCTTTTGCAATTGAGTGAGGCAAGCAGCACTCTCTGATGGAGACCATATGTTGTGCAGGCATTGCATGACATGCTGATGACATGAGGATAGCCATCTGGTCCGACAGGACAGACAATGGGCAAGCAAGCATCAAGCATTGGCCCACTTTTGAGTGAGAAATGAGAAAGAGAGAAATTCCTACTTTGTACTAGACACATGCATGCATGTATCAATGTACATTGTTACATGCGTCCGAGAATAAGCACATTGATTAGCCGTAATACAGCATTGGTACCTAGTAGTCAGTAGTTGTGTGAACACACACAAACATACTTTGAAAGCTTTCAAAATCAATGAATTCGATCAATTGCTAACTGGGCAGAACACTCATGTTGGCGCTGTTCTGCTATAGTGTGCAACCAGTTTTTGGAATCCTTGAAAAGTCATGCTGGTTGTGCTTGCACGCCCGGTAACACTGGCTGCAGCTTCCATCATAGCGCTGATCTCATCATCATCAAAGTTGTAGCCTTGCTCAAGTGCTACCTGCAGCAAGCATTCTCATGCTGCTGATATGGCATCACAGAAATTAACTGAATGCTGATTTCTCGAATTGCATGACAAGCTAGGACGGTTGTGTGCACGCTGCCACCTTCCCCTTGTCTTGCCTGGTCAGCAGCAGCAGTGAATCCTGGCTGTTCTGTACACATCAACAGCTTACAGCAAACGGTATTGTTGCACATGCAAGCCCCTCTAGCCCAAGTTATGCAAGAAATATGCAGCAGGCACTGCATACCACCAGGCCACACCTCTGATGATGCAGAGCACATGACACAACTTTGTTCATCTGAGGACATAAGGTCTCCATTTGCTAAATCTACAAGATACATCAACAGAATTGTGTTGTGTCACTCACCCGAGAGATGTCCTGTGTGCTGATGACACTTCTGTTGCTCGAGTTGAACGTGCTAAATGCTTTCTTCATCTCCTCTTCAGTTGGGTTCACAAGTCCAACCCTGCCTGTGGCTTTGGCTTTTCTCGGCTTTGCAGCCTTCTTTTGCGTCTTTGCCTTTGCTGGCATTGTGTCTGGGGGCTGATTCTGTGTATCATCAGCAGCTTCTTCCACTTTACCATGTTTCCGCTTACCTGCTTTCGTGGTAGTCTTGCTGTTCTTTTGCTTGCTGCCTGCAACACACACCGGGACGCAAATTGCACACGTGCTAGTGCGTTGTGAGACACGGTGGTGAGATATGAAGGCAGACACAAGAGAAACAGCAATCTCCAAGTCACAGCATACCAGTATGCCCCTCCAGAGACATTGCCAAGGCCTGCTGCAGCTGCAAGTCTTCTTTGTCATCTTCAACACTATCAGCATTTGCAGCATGCAAAGCATTTGCAGTCACATGTAGCACTCAGACAATGGAGGCATGGCATGCAATCAACCCAAGGACTGCTGCATTGAGTTGGCATTTCGTTGCTGCCTTTTCGTGCTATTAGGTGTTTGCAGAGGTGGATAGCAAGCATGGGCTAACAGAGTCTTGCCTGAATGCTGTACGTTCCCTTCAGGGCCGTCTGAAGCTTCTGAAAGGTCATCATCATCACTCTCAGAAGATGTCTGCTGAGTCACATCTGCAGATTCAGCAAAGAGCACATTGGCTCAGGTCGTTAAAGTGACGTTCGTATGCACAGTGCCAGACACTGATGCTGCTTCACCTGTGGGATCAAAATCTGCTTCTTGTGCAGAGTGTTTCCTTTTTCGTGATGCTCTGTTTGCTTTGCTCCGTGCAGCAGGCTGACTATCACTGTCACTGTCTTCAGCATCTGACGAAATTGACTGCTCATTGCTACTGCTGTCAGCAGAGTCCTCTGCCTGCTGTTGCAGCTTGGCACGTGTGCGCTCAGCGCCTGCGCGCTTTGACTGTCGTGCAGGCCCTGATGCCACATACTTCTGGCGCACAGCTTCTTTGGCTGCCTCCTTCTGTTGCAGTGCAGCTAGCAGAGGGGCAGCTACATCGTCTGCCTTCTGTTGGACCTGTAAAGAACAGAGCAGCGCTCCAGCAAATATGCAATCAAGGCAATGACAATGCTGAGGATACCTCTGTGATTTTATATCAAGGCAAACAATGTGACTTGTATGCAGAGGTGCAAGCAAACCTTGAGCTTTGCTAACATAGCTTTATTGCGGCGTATGCGCTCCTCTCTTTGCAGGTCATACTCATTAGGCTCGGCCATTTGCTGCTGTTCAGCTGTATATCCACCACAAGAGCGTTGGGCAAGAAATAAGGTTTGAGTTAAGCAAATTCCTCACAGCTGCTATGCTTCAGTGCAGCTATGCAGATCACTGCTGTGGCAAGAAGCTGCAACTGTAGCCTCAGGCCGTAAGCTGGACAGCAGTCAGCAATGGCAACACCTTTTGTCTGGTCTTGACTGTCCAATGGATATCGAAGTTTCCCGGTGGTTAACTGTTTCTTGACCAAATTCAAAGCAAACTTCGAAAGCTGCTGATGTTGCGCAGTCAACAGACTGTGGCTGCCTAGCATAAGACATTCGTCTGCCACGATTTCAATGCCTCGACCAAAGTTGCATCGTGTAGTGTGTGACTGCCTCGATTGTGAGCAGGACATGTCAAAGCCTGCGCTGTCAGCTGAGTCATCAGCTGCAGCCAGGCAGGATCCTCCACCAAAGTGTCTATTGATCCACGCAGAACCTGCCTGGCCGTACGACAGAGACAGGACAGCTGATGCATCAACTTCAGGAGCTGCTGCAACTCCATTTCTGCACAGACTTGCTCAACAAGGTTGTTGTGGGCTGGTGTCCTACCAAGAAACTCCTCAAGGTGTTTGCCACTGCCTGGTTTGAAAATTGTGCTCTGTCCTTGTCCTGACAGCATACATGTGCTATAACAGGAAGTACAGTGAATGGTCTGGCACAAGTCTTGCTCCAGGTCTGACAGGCAGCTCGCAAGCAGCCAGAGTCCGCAATATCTGCTGCACTTATCAACGGCAGGCACTTGCTGCAGGGTCAACACTCTAAACCGTCACTGTCAAGCAGACTACAAGTAAGGTTCGTTGTGCATTGCAACGCTGAACACATTGCAGAACAGCTGACAATACAGCACAATCTCCAGTTATCAACAAACAATACAACACACTCTGACACTGATGTTAGACACAGATGATTATGTTGCGCACAGTGTAAGCATGGACTTGCAGGTACAATCATATGCAGGCATGCTTCATGAGTACTTCTGAAAGTGCCTCGTCGATTGCTATAGAAGCTGGCATGACAATCTTGCCCATCCTTTCAAACAGTACATCCAAAGCTAGGAACAGCAACTGCCTATCTGGATGGCCACAATCTTCAGACATGGCACAAAGAGCCATGGAGGTACTTGGTAAGTCTTCATGTTGTCTGCAAATCACAGCACTGACACGTTTCATAGACATGCAGCTTGGTGCTAAAGCCGTTTTGTGCATGGCAGTAACCAGTGGGCTCATCTCTGATCTGCATGCAGGGTTGGATACTTCAGACATGGCTCAACCCACAGAGTCACACTCCTCCACTGCAGGCAGCAATGCCAGCGTTGAAGATGATACAACTGATCTGTTGATGCTGCACATTGCACAGCCGGCTGAATCTATTCAAGCACAGCTTGAGCTGCCTGAAAGTCCACCTGTCTCTGACCCCAGACTGGGTGACCTGGATGGTGGTCATGATCAGCCCTCGCCGCTTCCTGCCCCACCACCGTCAACTTTATGTCAAAGCAGCTTTGGTGGGGCCACCCGCAGCGCTGCAGCAGCATACAGCTGGCTGAACGACCTGGTGTCATGTCTGTGGAAGATGCCTGCCTTCCACCAATCTGTCCTGCTGGTGTTGCTGCTCACCAATCCGCACAACTCTGACCTGCAACGCTTTCAGGTAACTCTATCTGTGTATAGTCTCATGCATTTCTGCGCCTGCCATCAAGCAAGTTGGTGCTAACATGTTCCTAGATGCTGACAATTCAAATCTTGGGGTCATTGTCAGCACAACTTGATGTCTGCTGGGTTGCAGAAGTCTGCTGTGTTCCAACACAATGTATATGCTGACAGCATTCTTCTTAGGCTTGCGTGGAGGTACAAGACAACTGGCAGAGCCTGTTGCTGTCATTTTGAAACATGTCTTTTAAAACATGTCTTTTTGTGTAGGCCAATCAATCAGCTGATGTCTGTTTTGAAATGGACGGCTTCCCAATAGTGGCTAGACCAATGCAGAGCCATCGCATCAGCAACATGAAGGCTGTGTCTCAATGTCTGGCTAAGTCATCTGTAATGGTTCAACACCTGCCAGGAGTTGTCAGGTACGTGGTGCAAACAATGTGTTGTCTGAGCATATACAAGGCAGTTACCATTGATCCCAAGCTCATACCCATCCTTTCCCTGCAGGAAGTGCAAATGATATGTACCTGTCTTCTCTGTCAAAGACACATTGCCATCACACAACTTAGCATGGCCAAAATGTCTTTTCAGTGAGACAAGGCTGTTGGGCCATGTGTTGATCATACTTCAGACATGGCACTGCAGGTGCGACAATGTGCAGAGTTTGTCCTTGACTGACATTGTGAAGCATGGTGGTGGGTGCTGCATACTAGCAGAGCACATCCTGCCAGAATTGGCATACAAGCTGGGCAGAGCTGCAAAGTATGGTGCATAGAAAGTGCACCTGCAGCACTGCAATGGCTTGTATCGATATCGGCCACATGACCTGCATACCTGCAGCCTCTGTAGTTTTGTCAGGGCCTCTGTAAGTTTGTCAAGCAAACACAGATGTCTGGTTATCGTATTCGTACCACTGACGAAACAACAGATATTTGATAAATTGCATGCCATTGTGTTGCGCTGCGCTATATAGTCATGCGTGTACAAAAGACGCAGACGCGTATACACGCAATGTATACTGCCTGGCTTTTCAGTGCAGCTAGACAAGACGTTTGCAAGGGGATTAAGTGAATTGTGCAACCCAAGCTTGACATTCCTTGGATGTGCATCGTTTTGTGTATATCAATTGCACAGCACGCACCTCAACAGTACGTGACCATGCACCCCAACAGGTGCAACACCAGATCTCTAGATCTAGGGTGCAAATGGTATCTTATATTGGGCATGATTGATGCCCTGAACACAGCGAAAGGTGCCAAAGATGCAGCTTGCTTCACAAGACAGCACCTCTCACGAATACATCAAAGCCAACAAAAGGAGACAAGGCCATCGGAACACCCATAAGCCAGATATGAAACAACATAGCTTGTTAATTGTGTTGCTGCTTTCTCCCTCAATAGCTTGTGACAAGCCTGGGCTATCAAGCAGACGTCATGTGACGAATCATTCAAGCTGTAAATTCAAACAACTGATGCACCTTACAAAGCAGGCATATGTTCCACCTCCATGTAGGAAGTTGCTCAACTGCAGCAGGAGCACACCAGAAAGGTGAGGACCAAGGAAAGCATGGAACAACAAAAGACATGCAGCAAAAACACGTTCAGCACAAAGCACTTTGAGTCAGTACTCATTGTGTATGACTGTCAATTAAAACAAGTAGTTGTCAGAGCATTTCCTGTGATTTGCGGACTATGCGCGCAACCTTTTTCCTAAAGCCCTCGCGGTCGTCTCTCCACTGCTTGGCTGCATCAATGTTTGCCGGTGACTCATCATTTGGAGAAGACAGCATGGATATGATTGAGATCATGATACTTTCTACCTGAACACACAAGCAGAGCATCTGACTTGAGCCATTGTGACCGAACCAGAAAATTGCGCTGGCAAGCAAGCATTTCCACCGTCTCACTATACATGCTAGGAATAGTCTCATTTGCAATGGTCAGAAATCAGCAATCCCTTACCGATTGCACAGGGGACCAACGCTCTGAAGCAGTCTCATAGCCATGGGGGTCATCTCCAGGGCTATGCAGTATGGAGATACACACCCGGCCATCATTGTACACTGGATCAAAGCACAGCTCAGGCAATTAGTGTTACCAAAAACGTGCAGCCAACAACCTGGGCTCAACTCACCATTAGGGTGCCACATCTCTGATGTGAACCTGCAGGTTGGTGGTGAGTTCGGATAGTCTGATGCAAATGATAGGACAGCATTAAAGAATCCTCCCTCGCTGCAGAGACAAGCAAGGCAGTCAATACAAGCACAGCCTGAATGACATCCTCACTGCAGCACGGACAGCTTACTAGAGTGTATCTGGAGGGCCCATAATAGTCACAGCCCACTCAAACAGGCTACTGTCATCCACTAAACCGGCTGAAAAACCCTCGACTGGCCTTTTAGTCAGATCTGTAACAAGCGGACGTGGATGCGGAGTAGTCCTCACATGACGTAGAGATTTCAAATCGTGCAATACTTGGATTTCGTGAAGGAGAGTTTGCCGACCTTTCAGTTGCTTTCTCAGCAGCAGTGAAGCTTGATCCATTGCGGAATGGAGCCTGGGGCAAGTATTGACCCCGGCCAATCACAAATGCAGTCTTGTAGGCCAGTCCCTCTGTGTACTTACGAGATGACCTCAACGATCAAAGGGCAGAATGCAATACTGCCGGGCTTGTTCTCAGCAGAGAAAGTGGTAAATATTTAGCGGTCAAGGGCAGTGAATGCAGGTGCAGCAGAGCAAGTGACTGTATGGACTGCTGCAGCTTGTGTCCTGTACTGGTTGTGACGAGTTGCCGGAGCGCGTTGTTGCATACGCACGCCGCAAAACGGGCTCTTCGTCGGACTTTGGTCAACCTGTTCTCGCAACTCTGCGCCAGCCCTTTCGCGTTGATTTGCTTAGTGTGGTGCATTTCGAACTAGTGCGACCTCTGATGCTCTCAACCTGCTCTTGTATCAGTCATTCCACGATTTGTGAGCTTCGATCTAAAGCTGACTCAGTCCATAGACCAGATCGTCAGCGCGGAAATTGCAAAGGGACGCTCAAATCTGGGCAAACGTTTGACAGAAACGAAACCAGAAGAGTCAGAGTCACCGGCACGGGGTTTCAGTCACCAGCGGTAGGTCAGAGAAGACCGGGACTGCATGCCGTCAACCACACAGACTTTTCAGCAGTGGTACGCAAGCATAGTCGTCGAGCCAACTCTTCCGCCCCTCATCTTCACGACAAAATGTTGAAAACATGTGCTCTGTCAGGTGGAATCGCAAGAGGACCTGGTAACGTTTGTCCAGTTGCAAGCTATTGCAGAATACAGGTGCATCCCTCACCTTTTTGAACCTGATCTTTGGGTGCCATCCTGGACCTGGTCAAAAGCTGGGACAGCACACTTTTCGTTTTGCAGGGGCATGCATTTGAGGTTGCAGACTTTGGGCCCAGTGTACAGAATTGTCTGCCGAGATGGTATGACACTGCTGGCCTGCCTGTGAACGCCGTGAGATGCCTTGCCAATCACTATGGGTAGGCTTTGCATTCAGGAGATGCGGCCGGACCTATCTTGGCAACAACTAATGGGTTTGTGTTGTCACTGCTGAAGCTCATGCATTGTGACACCATGCAGGTATTTACACCTAGGTATGCACTATCACTCACATGTCGTAAGTGTCTATACAGTTCCAGCCTGAGACGTCTTGAATGTCGCACAAAACGTGTCCAGGCTTGCAGAGGCTGACAGAGAGCGCATCAGAGGGGGCGGCTTCTTTGGTCTTAGTCTGCTCATTGTAGCAGCAATCATGAGCCATGGACATGAGTGTGGTTGTGTCAAGGCAGAGATGCTTGCTATCAATGATGATGGTGCGGCATGGCGAAATTGGCTTCTAAGCTTCATTGCTAAACACTCAAGTTTGCTGGTTTTTCTCTGATGAATGTTGACCTGTTTTCGCATGCTTTGCAGACCACCAACATGCTAGGCTTGTCAAGTATTACAGACGGATGGGATTTGAGAAAATACTGGAAGTGGGCAACAACGGGTTGTCTGACCTTCCACACCTGCTTGTGTGGGGTGGAGCTGGCACTAGAATGAACTGCAACCCAGAGCAATTTCTTCGGCGTTGGGCTCCTCTGCTCAAGAAGAGCAACAAAGGAAGCCTGTAACACCTGGGCAAACAGGGTGCATTTCTGACAGCATGCCCTCGGCCTGTGATTGCTTATTGCGCCTGTGTGTATTTGTAGCTGCCCTCAGCGTGCTGATACCGGACTTCAAGTTGAGGTGCCAATCAAGCCGTTCGAGGTCATGGGTATATACAGTGAGTATCATTTGTCTTGACACACCTGCCCTGGCGTATTTATCGTAATTTGTAAGCCGGCAGTTCCTTCGCGTGCATTTCCCCAAATATATATGCATGCATGCAGTCTTGCCCATAAAGCAGGTCGCAGCTGGTCTTTGTTGTGGCACAGCACCGAGATCTGCTGGCCTCTGAGTTTCTGGAAATTAGGTTGTGAATGAATCTGCACGTTCCCGTGCACTGGCAAGCATGTTCCGTGTTCACTTTACCATACCAAAGGTTCTTTGGTCGTGGCCTAAACTGGAATTGTGAAATAAATGCAAATCGCCTGCAATCAATGTTCTGTTGCTCACTAACAGGCACTCAACAACAAAAACAGCAAGCCAACCCTGCAAACAGGTCATGATATACAATATGTCAAAAGACACACTCAATAGAGTACACAGCTGAGCTGCATCTGAACAGGATGGAATGAAGCTGATTCAGTGCTGCTCAGTCTTGTGAGGGCCAAGTATCAGGTGCTATGCGCAAGCCTCTGGCAGAGTCACTCTCCAACAGTCATGCCGAAGCCAAACTTGTAGTCTTTCTTGACATGGTCAAGCTCTGCTGACAGTATGAAATTCACGCCAACATTGACCCTTTCTTCCAAGTACGCCCCAACCTTGCCATCTGTGTCTACCTTCCCTCGCAACCGACACTGCCGCAACATGTAGTCATACCCAAAGCTTGCAGCGGGCTCTCTAGTGTTCCAGTTCCACATGAAATCACTCGCAAGGGTCACCTGCAGGCAAGGCTATGGCCTTTCAGACCAGGCTATACACACAGGTTGACGTCAGCAACACATAGCAGGCTTCAGCACAGACACACACAATGTACAGGAAAAAAGGGCTATTCAGCATTTGCTCACCTTTTCACTGAGTCGGTGAGCATAGTTGAGTGAGACCAGCCCCGTCGTAGCTATTTGCGCAGTCGCTATATGCTTGTCACCCTGATGCCGCGCTGCAAAGCCCACTCCTGACTTCATTGCTTGGCTGAGCCAAAATGTCTCGCCTCCCAGGGCCAAATTGGGTGTCACACTTTGCAAATAATTGAATCCTGCAGACAGCACGGATCATGAGCTGTCTTTAGGCGCAACACAGGACCAGCTGCAGTTAGTGAGCAGCAGCGCTGCAGATGAATTGCTGGAGACACAGCAAATCTATACATGCTCAAAAAAGGTTGATGAAGAACAGCCAGGCGTACCATAAAAGCCTCCATTACCAACCTTTGCTTGACTGTTCCAGTCCTTGCCCTGCAATGACAGAAATTGGCAAGGTTCATTGCCAGTCCAAAAATTCACCAACTATGACTCATTGCATCCACATCGCCTGCTTACCTTGAAGTCCAGATCCAGCATGACATGCGATTGACCCTCATCTTGGACAAGCTGTAGCTGCGTCTTTGCTGAGATCATCTCATTGACGTCATACCTAGGAGCAGCAGTAATTCAGCATTGTGGCTGAACAAAACATAAAGGCCAGGAGCAGAGTGTCACCAATAAGACAGTTGTCTATACTTTAAGTTTTGCTGTCATCATGTAGACTGCACAAACTTACTTTACTCGTCCGGTAAGTCTGCCATCGTTGGTGATGCGGCCAATCATCATGTCACCCTGCAAGACAAAGCAAGAGCAATACAGCATGAAGATGCACAGCAACATGTGAATGTTTGCTGCAGCAGCTTGAACAAGCCTCTCAGATCCTCACCTTGCTGCTGATGAGGTTGGCGCCAAACTCATAAGTTCCAACAGGCACCTTCAATGTTGCGCCAGCCCCACCCATGGGCATTTCAACATTCCCCATATAGATGCTGTAAACACATTACAATGCTCAAGTTCCTGGATGGCATATTGCATTGCATGTCTTGCAGTGGGCACAAAAGCATACCTGTGGGTGACTGCAAAGTTCATGTTCAGTGGCTTGCTGAAGTCAAACTTTAGACCCTCAAATAGGTCTGGCTTCAGAGACACTGCAGTTTCAAGTAATTTGCTGATGAGACAGTCCGCATGTCACTAATTTTGTTTTGTTGATGCTGCAAAGCCTTGAAGCCAAATGCCAACCAGTATAGTTGCGGCTTCACAGTGCAGACTTGTCATGTCAGGCAGCAGCTCATACTTAGAGCCTCTCTTTGCAGTTCTTCATACTTCACGGGACAAGGTAGATTGGCATAATCTGTGGCGGGTCTCCTGGCCTGTAATAGTCACATGTTGCTTGAGTGACCTAAGTAGACGAGGCATGTTGCACTTGCGAGCCAGACGGGTGTACCCCTTGTTGTTTGGCAATGGCTGCTGCAGCTGGTGGCAAAAATCCAGGCGATACGCCCGATGGGCCAAGAGACGGGCCATCCTGAACGGGCTCTCTAGCTTCTGCGGTACTGATCATAGACCCCATACCAGTATGTAGTATAGTCTCGCAAAGATTGCACAAGTACACAAACGCTCAGTTTCGGTTCATCACTGATACATCCGGGATCGGTTGCTGTGCAGAACCAATCCGCCAATCCACGAAATGTTGTCTTAGCTCCTACAGCATGTGGCGGTGCCGTTCCTGGGGCCCAAGGGCAGTTTTCTACAGGGCGATTGAGAGCCTCATTCAGGGTGAATGATGCTGCAGTAAGTTTGGACAAGGCTGCTGTAAGTTTAGGCATTGAGGATGAGTTAGATGTGGGTACTGTTATTGGCAGCGAAACCCATTGTGCACAGACATGGCATTAGAATAGTCTCAGCAGTGTTGCTAGGTACCAACCCTTGCAGCCAGAATATGTCCTAGCACCTTATCTTTCAGCAGTCAAGGGCTTCAAGAGCCGAAAAC
>JAABUP010006160.1_pt1 | contig 17386 bp, 18 predicted proteins | sample 5559201 | NCBI WGS metagenome assembly JAABUP01 (sample SAMN10711887, study PRJNA513373) | rock metagenome | isolation source: Antarctica rocks | place: Antarctica
CCGGTACACCACTGCGCCACCAGCTCACGTCGTCGGCACCGGGCTCGAGCAGATCCAGGAAGCGCTCTACCAGCAGAAAAAGGGCGTATCCGCGCAGAAACTGGTGGTGACGCTGTGAGCGACAGCGTCTCCGCGGTGCGGCAGGCAATAGGCCCAATAGGTGCCTTCCTTCCCTACCCCACATCCGCCGCGCCCGACATCGGCGACCAGATCGCTGCGGTACGCCGGCTGGAACGAGTGGGGTACGGCGCCGTTTGGGTCAATGAGGTCCCCGGCAAGGACGCCCTCGTGCAGCTGTCGATCCTGCTTGCGAGCACCGATCACATCGTGCTCGGTGCCGGGGTAGTCAACGTCTGGTCCCGGTCGCCGCACACCACCCACGGCGCCGCCACGCTGCTGGCCCAGGCGTTCCCGGACAGATTCGTCCTCGGTATCGGCAGTGGTCACCCCGGTCAGGCCGAAACGGTCGGTCAGCAGTTCGGGCAGCCACTGGCCACCATGCGCGATTACCTGGGCAAAATGACGGGGATTACCGCCGGCTCGGCGACCGCCACGCCCTACCCCCGCCTGATCGGTGCCAACGGCCCCAAAATGCTGAAGCTGGCCGCCGAACTGGCCAACGGGGCGATCCCCGCCCTAGTTGACCCGTCGGTCACCGCCCAGGCCAGACGAACAATCGGACAGGACAAACTACTCGTCGTGCTGATCAACGGCGATGAGGCAGTAGGTGATCCGGCCGCCGTCGCGGCGGCCGCCGCAGCCCACTGGACGTCAGGTGCCGACCACGTCGTCGCGCTGCTCCCGATGGGTACCGAACTAACCGCTGGCGTGAACCGGCTGGAACGACTCGCGCCACCATTGCACGAGATATCAATCTCGGCCAGATAGGTCGCAGATGATCCTGCACCTGCCTGTCGGCAAGGCCAAGGAACACGAACGCCGACTGGTGGTCGACGTCCCGGTCTCGGGTGGCATGAGCCAGTCGGGCCAGTATGTCGCGGCAGGCGACGATGGTGTCTGAAATCCGCCAGAACGGATCCTCGGTGAGGCCTGCTCCCCGAAGGGATTCCGTTCCGGTTACCGAACCGCATACGACAACGCCGCAGGTCAACGCAGGTGTTGGTCGTGGGGTGTTCCGCAAGACCCGCCCGCAGTGAATCCCGGTGACGGGGGGTTACGTGACAACGGTCCAAGGGGGGTTGGGGTACACCCCAGACGCACACCACGACCAGACCCGGCTCGTGTGCAGCTACGGCCCCGATCCGACCTGATGCACACTCCTGCCCGAGGATCTAGACGTCCGGGAACAGCGGTCGGTCTCGGGAGCGCCGAGCGCGCATGGGGGGTGTATCTTGGCAGGTGCCCGTTACGTTGAGCTTCGGGAAGTGAGCCCGAGACCCGTCCGGACGGACGTGGCGCTCGGGCTTCGCGCATTCCCGGGCCTCGGACCGGTTCACACGTCGCGGACCAGGCGGACAACCGGCTCAACACGCCGTCGCCACTGCCCGCCCCGCGCCCAGCACCACGCCACCGCGTCGGGCACAGCCAGCAGTAGCTCCGCCGAGGCCCGGAGGTGGTCGTACCGCAGCCGGTCCCGGCACCCGGCCGCGCGGGCGAACTCGATGAGACGCTGTGAGTCCCAGCGCAGCAGGGAGTCGTCCTGCTCGAGGACCAGGCGGGTCTCCCCCGCTTCGGCGGCCGCGTCCGCGACCACCGCCCGCAGACACTGCTCCCGCGCCTCCCGGTCCGTTCGGTAACGGCGGCCGGCGTTGTCAATGACGACCTCGACCTGCGCGGCCACCAACGCCCCGACGATCTCCCGCCGCCGGGAGTCACGCTCAGTCTTCATGTGCAACCGGCGCTGCCCGGGTAGCACCAGCCCGCGCACCACCCGCCGCAGCGGCGCGACGTCCCCCGACACCACCGCCGCCGCGGCCACCACGTAGCCCTGCTGCTTGGTCTCATCGAGAAAGACCTGACGCGTCACGGCCCCGGCCTCTTGATCCCGGGGTCCAGCCGCCGGTACAAGGTGGAGCGGGACACCCCGACCACGGCGGCCACCTCCACCAGCGGGGTGCCATCGGCGATCATCCGCTGCGCCTGCTTCGCTTTCGCCGGCGTCAGCACCGTCGGCCGGCCCCCAAACCGGCCGCGGGCGCGGGCCGCGGTCAACCCAGCCTTCGTTCTTTCCTGGATGAGCTCCCGCTCGAAGGCAGCCAACGACCCGAAGACATGGAACACCAGGCGCCCACCCGGGGTGGTGGTGTCGATGGCCTCCTGCAAAGACCGGAACCCCACCCCCCGCTCCTCGAGCCCACGGACGGTGTCGATCAGGTGCGGCAAAGACCTACCGAGGCGATCCAAACGCCAGACACACATCGTGTCCCCCGGACGCAGCGCCGCCAACACCTCGCCCAGCTGAGGCCGATCAGATCTCACGCCGGACGCGACGTCGGTCCACGTCCGCCAACACCCCGCGGCGCTCAGGGCGTCGTGCTGCAACGCCGGGTCCTGCCCGGCAGTCGACACCCTCGCGTACCCCAGCAGCTCCCCCACAGCGACGCACTGTGCCACAACCCACCGACAAGCCTGCCCGCGGCACGTAGACAGTGACACCGGGAACTGCAACAGGGTCCGCACTCGGCCACGCAGCCCGGACCAGGGGCTCCACCCACCTGCCCAACCCCACCCGAAGGTGTCGCAGAAACGATCATTTATGAGACACCTTTCGGCTGGCGACGTTCGCCCAGCTCGGTCCCGTAACGCGTGTCGTATCTGCGTCTGAGTCACACTCACGTTCGTCACCAGGCTGCGTACCGCCGCGACCATATGGGGATCGTCAATCGCCACGCCGCAGCACAGCAGACCCACGCTCAGCCGGTCGGCCCTTTCCTACCCACGCTCCTAGACAACGGCTCGTCGGCGGCGAGGCCCTGCACGAGCGCTTGATAGGTCGATCGGTGTGGCTCGACTCCCTGGGCCGATGGCTTCCCCGCGGTAGGCGGTGGCCATCTGGTTCACCGTCCGCCCGGGCGCGTACTTCACCTGTTGCCCGTGCGCGGCCAACAGAGCAAGGAGCAGCCCGGACATCGTGCCCGTGACATCGACACCCCAGCTCACCTGATCGGCACGAGACAGCACACCCCTGATCGCCTCGAGGAGGGCGCCCTCGTCGTTGACCACCTTCGATGACCACACGGTGGTGCCGGCCTCGTCGATCAGGCAGACCCAGTGGTGGCCCTTGCCGACACCGACGCCCGCCCACCCGTGCGGAATGGACAACTCCACCGGCCCGAAAGACTCCCCGCTGACAGACATCCCTAAACAGCGACCAAAACGCGCATCTCAATCAGCAGCCGAGGCGCCCCGGAGAGCCAGGCGGCCAATCCATCGGAGCCATCCAGCGGCAATCAAGGCTCAGCCACACCCGGCCCTCCCGGGCCACTCAAGACCTTAGGGATCGAGGCGAAAACACTCGCGCCCTTGGAAACAGCGCCCGGTCATCGTTCCTCCTGCGGGTCGAGCAGCGTGACACCCGATGCAGCCTCGCGCCCGGCTTGGGAGAGACCTTTTACCCGCTTGATATTTAGGTTGCGCGAGATGCACCAGCATCACGTAAGGTGCAGGCGTGAGCGCAACACGCATTGAAGACGTATTTAAAGTTACCGGCGTACCACCTACACCTTTGTTAGGCCCTCTGAGTACAATCATTTACAAGTGGCTCTGCGTACCCCAGGCAGAGGGGTAGTGGTGGAAGGCCCTTCCGGCATCGGCAAATCGACTGCAGTCGCAAAAGCGCTGGAAGACATCGGGCTCGACCCCGATGTTACAAACTCAGCGCCCGTGTACCTGCAGACGTCGAGTACCTCGACATGCTCGGCGAATTAGGCGATTTTGGGACGATCGTCATCGACGACTTTCATCGTCTCGATGCAGCTACCAAGGCTCGGATCGCAGATCTGCTTAAGGTAACTGCTGATACAGAAGATCCGCTACGTAAGCTGGTCATTATCGGCGTAAACGAAGCAGGAAGCGCCTTGATCGAGTCGGCGCCTGACCTGGCCAATAGGATCGATGTTATCCGGTTCGAGACGGAACCAGCGAACAAGATTGACGAGCTAGTCCTAGCTGGCGAGATCGCCGCCAACTTAAGCATTGAGGCCCGCACCCTAATTTCCGAAAAGGCCAGTGGCAGCTTTTTCATCGCACAACTACTATGTCTCGATGCCTGCATACAAGCAGGAATTCTTGAGGTACCCTCTCAACCGACGGTGGTGGTCACTTCCTACTCATCGGTGCAACGCCGCGTGGTCGAGCGACAGCGGGTCCGTTTCGGGGCAGCTGTACGCAACTTGCACGTGGAACTAAGTTCCGCCCTGGCGGCAGAGCTCCGTACCTTCACATTCTAAGATGGTTGGCGGAATCCGATTCATGGAGCATCTCAATTCCGGAAGCAATGCGGAAGCACATCACCGAAAAGGCCAGTGTTGGTGTGGTTTTTGACCGAGGCTACTTGGCCGCTCTCGCGCAGCAACCTGAGATCGCTAAACTGATGCACTTCTCTGACACCGGGATTCTATCGGTCGAGGATCCAATGCTCGTCTACTACCTGCGAGCAATAACGTGGAGTGAGTTTATAAAGGAAGTCGGATTTACCAAAGTTGATTACACCGAATCGTATGACACGGCGCTTTCCTTCGCCGGAGAAGACCGTCAATATGCCGAACACCTCCGGAATGCGCTGGAAGACTTCGGCCACGCAGTATTCTACGACGATGCGGAGCGGCATCTGATGCTCGGTGAGGACGTTGAAGCTTATCTAGGGCCGATCTACGCGAGTGGTTGCAGGTATGTCTTGGCCGTGCTCGGAGAGATGTATGGGCGTAAACGGTGGACGCTCTTCGAGGCAGATCAGTATCGCGACCGAATCGACCAGGGACAGGTAATCCCTATTTGGTCGAAAAAGATACCGCCGACCCCCTTTGACGAAACACGTCGTCGTGGCGGCCTTGACTTTGACCCTGATGGAGACCTTTTAACCCAAGCCCGGGCTCACGCTGAGATTATATCAAAGAAGCTTGCGGTCCATACGGGGTAATTTCTTCGCGAATGGTCCCGCAAGCCGGTGGCGTAGCGGGTGCCCGCTTCAGTGTGCTGTGGCCCCGCGCTCCGAGGCGGTGCCGCCCGGGAGCGTCGGCTGTAAGTCAGTCAAGCGTTGGCGAGCCAACCGCTCCAACAACTCCGGTACCGACCCCTTCGCCGAGCCCTCCAGCTGCACCTGACACTGCCGCACCACCGCAGCGATCACCGGCAGCCGGTGGACCCGCTCGAACTCACCGAACAAGCGCTCGGTGACGTCACAAAACGACTCGTCGCTCATCCCTACTCACCTCTTTGATCAAGTGTGACACCAGCCTCAAGGCCCCTCGGGAAAGAAGCGGTGGATCAACTCGATGATCGCGGCGACGACACATTGGCCACGAGGCGATGACCCCGCTCACGGGGTGAGCGGCTGCACGGCGGCGGGAGCGACCGCGATCAGGTGTGCATCGGCGGCCGCGAACCGTCGTTGCCGCGCCGACCGCGAACCAGTCACCTCGAAACGCACCGCTACCTCCGCTGCACCGGACATGGACGTCCCGGCGTCCACCACCCGAACGATCCACCCGCGACCCAATTCGGAGTGCATCACGTCCTGACCCGCCACCCACCTTGCGGCGGCCGCGACCTCCGCTGCCTCAGAACCAATAATCGCACCACCGGTGGGCACCGACCGCGGTGAACTGTTCCCTGTGGGGATCAGGGACAGCTGGGTGGTCGGCGACAGTGCACCAAAGGACACACCCAGCAGGCGTGCGCCGACACCGGACTCCTCATTGGCCTCCAACCCAAGGGCGTCGACCGCGGCGGCCAGAGCCGTGAGCGCCGCGGCCCGCAGCTCGTCAGGCTCGGTGGATGCCTGCGCCAAGGACACCGACCGGCCGAGTGAGATGAAACGCCCATCGCGCAGGCGCACTGTCACCGTCCGCGCCCCCATCCCCGACTGGTGCAACCGGTCCGCCGCGGCGGTCAGCACCACATCGAGCACCGGGTCCAGTTGCGAGGCGGGAACGTCGAAGTCGAACGTGCGCTCCGCGCTGATGCTCTTCGCCTCCCGTGATGGTGCAACATCCCGGGTGTCGTGGCCGACCGCCATGGCCGCCGCGGCTGCTGCACCCGCTGCGCCCAGTAGCCGCTCAAGGAGACGAGCTGGCTGGGCTCGCAGCTGCGCCACTGTGTTGATACCCACCTCGAGGAGGCGGGCCGCCGCTACTGGGCCGATACCCGGCAGCGCGGCCACGGGCAGCGCGCCGATGAACTCCTGCTCGTGCAAGCGGGTGACCAGCAACCGTCCCCGGGGCTTGGCCGCCGTCGACGCCAGTTTCGCCACCAACTTCGAGCGCCCGGCCCCCACCGACACCCGCAAACCGGTGGCCTCCCACACCGCATCGACCACGGTGGTCAGCAACTGCTCCGCTGATCCTGGGTAGGAGGCCACCACCAAGTAGGCCTCGTCGATGCTGACCTGTTCCAGGACGTCAGCGAAGCCGCCCAGCACCGCCATGATGGCCCCGGAATGTTCCTGATACGCCCGCATGCGTGGGGCGAGGAACACCCCTTGGGGGCAGCGGCGCCGTGCCGTCACGGTCGGCATCGCCGAACCCACCCCGAATCGGCGGGCCTCATAGCTTGCGGTGGCCACCACTCCCCGCGGCCCCAGCCCGCACACCACGACCGGAGACGAGGCCGTCGACGGCTTCTGCCGCTGCTCTACGGAGGCAAAGAACGCGTCCGCGTCAACGTGCAACACCACCGCCTCGGAACGCATAAGCACCCACCGTCATCCACTGGGTGGCGCGTTGAGACCACCGGCCCGCACACAGTGAACCTCACACTCTGGCGCGCTGATCAGATCCGCCCGCTGGCTAGGGACCCGGCGAGGATCCCCAGGGCCGCCGCGGGACTCGCGGACTTCGCTGAACCGGTATCTGGTATCTGGTATCTGGTATCTGGTATCCGAATCCAACCGTATGCGTCATCCCGCCGCCCGGGCGATGTCCTCCGGGAAGTACTGCCCTGCAACTCCTCGGCCAAATCGCAGATGGTGTCCTCGTGCATGTCGACCGCCGCGGCATACATCCACCACATCTGCTTCATCTCTACGATGTGAATCAGCGGGTTCCCGCACACCATGCCGGGCGACAGACTTGTTGATCCCACCACCGGATGCGGCCAGTTGTCCGTTCGGCGCACTCCAGCGAGGCGTGGCCACGCCTCGCTCGTCGGCCGAGCCCTGTACCTATAGACTTGAGAAAACGAGCAGAACGAGCGAGTCGCGCGAAGCGCGCGTTGAAGGGGTATGTCGTGGTCACTACGCAACGCAGCGACATCGATAGCCGGACCTATCTGCCGACGGAGGAGGCCGCGACCGCCGAGGTCATCGACTTCCTCGCCCACCTCCGCGCGGCCGGCCGTGACGCACCAGCGCCCGTCCCGCGCCTCGTCAGTTCTGATGGTCAGACGGTCGAGATCCCGGAGGGGATGTTCGCGGCGCTGGCCCAGGTGGCGGAGGCAATGCGGGCCGGCCTGGCCGTCACGGTCGCGCCGCACCACCTGACGCTGTCCACCCAGGAGGCCGCTGACCTGCTGCAGGTGTCGCGCACCACCCTGGTTCGGTTGCTCGAGAACGGGGTCATTCCGTTCGACAAGCCGAACCGCCACCGCAAGGTTCGACTCGACGACCTGCTGCGCTACCGGGAGACTCAGCGCAACCGCGCGGAGCAGGCCCTGGCCGACATGGTGGCGGACAGTGAGCGCCTCGGCCTGTACGACGACGACCCGCAGGCAGCGCATGCGGCCGTGAGGGCCGCGCGGCGGTCAACGGTCGAGTCTCGCTGAGGTGTTTTCGGCGCAGCTCGACACGTGCGTGCTCTACCCGAGCTACCTCCGCGACGTGCTCCTGCAGATCGCCCAGCACGGTGTCTACCGAGCGCTGTGGAGCGCGCAGATCCTCGACGAGCTAGCCCGCGCACTTCGAGTTCGGCACCTGGCCCGGGGACATGATGCGCACACCGTGGACGCCTACGTGCGTCGCTTGCTCGAACAGATGGAGACGGCCTTCCCAGACGCGCTGGTCGAGAACTGGCATTCGCTAGTCCCGACCGTGACGTTGCCGGACCCCGACGACCGGCACGTGGTCGCTGCCGCGCTCGTGGGCCGCGCGGACGTGATCGTCACCCAGAACCTGCGCGACTTCCCACCCGATGCCCTGCCGCGGCCGCTGCTGGTCCAAAACGCGGACGTGTTCCTCCTCGACTCCCTTGACCTTTACCCGGACGCGGTCATCGCCGCCGTACGCACCGTCGCCGCGAGAACCGGGCGACACGGACCGGTCCTCGGACCGGCCGAGGTGGTCACCGCGATCCACGAAGCACCCGGATTCGCCAACGAAATTCGGGAACGCCTTGCCTGAACACCCTGAGCCCGTGACCAGCGTCAACCTCGCGCCAGTGCGACGACTTGTCGCGTCCGCCTCGAGATCACGGGCACCGGCGAGCGCCGACATGCGTCGAGGAGAGCGCTTCACCATGTTTACTTCTTGCCGTGCTCGTCGAAGGCTCGCGCACGGGATACCGACATGGGGGCACAGCGATGACCACGGCCGCTAACGTCGGAAACAGAGGATGAGATGAGCTCGCTCGGCAACTTCGTGTGGGACATCGCGGACCAGCTTCGCGGTGTCTACCGGCCCCACCAGTACGGGTCGGTGATCCTGCCGATGACCATTCTGCGGCGCCTGGACTGCCAGCTCGCGGGAACCCGGAACGAGGTCCGTGCCCTGGCGGCGATCAACGACAACCCGAACGTGCTCGCCGCGCGGATCCGCCAGCAGTACGGGCTGGGCTTCTACAACACCTCCGAGTACGACCTTGAACGGCTCAAGTCCGACCCCGACGGGCTGCGGGCGAACCTGCTCGACTACATCAGCCGGTTCTCGTCGAACATCGACGTCTTCGAGCGGTTCAAGTTCGAGAACGAGATCGCCACCCTCGCGGAGAAGAACCGGCTGCTGCTCGTCGTACGCCAGTTCGCCGAGATCGACCTGCACCCCGGCACCGTGCCCAACGCGGAGATGGGGGACCTCTTCGAGGAGCTGATCCGCAAGTTCGCCGAAGCCTCCAACGAGGAGGCCGGTGAGCATTTCACCCCCCGCGACGCCATCCGGCTCATCGTCGACCTGCTCTTCGCCGGCGACGACGACGGGCTCATGGCCCCCGGGGTCGTCCGATCGGTCTACGACCCCACCGCCGGCACCGGCGGCATGCTGTCGGTCGCCGAGGAGCACCTCGTCGGCACCACGGACACGCCCGGGCTCAACCCCGGGGCGCGGCTACGGCTCTACGGCCAGGAGCTCAACGACCAGTCCTACGCCATCTGCAAGTCCGACATGATCGCCAAGGGGCAGGACGCCAGCAACATTCGCCTCGGCGACACCCTCGCCGACGACCTGTTCGCCGGCCGCGAGTTCGACTACTGCATGTCCAACCCGCCCTACGGCGTCGACTGGAAGGCCTCCGAGGACGCGGTCAAGGCCGAACGCGCCGCCACCGGGCGTAACGGCCGGTTCGGGGCCGGATTGCCAAAGATCGGCGACGGGCAGATGCTCTTCCTCACCCACCTCGCCTCGAAGATGCGCACCGCCCGCGACGGCGGCGGCCGGGCCGGGATCGTCCTCAACGGGTCCCCGCTGTTCAACGGAGCCGCCGAGTCGGGCGAGTCCGAGATCCGCCGCCACCTGCTGGAAAACGACCTCGTCGACGCGATCGTCGCCCTGCCAACCAGCATGTTCTACAACACTGGCATCTCCACCTACATCTGGATCCTCGACAACACCAAACCCTCCGAGCGGGGGCAAGGTGCAGCTCATCGACGGATCATCCTTCTTCACCAAGATGCGCAAGAACCTCGGCGACAAGTCGCGCGAGATCAGCGAGACCGACCGCGCCCGCAGCGTGCGGATCTACGACGCCCTCGACGACCAGGCCCCCGAGGACGTCGCCCACAGCCGGGTCTTTGCGACCACCGACTTCGGCTACTGGACCATCACCGTCGAACGCCCCCTCCAGCTGAACTTCGAGTGCAGCACGGAGCGAATCGAGGCGACGGTGGCGCTGGCCGAAGCATCCAAGGGCCCGCTGAGCAGCCTGGACCCGGCAACCCTGCGGGCAGCGCTGGAAGCACTCGCGGCCGCTAACGATGGCAAGCGGTGGACCGACCGGGCCGTGTTCGCGCCGGCCCTCAAGGCGCACCTGAACGCCTCCGGCCTCACGGTGGGGACACCCGCACGGAAGGCGCTGTGGCTGGCGCTCTCCGAACGGGACGACACCGCCGAGATCTGCATTGACGTCAAAGGCAACCCCGAACCCGACACCAGCCTGCGCGACACTGAGAACATCCCCCTTCGGCTGGGCCACCCCCGGAACCACCGGCGACTCCCGACACGGCGAGAACCACCGCGACGAGGTCATCGCCGCCTACATCGACCACGAGGTAGCCCCCCACGTCCTCGACGCCTGGATCGACCACACTAAGACCCGGGTCGGCTACGAGATCCCCTTCACCCGCCACTTCTACAAGTACATCCCCCCGCGAGCCCTCGAGGAGATCGACGCCGATCTGGATGTACTCGTGAAGGAGATCATCGGCCTGCTCCAAGAGGTCGAGTCGTGACCCGGCTCGGGCCCTACCCCGACTACCGCGACGCTTCCACGCAGTGGCTGAGCTCGGTTCCGGCTCACTGGTCAGTTGGACGACTCATGCATGCCGCGAGTGCGTGGACCAGCAACGTTGATAAGCACACCGTTGAGGGACAGCGCCCGGTGCGGCTTTGCAACTACACCGATGTCTACAAGAATGCCGCCATCCACGGTGACATGGACTTCATGCGGGCCACCGCTTCCGAGGAGCAGATCAATCGGTTCCGAATTGCACGTGGTGACACCCTCATTACCAAGGATTCCGAGACGGCCGACGACATTGGAGTGCCGTCGTATGTCCGTTACGAGTCACCGGACCTGGTATGCGGCTACCACCTCGCCATCGTGAGACCGAGAAGCGGGGTCGAACCGCGGTTCCTCTACTGGTCGCTGACCGCACAGCCGACGTTGCGTCAGTGGGCTGTCCTGGCGGCAGGGGTCACGAGAGTGGGTATCCGAAGCAGCGATCTGGGGCGTGCGACCCTTGCACTCCCGCCCCTCGACGAGCAACGCGCCATTGCCGACTACCTCGACGGGGAGACCGCTAAAATCGACATGCTGATCGGGAAGCAGGAGCAACTCATCGCGACGCTGCGCGAGCGACGCGCAGCTCTTGTCGCAAGTGCAGTTGATCGCACCGACGACCTAATGCCACTTCGAAGGTATCTGGTATCGCTCAGGCAGGGCTGGAGCCCGAACTGCGAGGCTGAGCCAGGCGACGGTGTTGAACAGTGGGCTGTCCTAAAGACTGGCGCGCCCAACCAGGGAGTGTTCTCCTCCCATGAGAACAAGCGACTGCCTGATACCGAAGTGCCTCGTCCTGGGGCAGTTGTCCAGCGCGACGAAATCGTGATGTCCAGGGCCAGTTCGCGCGAGTGGGTCGGTAGCGCCGCCCGGGTTGATGGCAACTACCCGCGGCTGATGCTGTCCGATTTGACGTACGCGCTGCGCTTATCCGCGGACGCCGAGCCCCAGTACGTGGTGTGGGCGTTAGGAGGTCGGCGCGCGCGGGGGCTGCTCGAGGCCGCCGCGAAGGGCACAAGCCCGTCGATGCAGAAGTTGAGCCAGCGGGACATCCGAGAACTCACACTCTGGTTCCCACCTCTCGGCCAACAGCGACGCATCGCCGCCTACCTCGATGATCAGACTGCCAAAATCGACGCACTCATCGCCAAGGCGGAGCGGTTCATCGATCTGGCTAAAGAGCGCCGCGGTGCGCTGATCACGGCCGCGGGGACGGGTCAGATCGATGTGCGCGATCAGGTGTCGGCGTGAATCTGGGTAAGTCGGTGCGGTTGTTTCTGGCGGATGGGTCTCCGGGTGGGTTGATCACGGCGGAGATCATGAACTGGACCGGGCACGTCATCGCGGCTCCGCGGTCGGACCTGGCCACGCTGCTGCGCCGGCCTGAGGTGGCCAGGACGGGGATCTACTTGCTCCTCGGGGATGATCCGGAGAGCCCGGGAAGCACGGTGGCCTACGTCGGTGAGGGTGACGACGTGGGCAAGCGGCTCACGGCGCACGCCCGCGGAGAGAGCACCGGTGGGAAGGACTTCTAGAACCGGGCGGTCGTCCTGACCAGCAAGGACATGAATCTGACGAAGGCGCACGCACGGTACCTGGAGCCGCGGATGATTGCACTGGCTGTCGAGGCGGCCCGCGTGCGACTCACGAACTCGACCGCGCCGCCCACGATCCAGCTTCCGGAGGCGGACTACTCCGACATGGAGTTCTTCATCGAGCAGGCGAAGATCGTGCTCCCCGTGCTCGGGGTCAATCTGCTGCGCTCCACCCGGGTATCGCCACCAGCACCCACCTCGGGCGGCGGGTCGTTGGTGACCCCGTCACCCACGTTCACCATCACCAGCAGGGCGGGTGCTGACGCCACCGCGCAGGAGGTCGATGGGGAGTTCACAGTGCGGGAGGGGTCACGCGCCAGATCGGAATGGGTCGGGGGTGATCACAGCTACGCCGAGCTGTGGCGCCGCACCGAGTCCAGCGGCGCGTTGCCGCTGGTGCCCGACGGCTCGACCCGGGTATTCAGCCGCGACGTGGTGTTCACCAGCCCCAGTGCGGCCGCCGCCGTGGTCCTGGGCCGGACGGCGAACGGCCGCACGGAGTGGAAGGTGCAGGGGCAGCGCACCACCTACGGGCAGTGGCAGGAGAGTTTGCTCGAGCCGGCGACCGGGACGGAGCTCTGATGGCTGACCACACCGAGAAACCGTTCGAGGCGGAGCTGTGTGAGCACTTGGCTGCGAACGGGTGGCTCTACAGCGAGAGCGGCGTCGGCTACGACAAGGAACGGGCACTGTTCCCCGAAGACGTGTTCGCCTGGTTGGCGCAGACCCAGCCCGACGAGCTGGCCAAGGTGGTCACCCCCGGCGCCCCGGACGAGGCCAAGCAGCGCTCGCAGCTGCTGGACCGGATCGTGAAGGTTCTCGACACCCCCCTCGACGCCGGCGGCGGCACCCTGTACCTGCTACGCAGAGGGTTCCGGCAGGTAACGGCCCGGTTCGAGATGTGCCAGTTCCAGCCGGAGACCGGGGCTCAACCCCGCCACCCTCGCCCGCTACTCGGCGGTGCGGGTCCGGGTGATGCGGCAGGTCTACTACTCCACCGCGTCGAAACGGTCGGTGGACCTGGTGCTGCTCGTCAACGGCCTGCCGGTGGCGACGTGCGAACTCAAGACCGACTTCACCCAGTCGGTGACCGAAGCCATCGAGCAGTACAAGAAGACCCGCCAACCCAAGGACCCGGCGACCAAGCACGTCGAGCCGCTGTTCGGCTTCGGCTCCCGCGCCCTGGTGCACTTCGCCGTCTCCAACACCGAGGTGTGGATGACCACCCGCCTCGCGGGCGAGAAAACCCACTTCCTGCCGTTCAACACCGGCTGCGACGGTGGCGCCGGGAACCCCCCAAACCCGGGCGGGTCGGCCACGTCGTACCTGTGGGAGCGGGTGCTGCAGCGCGACGCGTGGCTGACGATCCTCGGCAAGTTTCTGCACACCGAGACCACCACCAGGCGGGACCCGATCTCCGGCGCCCAGACCCGCACCACCACGTTGCTGTTCCCCCGGTTCCACCAGTGGGAAGTCGTGACGAGCCTGGCCGAGACCGCCCGCACCGAGGGGCCGGGGCACCGCTACCTCGTGCAGCACTCCGCCGGTTCCGGCAAGACCAACTCCATCGCCTGGACCGCGCACCGCCTCGCCCGCCTGCACAACGCCGACGATCAAAAGGTGTTCGACTCGGTCATCGTCGTCACCGACCGCACCGTCCTGGACGACCAGCTGCAGGAGGCCATCCGCCAGATCGACGGCGGTCAGGGCGTGGTCGCCACCATCGGTGACGACGACGTCCGCCACTCCGGGGAGGGCTCCAAGTCGGGGCTGCTGGCGAGGTCGCTGCTCGACGGGCGCCTCATCATCGTGGTGACCATCCAAACGTTCCCCTACGCCATGGACGCCATCCGCCGCACGGCGGGCCTGGCGGCCAAGCGGTTCGCCGTCATCGCCGACGAGGCCCACTCCTCCCAGACCGGGGCCACCGCGAACCGGCTCAAGGAGGTCCTCAGCGCCGCGGAACTGGCCGAGGTGGCCGACGGCGGTGAGACCGACGTCGAGGACGAGCTTGCCGCGGAGATGACCGCGCGGGCGGCGTCGAAGAACGTGTCCTACTTCGCGTTCACCGCGACCCCGAAAGCGAAGACCCTCGAGCTGTTCGGACGCCGCGACGCCGACGGCACACCGCAGCCGTTCCACGTCTACACCATGAAGCAGGCCATCGAGGAGGAGTACATCCTCGACGTGCTGCCCGGCTACCAGACCTACTCGACCGCCTTCCAGATCGCCCAGTCCGCCACCGGCGGCAGGGTCAGGGCCGCCGGTGGCGGCGAGGAACCCCAGGACGACGCCGAGCTGGTCAACGAGTCCACCGCGGTCAAGGGCCTGATGCGGTGGGTGAAGCTGCACCCCACCAACATCAGCCAGAAGGTCCAGATCATCGTCGAGCACTTCCGGGCCAACGTCGCAGGCCTCCTCGACGGGCACGCCAAGGCCATGGTCGTCACCGACTCCCGCAAGGCCGCCGTCCGCTACAAGACCGCCATCGACGCCTACATCGCCAAGCAGGGCTACCCCATCGGCACCCTCGTCGCGTTCTCCGGGGAGGTCGAGGACCTCGAGACTGGGCCGGACAAGTTCACCGAGGCGTCGATGAACCCGGGCACCGCCGGCTTGGACTTGCGCACCGCCTTCGCCGGCGACGACTTCAAGATCATGCTGGTGGCCGACAAGTTCCAGACCGGCTTCGATCAGCCCCTGCTGTGCGCCATGTACGTCGACAAGCGGCTCTCCGGGGTCACCGCCGTGCAGACCCTCTCCCGCCTCAACCGGGTCTACCGCACCCCGTCCGGAGAGAAGAAGGGGCAGCCGCTGGTGCTGGACTTTGTCAACGACCCCGAGGAGATCCGCACGTCCTTCGAGCCGTACTACACCGACGCGTTCCTCGAGACCGAGACCGACCCCAACCTGGTCCACGACATCGCCGCCAAGCTCGACCAGGCCGGTATTTACACCGACGACGAGGTCGACCGGGCCGCGCAGGCGTGGGTGCGACGCGAAGGCAACAACGCACTCAGCGCCGCGCTGGCCCCGGCGAAGCAGCGGTTCAAGACCCGCTACCAAGGTGCACTCGGGGCGAACGGCGGCCAGGGCGATAAGGAGGCCCTCGACGAGCTGGACATGTTCCGCAAGGACGTCGCCACGTTCGTTCGGGTCTACGACTTCATGAGCCAGATCGTCGACTACGGCGACGTTGACCTGGAGAAACGCTCCATCTACCTGCGCCTGCTCGAGCGGCTCATCCGCGTCGACAACTACACCGCCGACATCGACACCTCCGACCTCGCGCTCGTCGGTATCAAGCAGATCGACACCGGCATCCACGACCTCAGCCTCGGCGCCCGCGTCGGGCTCACCGGCACCACCGCGGCCGGCTCCGGGGCGAAGAAGGACCCCAGGATGGTCGCCTTCGCCGAGGTCATCGAACGGCTCAACGACCTCTTCGGCGACGAGGACTTCACCCCGGGCCAGAAGGCGTCCTTCGTTGAGGGGCTGCTGCGCACCCTGCTGGAGAACCACCTCCTCGTCACCCAGGCCCAGACCAACACCAAGGAACAGTTCCTCGACAGCCCCGACCTCGACGACGCGGTGATCGGCGCCGTCTCCGACAACCAGGGCAGCCACAACAAGATGGCCGACGTCTTCTTCGACGACACCAGCCGCCGGATCGACCTCGTCGAACGCATCGGCGCCCTCGTTCACGCCTACGCCGCTACGACCGCCCCCACCTGAGGCTCCCCGCACCACGCGTGGGCACCACCGCGGCGGCAGTGCGGAACCCACAGGGAGGCCCTGACCTGTACCTGCACCGGCGGGTCAGTCAGCGGCCGGTCACACTCTTGGCGGTGCTTAACGGCGGCGTCGAGGCCCATCCCCGCCATGACGGCGAACACTTGACCATCGACGTCCCCGACATCTACCCGCCGCCGCCCACCCGCTACAGCCATGCGCACACCCTCAGCGGTGTCCTTGGGTAAACCGAAGTTGAGAGCTAGCAGATTGCCCGTCCCTGCAGGCAAAACCGCCAGCGCAGCATCGCTGCCGGCGATTCCCTCCACACTGGAGCGCACCGTGCCATCACCCCCACACACGAAGACGACCTCCGCGCCACCGGCGATCGCCCGCCGAACCTGCCCCGCACCGGGATCCTGCGCGGTTGTCTCAAACCAGCCGGGAGCGGGCCACCCGGCGTCAGCGAGAATCGTCTCGATGACCCTGCGACGCTCGGCGACACCGTCAACGCGGATTGGGTTGATGACCACAGCACATCGCCGCGGGGCGTCACCGCTCGTCACGGGCACGGATCGCTTAGCCTGGATACACCGATCCGATACTCATGGTCGCTCCAACAGGGGTGTGGCAGGGGTGCCGGTGCTGGGTGGCGTCCCAGCGCGCAGGCGAGGCCGGTCGGTTGGTTGGTGGATCACGGTGATGATCTGCACGGTCGCCGTGCCAGCGACGTTGAACCCGGTTGCGGGTCACGGCTTCGACGCCGGGGGCGCTTCAGGGATCCGGCGTGGGGTGGGCTGGCGGGGTTGTTGCTTGTTGCGGGCACCGTCTGCCCGGATGGCTCCGGGCACCCCGACGGGAGGGTCCCGGTGGATGCCAGGGTGAGTGCGTCGTAGTCGATGTCGAGCATCCGGCGGTCGAAAGTGATCGCTTTGTGGGTCAGGGACAGGGCGCCGGCGAGGTCGGCGACGTTCGGTGCCGGCGAGGCGGGTGGCGACGGCGATGCGGGTTTGGCAGCGGGCATCCACGCAGTGCAGGGCTTGTTACCAAGTTGTCAGAGTACCTAAAAGTGGTCTCCACTGGAAAAGAGGTCTGATCCATGAGTAAGCACGCCACGCTCCCCACCGTCGCCCGCGTCATCTCGGACACGTACGAGCTGCCTTACGCCCAGGCCTACGCGGCGGCTATCACCACCGCGCAACAGTTGGGCATCACCACCAGCAAGTCACCGGGGGAACG
>JAABUP010006162.1_pt1 | contig 17383 bp, 22 predicted proteins | sample 5559201 | NCBI WGS metagenome assembly JAABUP01 (sample SAMN10711887, study PRJNA513373) | rock metagenome | isolation source: Antarctica rocks | place: Antarctica
TGAACAGCAGTTCACTAATGACAATTGCCGGAATCAGCAAGATTAACTTTGTGGGGGAGGGGGGGGGGGCAGCCTACCTGCTGGACTGCTCTGTGCCAGTGACATCTGCGATTGTGAACACATCCCTCCCTGCAATACAAATTTCATACTCAAAATGTCAACGGCTGCAGGGCTTCTGGCAATTGTGTCTGCCTGCAAGGCTCTCATACTTTTGCATGCTCAGTAAAGTCAAGCATGTGTCATATCCTAAAATGGGTTCCTGCAACAAGACTACATTGAGTTGACCTATGATCAAAATGGATGAAGTCACTTGACATGCTAACATACATATATATGTCATTTGACAATATACAGTGGGCATTTCAAGTAAAAGGCTTGCTGTCAGCTGACTCAGTCAGTCTGCGCATTGTGACTTAACTGCTAAATCTCTTAGCCCAAGATGTGCAGTGCACTAGGACTCAATGTGGGGTACAACACATTGTGCAGCATATCACAAAAGCCAGAGCTGTGCTCTGCCATGTCCCTGATCTCTTTTTACAATCATAGCAACATTATGCTCCTTTGATTACAAAAGATATACAGCTAGCAGGCCCCTCTGTGGTGTTGTGCTGGTGAGTGGATGTCTTGCAATGCAAGAGGCAGTCTGGGAAAGTGACTCATGCCTCACCTGGAAGTGCCCCAACGTCCTTGCCCACGGATTCTACACCTTGCTTCACAGCTTCAGGCACTGGCTTTGGGGCCTGCAGCAATACAGTTCATATTGACATTCATGTTTGTATTTATATTCATATTCATAAAGTTTAGGCCGTTTGTAGAGGCTCTTCCTCAGCCATCAAGCTGTACTGTGTTGCTGGTGCGGATCTCTGAGCATATGTCACAGCTAGATCATTCTGCAAGGGCACGATTGGATCCGCATGACGGATTTATGTTTTCCGCCATCACCATGACAAATGCTGTGGTCAATGCAGAGGCCCCAAGCTTGTCGCCCAAGAACTTGAGGTCAGTGCCATGCAAGCAGAGGATTGCCATTGCCATCCTTTGATGAAGAAGCGAGTACAGTCTTAATCCTGGCTGACCTGGCCCTTAGGAGGCTCAGCGTATTTCTGAATTGCTGGTGTAGCCGAATCCTTCTCGCTAGCATTTGGAAGGCTTGACAAGTCCTTGATGTCAACCTCATTTGGCCCTAGTCCAGTCCTGCAGCATCCCAATGTTTTGGAATCAAGCTCTTGATATGCTGGTGGGAAGTGAAAGGAACTTGAGCGCAATGTGGTATTTGTCAGACATGACTACATGAGGCTTTGGCAAGCACACCTGCTAGACTGCTCAGTGCCAGTGACGTCCGCAAGTGTGAAGGCTTGCGTGGCTGCAATGGAAGCTCCTGCACGGCATCATATAGATTACAATATTGCGTGGCAGGCGCTGAACCCGCGATAACAGCGATTCAAACAATATGCGTCCTGCTGTGTCCCAAGAGACAGCACGGAATGCATGTCGGACATGGCACCGACCTGGCAAAGCCAAGATCAAAGCTGCTGCTGAAGCGACCAGAGCAGATGCTCCTGCCTGGGCTGGAGTGCGTTGATCCTGCAACATCAGGCGACAGATGGACGGCCGGAGGGCAGTAGTCACGCGTGATACAAAGTCAGATGGAACGCAATGCTTTGTTGGCGCAAACACACGACGGATGACGGCTTTGCTGCCGGCTGCACAGGCTGGTAACGGAGGGCACCTGAGCGAGTGCATGCACACGCAGGCAGCTGCCTCTTGAAGCCGCTGCTCGGGCTGCTGTGGGTCTGAAAGTGGCTCGCGTCTGGACCGAGGTTGAAGTCAAAGCACCGTTCATGACTGCTGCAACCATCTTTGCTGATCAATCTGTGATTTCTCGCGCAGTTGCTACGTAGCGAATCAGTGCAAAAAGATAAGCTCGCTGTTTCGATTGGTTTTGGGGATTCGACAGTCCCTGTGGGCTTGCTAGATTCGCATTCGTCTTTTTCGCCGTGCAAACGTTGACTCTCTGGGTTTAAAATTTTGCTGCTCATTTACCTAGGAGTCCTACTCTGGGACAGACCAAAGCGAATATGCTTGCTAAGTTGCCATCTGGAGCAGCGCCTATCTAAACGGTAGCTACAGTAACTGCAAGCGTTGTTTTGTGCCGAGCGTGGCTGCGCTTGTGAACTATTTCCTTGCAACATGGCGCTGCTGACCGCATTTGTTGTCATCCTGGCGGCTTGCAGTCACTTCTGTCATGTCGAGGGTAACACAACCCCGGAAACATGTAGGTCTATATAGAATGCCATTCGGTGAACTGTCTGTTCGGCTGTCACGTCCGCTTCCTCGATCACTTGGGTTTGCTCTGCAGTGGCCATGCTGCAGACATTTCGCGATGAGATGGTGAAGGTTGGTCCACACTGGGCATATGCGCTAGAAACTTGGACATGTCCTACGCCTGCCTCGCTCAGCAACGGCAGTTGCGATCCCTGTGGTTGGGACGTATGGTGGGTGCAGCTTGATTCGCGTTTTGCGGCTGTCACGCAGACAAACCGGTGTGGCTGTAACACATGCACTGCGTTGTAGGTACGGAAATTGGCAACACGTAGGTTGCCGAGGAGGATCCACCGAAGGTGAGACACAACTTATGGGACTGTGAATCTCCTTGAGGAATTGCAAATGACCAGAGCAGGGATGTGCACGTACAACAACAAGACACATTGAACTGCAGCCTGCGCTGTGTGCTTTTCTGCAGAAGGACTGCAGTTGTGCACGCCCAGCACCTCTGTTCACCTGACTTGCTGTGCAAGGTATGCTGGCATACTTTATCTGTGCTGCCGATGCTGGGCTGCATGCACATTTGTACAGCTTGCATGCTGTAACCATTTGCAAGCCGACCAGATACTGCCAACTTTACAGATTTGTAATGTTGCCCAGCGCAGAACAACAATGCAACCAGCTGCCATGGCGTTTTGGGTTTTACTATAGCTGACGAAGGATGTTTGCTATGTATATACATGTACTCTATTACTTCTTCCATGAAAGCTCCGTGCAGCGTGCATGTGCAGGTGTGTATAGCAGTCTAAGTATCTGGCTTATCTGCAGATGATGCTACTGAGCCCGGCAATGGAATTCTCACCAACCTGCACGTGACTGACCTCAACATTGAAGGTCCGGTGCCTAATCAGACCTGCATGTTTGGCCAGCTCAGGGAGCTGGATTTAGATGGAGGAGCCATGACTGGCACCATTCCATTCTTCCTCACACAATGCTTCCCTTTTGTCAATGAGATAGACCTGTCCTACAATCAGGTGGGAGCACCTCACCAATCCAATTTAACAATTGTGTGGGTGTGATGTGTGCATGTGATGTGTGCATGTGATGTGTGCATGTGATTCAAGCACAGGTGACATTGCATTTGGTCTCTGCAGAGGTCATTGTGTTAGTCATTGTTGTGGCTTGCTCATGTGCAAGCAAGAATGTTGTTGCTTAGGATATGCGCAGATCACACACAAGATGCACACCACATTTGTAGGAGCAGCTTGCTTCATGATCGTCTATGGCTTGATATCATCGATGTGTCTTTCGTGCTGCACTGCAAGCTAATTCTTGTCGTAGAGCATCTGTTGTCGCTCAAGTCACTCTTACAAATTGTCACAATTATGTGCTTGGGTTCAGCATTCTTGACACACTAGCCTGACTGGAGAGAGCTGACTTGCATTGCACTCACCTGATGCCTGTTGGCCAAGTGTGCATTTCAATAATAATTAACGTTGTCTTGTTACTGTTACCAAATGGTTGTAACATCACTCCTCTTATCAGTTTTGCCAGTGCTTATGCTGAAACAAGCTGTGCCTGTACAGCTGACAGGAACGCTGCCAGCCTTCATGTCAACCATTACCAGCCTCGTGGAAATGGAGCTTGAGTCTAACAAGGTACATTTTCTCTATAAACCTTATTGGATACCATTCATATTTGTTTTCGGTACATCCAGCTGCCATGGTGAATGCTGGCCCCATGCACATGAACTAATTCAGCACGTGTTCTTCACTCATCCGAGTTGAGATCTTTGCAGCGATGCCTATTGGTCATTGCCTGAGCTGATTTCAGCGAATGTTGCTTGCTGTTACGGCACGGCGTAGGTGCTGTGCATCAAGGTGTACTGTGCCTGATGAGGAGTGTGCTCATCATGCTCAAGTTGCCCTCAAAGTTGTTGTACAGGAACAGGATGAAAAATTGTGCTGCCCGTTCCTGCTGTTTGTCAGGATCAGACAACATGTACAGGGCATTGTGGCCATAACTCAAGTTTGCTGTGATGCGTACACTCTTGCTGACAGCGCTTGCCTGTCTGCAGCTGACTGGAACCATACCAGCCGAGCTGAGCATCATGCCAAACATCACATCCTTGAGGTTTGAAAACAACATGTTCACGGGCACCATTCCCCCGTCATTCAGGTACCCATGCACACTTGCATAGTTCTTGTGTGGACCTGCGCCATCTGAAGCACTTGTCAGTGTCATGATGCACACCATGGGTTCAGCTATCTAACATGGCCATGATGTTCTCCAGCAGCATTGTCAGTGCATAAAGTGCTGCCTGACAGTCACTGGTCTGCGAGGCCATGGATAGCAGTTCCAAGCTATCTGAATTTCAGGGACGAGTATCACTGGCATGCAAGCATGTTCACATGACTATAGCCAGTGCTTGCTCCACATAACCTACTTTTTGATGGGCTGGTGTGTGCTGCAGCAACCTCACCGACACGCTTTTCATCCTCTTCCTGTACAACAATAACTTTGAGGGTGACCTGAGCATCATGAGCGGCGCCAATCTGGGAGTGGTGTCAACAGCAGACAACCCAAAGCTGTGTGGCATGGTGCCTGCTGCAGTGCGCTGGGCTCATGGCTACAACCCCCACAACACATCTTTGGGGTTGCCTTGCATGTAGTCAATGGTGCATGTGTCTTGTGTGTGTCATGTGTGTACATGTCTAGGTTAGGCCTGTCGTAGGCATTTCTGGACAGGTAGGCTCATGTCATGACCTTTGCTGTCCTGCCAAATGCTGTGCAGCATGCTTTGAATGAAGATTTACAGTGCAAGGTCGATTTCTGTTCGGTGTCATGTAGCTGCATCACCAAGCAGGTCTTCCAAACGCCCTTTTGGTGGTGGAGTTGCATGCCATTTGCCTGGGACATGAAGTGATTTCATTCTTCTTTCCACAATTAGAGCCATGTGTGTAGCTCGCATGAGACGGTTGGCTTGGTTGCTGATTTTCAACTATTACAGCCATAGGTTACACAGAAGTCTTCTTTCAAGCGTAAAGTGAAACTTCTTGTTTTGTCCAGGCATGCTGCAAGATCACAGGCAGCATCGAGCTCTCATTGCATTGAAGCCTTAGCTACAGCACTTTTTCCTATTACCGTATATACTAATCAGGTATGCCTGGTGCAGACTGAAATCTGTAAGTTTGTTCCGGGCTTGAAACGCTGTAGGTGTCCACACCGATATGGGGTATAGTATCCATGTTGGCATGTCGAAATCCTTATCATCAAAGTTGAGTTATCAATTAACTTTGCTTAGCAAGCTTGAGGCTTCACTTAAGTCCTCACTTGTGACTTGCCGCCTCTCATGTCAGGCGAGCAGCATAAGACATTAAGTGACCTCAGCACGGCACAGACCGTGAGTTCAATATCTGCGCGTCAAGGCTTGCGACTGGGGACAACAGAAAGACATAAGTGACCGCAAGAGTCTCTCAATGGTCATCCATTTTTCAGGCCAAAAACTCACTCGCCTTGTGGGACATCTGAGTCGGATTTAGCATGTGGCAGCAATTTAGTCATTTTGCGCGGGGAGTTTCGTGGACCACCAGTGATTCAACAGGCTTCGGACAGACCAAGTGACGCATAGGAGCCAGTGGCGCCAGTGGCATAGAGACAGAGCTCCTACTGTGTGTTGATCATGGCGATGAATGCGTCCACAGTTGGTCTTATGGCCAACAGACCCACAGCTACCTGGCAGTGTCGGAGTCAGCATAGACCTTTGATTGCCCTCCGACACGTCGTTCGAAGGAGACTCGCGCCCAAGTATCAACGACAGAACCTGCAGATAGCGTTTACGGCTCGACCACGGCGCAAAGACGTGCAGCTAGCCACTCGCAAGGTGCCTTGCCGCTCCTTTGCTCTTGCAGCCTCTCTTTCTTGGATTGCTCAACTCGCTGACAAAACTAATGTTCAGGCGCAGGAGGACGATCCAACCCCTTTCTTTGAGCCACTTTTAAGGTCTTTTGTGCTAGGACTTGGCACAGGAGCTTTGTTTGAGGCCTCTCACGTGTCTTGGAAGGTTTGGCCTTCCTGTTGCTCGGTTCACTTTGTGTACATCTTTGCTGGTCGGGATGCCTGCTGGCGTGCACTTTTCAGCATTTTCGACGGCGATCTGACACCTTTGATTGTTGCTGCAGTTCATTTCCCTGTTGAGTGAACTTGGCACTCACAGAGTGACAGATCTTGTCAGTCAGAATGTGGATCGCTTTGCACCGTTGCTTGTTGGGGACCATGTGGTAGCAGTGTAACTTTACATGCTGCCATACAGCATTACCAAAGCTGTTTTCCAAGTTGAGCTTTATACTTCAAACTGATGCTCTGTTGCTTGCTGCAGAGCCAGCATGATTCTATTTTACATCATAGAGGCTGTTGCCATATACACTGTCCTCAAACAGCATCCTCACGATGCTGACGCTGCGGTACACCCTTTCCAGACCTCTTTTCCTGAGCAGCCATGTTGTTTTGCCAAAGTTGGTCTCTGGGGGTCAGGGTTTGCAGCTCCACCTGTCTGACATCAGATTGTCTTGTTGTAGGAGAGCGCAGCCAGGAACACAATGACCATCCCAAAGAAGATGTTGCCACTGCGACTAGCTCTGTTCAAACAGATGCTACTCTGGAACAAGACTCTTACCCCTGCCTCAGTGTCCAGCACAGCTTCAGCTTTCACTGATTCTCCCGCCGCCAGCCCCAAACCCTGGGGCCCTTCTTTCAGCATTCCAAGCAGAGCAGGCTCATCAACAGCAACTGTTGACGTTGAGCTGCCCATGTCAACGCCCGAGGCTCCTGCCACACCCACTGACGAGGCATCTGACATTGCCACAAAGGTCCACAGCAACATTGTCCTTGCGCCACAGAGAGTAGACTCACCAGTCACCAAGCCTAACAAGCCTGATGGTGGGGTACCCCTTGCACAGCCTGTGGATGTCAAGGCTTTGGAGCAACAGCGCAGGCAGAAAGGACTCAAGCCAGGCAAGATACTCATGGGCTGCTTTGTGGGCATTGAGAAGCACAAAGTTTTCTTTTCTACACAACTCCACACAAATCCAGATGAAGTGTATGTACTTAAGACCAGTCCCTCTTCATATGTTGGGGCAAGCAGCTTTCACAGCGCCATGAGGCAGTCCTTTGCTTAGCTCATGCGCGTGCTGTCTGTGTTTCTGTAATGCAATGCTAATCTGCTCACTTCTCATGTTGCTTGTCATACTGCATATTCTGAGTCATACGGCATATTCTGAGGAGCATGCTTGTGTCACAGGGGAGTGGGACCCAAACACTAGCCTGCTAGCACACAGGATGAAAGAGCTCCAGGGGCGTAGAGCATACCTGAAGAACTTTTGGTATGCAGCAGGTGAGTGCTTGCTAAGCTGTCCGCCATGTTCCCTTCATCAGCAGCACCATCAGCATGTCTCATTACCATCTGTCCATAGCTTTCTGGACGAGAAGCACTTTGTCTTGTGCACATGTGTATTGTATCTGCTGCTGTTCTCCTAGTCTGTGTTTGTTTTGTTGTTCAGTCTGCTGATTACTGTACGTGCGTCTGCAGCCGTGAGTGAGAAGGTCAAGGAAGGTAAAGCTCATGGTGTGGAGATGTGTGGTGAGAAGCTTGTGCTCTTCAGAGGCAAGGATGGCAAGGTCAGAACCTACCCTGCCCCCCTGCTTCTGTCACCATAGGCGCTGTTCCAGCACTGTTCATTGCTGCGTGTGTGCAAGCAGTGCAAAGCCATCATGCACTGCCTTGATGTAGGCTCGTACACACAGAGGCATCAGCCTTGCACAATCGTCTGCCTTGCCCTGGGCGTGCATGAATTGTGCAGTCAGTGAGTGCCTAAGTCATTGGGTGCGCTTCATCTGACAACACCTTTTCACTCCTTGGTGTTGTTGCTGCTAGGTGCACTGTCTGAATGATGTGTGCCCCCATCGTGGAGCCCCATTGAGTCAGGGCTGGGTCAGCGAAGTGCAAGGCCATGACTGTGTGGTATGCCCCTACCACGGCTGGGCCTTTGATGAGGAAGGCGTGCTGAGGGATGTGCCCGCTGCTGAGAAAGCAGAGGCGTGGCCTCGCAAGCAGCTAGTGGACTCATATGCTGTCCAGGAGAAGGTATGCCATGAGTGTTTCTGGCATGCTGTGGACTCATCCATACATACTTGCTCTGCCAGTGCAGATGTATACTTCATGTGTTGTTCATTCCAGGGAACCCAGCTATATGTTTATAGTTTGCTTACTTTGCTGATTGCCTTTTGGCATTACATCTCTGATGGTGTGCATTGAATGATATCTTGTGATGTTGGCCAGCTCACCAAGCGGGCGCTGCAATTGGGTGTTGCATTGTGCAGGGTGGCTTTGTGTGGTTGTTCTATGGCAGCAAGACTTTCCCTGCTGATGAGCGGCCGCCAATTCCATATGTACCTGAGCTTGATGACCCCACCTGGAAGCCGGTCTATGGTATGTAGACTGCGCATACCTTTTCTCCACTGTAGTGAGCTGTACGCTGGCTTCAGCTATGTGTTATGTTAGTCAAATTTGAACTTGTCAATGAATTTGTATACCCCTGTTGGCATGGCAACGCTTCCAAAATTTGCCTCTTCATTGTGGTGAGGTGTAGCTGCAGCCATGTGTTATGTCAGCCGTAATTTCACGTCAGTGGTTTTGTACAACCCAATTGGCATGGCAGCGCTCTCAAAAACTGCATCTTCTTTGAACTGTTGACACAAACTGTGCGCTGCAGGTGAGATCGAGTTTGCTTGCAACCACTGGAGCGTGTTTGAGAATGCCATTGACATGGCTCACATCCACTACTTGCACAGTGACAGCTTCGGCAACCAGGAGAGCCCACAGATCAGGGACATGACCTGCACTCACAATGCCTATGGTGTCAAGGCTGGCTTTGGGCTGCACAACAAGCCCGTCAACAAGTTCTGGGAGTTCTCCCAGGTGTGCATTCAGCATCCACATGCTTAGCTGCTGAAAACAATGCCTAAACACAACTTGCTTGGGCACCGTATAAGCGACACCTGGATTTTGCCCACTTTTGTGCATGCAGGCTGTTTGACCCATCAGACTGCATTGCATGCACAGCTACATCTACTGATGCATTGCAGGAATGGAGCTAGAAAGACACCATTTCATCCACTACAACACCCCCATAGAAGGTCAAACAATGGTCTCACTCTGCATTAAGATGCCCTAATGCTAGAAAGACACCATTTCAGTCATTGCAAGATCCTCACAGCAGGTCAAACAATGGTCTCATTTTGCACTGACATCCCAAGTTTTCCTTCACAGGTGCCAATTGTGCACGTGACTGCCCAAGCCCTGCTGCCCAGCACCAGCGTCATCTCCTTCACTCTAGGGAATGGCCTCAGCTTCACCACCTTTGTCAACACAGTGCCCATCAACGGCAACCGCACTGTCAACCGCTTTGCCCTGGTGCGCAACCTGGCCATCGACAAGACAGGCATCTTCAACATGGGAGCCTGGGACCGCTTCGCCCGCCAAGCCATGGTCAAGTATGCTTCTGCCAGAACATCATGTGGCCTAAGCAATTCAAAGCAATACCTCTATATTAGCACCAAGTTCGTTGTTTATATGATGTCTTTTCGCACTGACGGAGCTTTGTGGTGACCATTCTGCTGTCCTTGGCATGGGCCGCATAATCACACTTGCAAATGCTCCTGCTCTACAAATTGCTGCAGCTCAGCGCGTGAACTCATGCGTTATCAATGTACAGAAACTGATATCTTTTGTGCGTTTGCCACGCTGAAGCACAACAGCCTGTTCCACCTGCACACACCTGTCTGGATATTGACTGCTGTCACGTGCCTTCACTGGCATTGACCTTCCCTTGGACACTTGTGCCCAGTAGCTCTGACATCTCTTCTCACCAAGTTTTGTTGCCTGCAGGATACTGACGGAGGACAAGGCGATGGTGGAGCAGCTGAGACCAGAGATGCTGCCGCGTGAAATCTCAGTCAAGGCAGACCTGCCCCAGATCGCCTTCAGGAAGCTGCGTCAGGAGTACATTGACATGGGCTATGGTGTATCCCCAGAAGCCACAGAGAACAGATACAGAGCGCCTGACCAGTAAACCTGGCAGGCCCTGGTGATGCTGATTGCAGCACAATGTGCCCTCAGTATTGCCACAGAGATGACCGTCACATCTGTCATGATGATTACTGGGTTTGTATGTACAAGAATGTTGATGTGAATCTAAACAAGGCAGTAATGCGGTTGACACATGTCAGCAAGATCAGCAAAGGTTTTGGCTGCAGCAAGTGTTGGCTGTAGTATGTACACTGGCCAATGGGATACTAGATGGTGTGTACTGTAGTGTTTGATGATGATGATCAACAAGATTTCCACTATATCAGCTGCCATATTGTACCTTGGAAAGATGGCTTTGATTGGCACGAAGTTTCCCCTTGGATATTGTGTTCAAAGTGTCTTGTTGATCAAGTGTGGCATTGACGAATTTGGCGTCTGCCCAGATCGAGGATTGCTCATTTGATATCATAAACAGCTTGTAGCACTGTGTATTACCTGACTTGCTACCAGCTTGTACCAAACCTGGCCTGAAGTGGAGGTCAGTATTTATTCAGATGCATGCTATGGCGTGGTTGCTTTCAACACCTACTTATTGCTGGGTTTGGGGATGCAGTACAGCGAGACAGCAGCAGATCAATTGTGTGTATTGCCTTCATTGCCTGACTCAGTTTTTTTCCTTTCTCCCAAGACATCCTATCAGTGTTTTTCAGTCTTTAATCCAAGGTTAGGCATATATACCGCACATGGCACAAGCCATTGCTTGTTTGCAAATGAACGAATAGTCCTCGAATGCTGCTGATTTCAGCTTATTTCTGCTCATAAGATTGGCTTGATATAACTTGCTCAATAAGCATAGGGTAGGTTCAAGTGTTCTGACCATGTGTGTGATAAGCTGTTCCTCAAGCACCAGGTTTGTACAGATGTTTAGCTTAGGGTGTAAGTGTGCACAGCTGTTACTAGAGTAACTTTTTCTTCTTAAGTCTGTCAAGGGCCGTGACCCTGGTTGTAAGCAACTTGTCCAGGGGACTGGTTATTGTATGGCCTCAATTCAAGTAGTTCCAAAGTGCAGCAGGCTGTGTGTTGTCTTACTCGATATGCATTTGGAAGGCTACGTTCACAGTGTCTGTGAGTGCATGTACGCACTTGCAATTTGTGCAGTGCCACCTGGCAACTGGGCATGTCGAATTGTCTACACTTTGGAGTATTGCTTGCAAGATCATTTGGTCTGTGCAGTCGCTGAGGCTTTGACATGCAGCCCTGCAGGGACATGTAGCAATCAGCTGATTGCTACATGTCTGACATGATTCTTGACTGCTTGATAGACTGGATCTCAGACATACATTCCCAACATTACGCTTGTTGATCTATAACATACACTGGTACATTATCCTTCTCAAAAGCAGATCTCCTCTCTGTATGTGAGCCTGCACAGATACACTGCTGACTTCACAGAAGAGCATACGCTTTGTGATGCTTGTACATCAGCAGCAAGGTAACATCGCCATGCAGGACATTGTATGTATGATTGTCAATGTTTTCTTAATAAGACACCACACACGATTGTCAATGTTTGCATAATATGACACCACACACGCTGATCAAATGTACTGCCTGAGATGGTCAACTCACCCTGGTTTGCCTTGACCTGCTCTGGTCACATTCAGCTGAGGCACCACAGGATCACATTTGTGTCCTGCCAACGTCAGAAGAGCAGCAGCATTCAGAGAGCCTCCAGAGCCCTGCGTTGCCCTGCACAAACAACAAGCTAGTATGAGAAAAGACTCATACAGTAGTTGGAATGTGTTATGCTCTGCCCTGATACACTATATGACACACCTGATGTGCACCACGTGTGAGAGTATTGGTTCGATTTTTTGCTCTGGCAGGCTTGTCACAACTGCAGGCTGCAGTACACCTCAAATCAAGAAGCACATTTGGCCCCAAAACAAGACAAGATCATGAAGCTGGCCCAAGCAATCAGTTGCAATTGCTGATATGGAGCTCAGGGTCATGCTGCAAGAACACCAGGTGCAGTAAAGATGGCCTAATAAGAATCATGGTAAATCTGCCTCACAAAGCGCGTTTACATTGACAAAGCGGGTCTTCCAAGGCACAGTGCACTTTGGCTGCTCTCAATTAGCCAACAGATATTGCCCCTTAGGGTTCAGGCCCACATGTCAGTAGTATGCACCAGCATCGCTTTGCGCATCAGCACTTGAATGTTCTGGGATATATGCAGACTGCCACATGGAGGTTGCCGTGTTTCTGCACTGCCTGCTGGACATGCACGTAGTGACAGGTGTCCCCCACCTGACTTTGAGTTGTGGCTGCTGCAGGCTGTCCTGCCACAGCTGGCGTGCCATGCTAGGTAGTCCCACTTCTGCAGTTTGCTGCACTCTACTTGACCTGGACAGACCCACATAGCTAAGGCCAGCCTGCAATGTATGTCTGCTGCCTGCTTGCATGTACAAAGAGCAACAATAATAACAGTAATAAAAATGATGATGATGTTAATAACAACATTAATAACAATAGTAATGATTATGACGATGATGATGATAATGATGATGATAACAAAAACATTAATATTCGTAATCATAATGATGATAATAATAAAAATGGTTAAAACGCTGTCCAGCTCATGATGAGCTAGGTATGTGCAGGAGAAGTCTTGTCCCTCCAGAGCAGTCGTACCTGCTTGCGTGCATCCATCTCACAATTTCACAATCTCAGTAAAACCAGAGGTGAGCAGTTAACCTTGCTATGGCATCTTTGCGCAGTGTGGCACCTGTTCATGAGCAGCGCGCATGGTGCATACGCATGCAGTGGTGCTTTGCACCTGCTGGCTGCGGCGGTTTGAAGTGCTGCATACCTGATGGGGCGAGGGGTTTGCAGGGCTGCACTGCTGCCTGGTGCTTTGCTGCGTCCATTTCTGCCAAACCCACCCAAGCCACCCCAGAGGTTCTCCTCCAGCTTGACTTTCTCGTTCAACTCTGCAGACTCTCCCGCCACAGCACTGTTTGGCGTCATCTGTGACTCAACTGTGGGAGGCGCTGCAGTAGTGGGAATTGAAAACGCTGGCTGCATGTGGGGATACAGCAGTCTGTATTGCAGCAGTGACCCATTTGCAGAATGTAAGCTAGTGCGATGTTTGAGCTGCATGCTGTGCACGCTGTGCTTACTGAACATCCTCTGCACAGCTGAGTCAGCAGCGGCTGCTGTGGAAGCTGCAATGTCTGCAACCTTGCAGTCAGCAGTCAGCTTCCTGCTTGGCTGCATGGCATGCTGCACCAAGACTGCTGCTGAGGTGCTTGCTGCTGCTTGTGCAACATCATCATCATGCATGGTATCACGGACAGACTCTGCATCTGCAGTAAGCCCTGCAATTTCTGCCTGTTCCTCCTCTTCCTGCTTCTTCTGCTGCTGTCTGAATGTGTGAAGCTCTGACAGCCGCCAGGAATCCAGATGTTGCTGGTGAGTCACAGTCCCAGCAGTCTTCCTTGGGGACAGCTTGTGCCTTTCGAAAACCCCAACAGGAAGCCCATCATCCCCCACCTCGACTGTCACCTCTGGAGCCTCTTCTTCATATTTTGACACCCAGCGCTGTGCCTGTGATACTGTCGCTAGCAGCGGCACCTGCACTCCAAACTTCATGTTTACAGATATGTCTATGTGCTGCTCGCAAGGAATGCTGGCTGCTTGGCATGCCTGTGCACTACAGTGTCAAGAAACTCAAACCAAGTGTTCTTGTATCTTGTAAATCTTGTACAAAACAAGACCCCTGGACTGTCAATAATCGACTGGGACCCAAGCTCCCCACATCAGGCTATAAGCAGCTTGTATGACCTCTACATGTCATCCCCTTTAGGTTCTCGTCAGACAACCACCATCTGCTGTTTGACAGATCACAGTCAGACCATCAATCACATCTGAGACGACCTGCTTCAACAGCAGATGTGAATCACAATGTGACCTACAGACAGCATGGCCATTGGCTGCTGTACCTCAGGAAGGCTGCTTCTGTGGCTAGCGCTGCTGGCTGGTGCTAAATGCGCTGCAGGGGAACCAGGCTTGGGCGACTGAGGGTTCTCTGGGCTCTGAGCAAAGTGGATGCTGACTGGACCATGCTGACGTGCCCCTGCCTGCAGCTGATGACTGATCAGCTGCTCCACAGCTACCTCTCTTGGCGTCAGCACAGGAGAATCCTGCCATGTGGAGTGAGGTTGACTTGACTCTGACTGATGTGAGCCCATGTGAAGGGGCGATGTTTGGGCGGGAAAGCTAAGCTGGCGCAGACCTTGCTCACGCTGCTGCTTAGTCATTGGCTCTGGCCTAGCGGCGAAGGATGTTTGCTGACTGGACAGCTGACTGGTGTGTGACTGGTCTGATGACTCTGCAAGCACATGGCACAGGCACTCAAGCCATGATCTTCCTGTGTGTTCCAGCTAGCATAGCTTCTGTTCATTTCAGCCAGCATGCAGCTCTTTCAGCAGCAGGTGCCAAACGTTCAGCCGATTGTAGGGCTTCCTTTCAGATAATCACAGAGCTTGCTTCTGAAACCCGAACGTGCAACCTTGTGCCGCTCCTGCTTTGTTGGCTACAAAAGAATCACTGCAGTTCTGGGCATCAACATACTGGCTGTTGGCTCACCTGATGTGTCCTACACCTAAAAGATGTGAACTGGTGGATTGATAGATCAAATGTGATGCTTCAGACAAGCAAGCAATGAGTGTCTGGTGGTCACTGCAACCTGGGAATCGCACTGCAGGTAAAGCATGGCTGACCTGCAGCCAGCTGTGAGTCTTGACCATCATTGGCCGCCCAGCTGATCCTCTGAGAGGCAAGCCGCCCTGCAGAGCCAGGGGGACTCCTGCCACCTGTCCTACCACCTGTCCTGCCACCTGGCACACCTCCTCCTGATTCCTTCTGTGCACTACTGCTGCTGCTGCTGCTGTTGCCATGTGGCAGCTGCTGACTAGATGCTACTGTCACCTCCCTGCCACCTGGCACCCTGTCTTTCGACTCTTCTTCCTCCTCAAGTGAGTTACTAAGATGAACATGTGGGGCCCCCTGGTTGGCTGATGCTGGTGGGCTGCTGCCAGGTGGCAGCCTCTCAGTGGTTTCCCCTGAGGCTGGTGGGTCATATGCGACTGCGTCTGCCACGGCCAGGCGCATTTCAGGTGGCAAATGCTTGGCTATGCTGCCTAGCCTGATTGTGACAGGCTTCCTGCACATCATTTCACATGTTGTTCATGTTCACGGGCATTTGTTTGATTTAATCTTGATAGGCTTATTGTACAAGGCTACCCCAATTATTGCCAGCAAGTCCTGCTGAGGCTAAGGCCCTACCTCGTGAGGGGGCATCGGCTCTTGTATGTTCACGTTCATGTGCATGTGCATGTACATGTACATGTGCATGTGTATGTTCATGTGCTTGTTCATTTTCATCCCATCCAGTCGTCCCCTTCTTTGTTTCTGTCCATGACCATGTACACACCAACCCCTTTGCTTAGACCTCCCAAGACTGTCATCAAAGAGGTCAAAAACGTATCTTCAGTGCGTGCTCAGACATGCTCAGTGTCACATATGCAAAGCCAAACTCTGCCAGTGAGGTGAGCAACATCTTGTATGCTGACCATGGCCATATATTATATATTTCCTTTTTTGTTAGTAACTTTACAGTTTTTATTATATATCACTTACGACCATACAGGCTGAGAGCTGTCTGGAAGACTGAGGCTTGGGCTCAGAATGACCTGTGACATGCGCCCTGTCCTGAATGTCATGCCAGTGACTGATGCAGATGTAGTGTCGTTGCAGGAAGAGCAACGTGACTCATGAGACAGGTGCAAGCTGACCTTGGAGACTGAGACTTCTGCTTTGCATGAGCCTTGGCATCTCTGAGCCTCTGGATCTCTAAGTGCAGCTTCATGGCCAGCATCGACCGCCCATCTGTTTCATCATTGGCATACCTACATCACACATGGCAAGCAGAAGGAAGTCAGCACTTCAGCGCTTCTGACTAACTCACAGGACAAACATGTGATCATGAATATGAGGATGAACATGACATGAACACGAACGTGAACATGATATGAACATCTTGTGGATTCTGCCTCTTGTCCCAGAGAAGGTGTGTTTGTACACATGTGCAGTCGTGGGAGAGTCTGCCAGGAAACATGCAATGTAGAACCAGCAATGTAGCAGCTGTGTTCTGTGAGGCCTCAAGATGCAAGTCCCCTGTTGTTGTCAAGCACCAGTGAGCCTCATCAATAGCATATATCCAAAACCTACAGCCACAGCTACCACCATGCTATGTTGCAGAGGGACGTGAAAGCAACTTCAGAAAGATGCCTGTGAGCAGCGCTCAAACGAACAACCCAGCATGCATCTTTGCCAGGTGATGTGCAACGCTAAGGAGCACCTGTAAGCATGTTTTGATCAGCAACTGAAGCTGCAAGGGATGCCACTGAGGTACTAGGTGATACCACCACAGTGCTTTCAAGAGATGCATGTGCAGTAAGTGCATTCCTTTGCACTGCATCAGCTAAAAACACATATGAAGCTAAGCATATGTGCTGCAGTGCATGGTTGCCTTTGCAGCAGCTAGATTGCATCAAGGACCTTCTGCATTCATGAGCTCTGCCACTCACACACACATGGTCTAGCTGCAACTCGCAAAGTCTCATATAGGAAGCATGGAAAGCAACGCTGCTGGTCTGCTGTTGGGTTCCTGATTTTTCCTTCTCACATCTTTGTCTTGGTTCATCCTTCTTCTCTCTTTCTACCAAGTCAGTGTGGAGGTGACTTGTCTCGCACATACCTGGCTCATCATGAGCTGGAAAGCACATTTATAATTTTATTGTTGTTATTATTGTTATTATTGTTGTTGTTGTTACTACTACTACTACTACTACTACTACTACTACTACTACTACTACTACTACTACTACTACTACTGTTGCTGTTGTTGTTGTTGTTGTTGTTGTTGTTGTTGTTGTCATCATCATTATGATTATTATCAGTGTGGAA
>JAABUP010006163.1_pt1 | contig 17382 bp, 22 predicted proteins | sample 5559201 | NCBI WGS metagenome assembly JAABUP01 (sample SAMN10711887, study PRJNA513373) | rock metagenome | isolation source: Antarctica rocks | place: Antarctica
GCAAGGGGAAGGGAAGGTGAGGGAGACCCCATGCAGTTCAGTTTCGATTTGTGCACATTAGACAGTTCACCATTGTGTTGAACAGTCCCAGCAGAAGCAGACATGACACAGAATCCAGGCAGGCACCCAGCACAGCAAGTGTGATCGACCTGCAGCTGTGCCGATTGCAGTGAAGTCCCAATGCTCAGCATCATTCAAACAGCTTTAAGAGAGCCAGACATGACACAGACGCAAAGGCAAGCACCCAGCACAGCATGTCTGATTGAGCGGCAGGTCAACCACCACAGGTGTGATCGACCTGCCGCTGTGCCGATTGCTGTGAAGTCCCTATGCTCAGCATCATTCAAACAGTCCTAGGAGAGCCAGACATGACACAGACGCAAAGGCAAGCACCCAGCACAGCAAGTCTGACCGACCTGCAGCGGTGCCGATTGCGGTGAAGTCCCTGTGCTCGGCATCATTGTGGAAGAAGCCGCCCCACTTCCTGCGAGCCTTGGGCACCACCTTGCCTCTAAGCATTTCCCAAAGAGTCCTGCCACAACAAATCCTGTCTTGTGACTTGTTTCACAGCGTTTCAGCAGTTCCCAAACAGTCCTGCCACAGTGAACCGTGTCTTGTGACTTGTTTTGCAGCGTTTCTGCCCGTTGCATGGGCCAAGAGAGGTGCTGTTGCTTCATGGGCAGAGCTCCCATGGAGTTCTGCCGCAGCGAAGCAGCGTCTCACGGCCAACAGAGGATTCTGTTCTCTGTGTTGTTATGTTCTCTCCTCTGAAAATCTTATAGCAATTTTCAATATGCATGCATCTTCCTTTTTCTACCTGTTTTAGCTCAACTTCCGCTGTCTAAAGCAGTTGAAAAAGAAGGTCACTTTCGAGCTGCTGGATTGGCGCAGAAGCGCTAGAGCCTTGTGTGTCGCACTCAATTGAGAGCATGAAGAGTGCAGTGGATCATGAGGGGCTGATTGTGGGTAGACAGCAAACCCATTGAAGCACACCAGTAGGCTGTGAGTGGACTCTCCTACGCATGTGGGCAAGATTGATGCAGGCTGGCTGTACCCAACCACACCTGAATTACCCGATGACCACCTGTCCATTTGTTTTTGACCATCATGTTACCTCTTTTGTTTGTGTATTTATTTGAGCATTTCAGCATGCATGCATGCATGCGTTCACTCACTCACTCACTCACTCACTCATCCATTCATTCACATTTATGCATGTGTTTGATGAAATGTTTCTTTGTTCATCCATGCACGCATTTGTTCTTTCAGCACATGCCTTCCCCTACGTACATTTCTGACCCCTTCATGATGTGTTAGCTTTTTGCAAGCCAGCATCAGTTGCAGCTGAAGAGTGCCCTGAAGTGACTACAGTTTCAATTGCATTTGCAACCTCAAAACTCAGAAAGCTCGTGAGTGCATGCCAGGGAGTGAGCTGGGGCAGAAACTGGACTCACTGTGACCCCATGCCACCCAAGCCACCCCCGACAATACCCCCACCATGCACGAAGGGGCCCTCCTTGCCTGCTATGAGCCCAGCTGCAATAGAGAACACCACTCCTACCAGCTTGGCTACCAGAGTCTTTACCTGTAGCAGCACCGCCAAATGCTGAGTCATGCTGAGTCAGAGGAGTGGAATAGGCAGGCTTCCAAGGGAGTGCACAGCAGGTACATGTGGTAAGGCAGGTAATTCCAGAGTGTGTATTCCAATGTGTATTTTTGGAAATATGCAGGCAACAAGATGAATATTTTGATTGGCACTTCAGCATCAGAAGGAACGCTTTTCCTGTCAGAACTGCAAGCTAGTGTTGGGGTAATGAATAGTAAATAATTAAAACGTATATTTAGCCAGCAGGCATCAGGTACGTGCGACACAAGTCAGTTCCCTCCAGGCAGGCTTGTTCAGAGCATCACGGGTGTAGCGCTTTAACTTTAACTTGTGAATGTCAGACAAAACAACATTGTTCCAGACAGTCCTAGGTCTGCCAAGACAGTTTTGGCCTGACTGTCCATGCATGAGTACTTTGGGCAATCTGCTGTCAGACACCCTGCAGGTATGACCAAACCACCTAAGCCTCTTGCTTCTAAACAGAGAAAGTTTCACACCGTCTTCAGGACGACAGGGTTTGTAATGTGATCTAACAATGAGATGCCACAAGTCCGCCTTAAACAACGCATGTGAAAACAGACAGCTGATTAAGATGCTTGTCAAGTAAGGACCAGGTTTCACCACCATACAACAACACTGTCATGACAATGGTCTGAAGGAATTGAAGCTTGGTGGACAAATACAAGGCTTTCTTTGACCAGACTTTTGCTTGATGGAGCCTGGCAAAGGCACTACTTGCATCAGCAACTTTATGAGCAATCTCTGTGTCCAGCATGGGGTCATCTTCATTAGGGGGGAATTGCTGGAGGATATTTCGCAATTCAAGTACCCAGGAAGCACATTCACCTCTGATGGCATGCTGGCTGCCTAGGTATTTGAATTGGGAAACAACCTCCAGCACTTCCCCCCTAATGGTGATGACAGCATGCGGTGATTGCTCAGCAGCGTCCTTGCCTACTACCAGCACTTTTGTCGTTTTAGTGCTTACCCCACTGCACAAATGTGGCGTCCATGAGTATCACTGCTGCTCGCAAACTTTCAACATCATCACACACTAGAGAGATGTCATCAGCGTACAACAGGCTCAACATGAGCTCTTGTGTATCTGGGTTCCTGCTATGCGTGAGCTGGCCATCACTCTTGTATGCTATCTTGATCCCAAGTTTGCGCAGCTGTGGAAGCAGTTGCGTCACAATGGTGTCCAAGACGATGTTGAGCAAGTCTGGTTGTATGACTGGGGTATGACTGGGGTATGACTGGGGTATGACTAGCTAAGGTGACTTTTACTTCTGAACGACCACATGACCCACTTGCTGTGAGGCAATCTGCATGCACTTCTAGGTGCAATCATGGCAAGCAGGGAATCTAGGGCTTACAACCCTAGGGTCTAGTCTGACCCATACACGGAGATGATTACCGTGAGGAGGCCCTTGATATGTATGCCATTCAGGTAGGTCTTGATTTCAGGAATACCGCTGCCAGCTGCCAGGGGCTCAACGAAGGCCACAAGAGAGCCAGCTACTATGGCGTACCCAATGCTGATGCTCACAAATGTTGCAAAAGGGGCCCAAAAGCCGCCTGCAACATCAGCAAAGGTGCTGCTGACTGCCTCACCAACTGAGCTGTCATGAAGAGAGTGCAACAAGGGCAACAGATTGATGCAGCGCCATGTCAGGAGAGCTGCACAGCCATGATGATAGAGGTGCAAGCTTGTTGTGCATGAAGCAATCAGCGTCACAGTCCAACGTTTTGCATGAGACAATCAGTGTAGCAGTTCAACATTGTTGCTGACTTAATGCAGGGTCTTGTGACTTGGTGGCATTTGGCATAAATCGTAGTGGACTGCATGCAACACTGCAAGCTATCCGAAGGCCAGGAGTACACAGCAGTCTGCCTTTACAGAGCAACGTAAGCTCTGTCTAAGGCTGTGACTACCATTGGTGCACAAAGTGAAAGACAAGCCACACATACCTTGCTCATCATGAGCTGGGACGAGCTTGTTAGTATGATTATAATTGTTATTGTTATTGTTATCACGGTTATCATCACTATTATGGTTACTAGTGAAAGCCAGGCTGCAGCAGCTCACCATGTGATCGGAGCATATTTGCTGTGCTCTGATACTTAGCATCGTTCAGAAGATTGATGCCCCAATCTACAGCAAAGCCTATGCAGCCCATGGACAAGCCAATCAGGCATGATATGGCCCACTTCCAGAACTCGGCTAACGCATAGTCTGAGTCAGTTCTGTGGACCTGAAACTCTCGCTCCAGGTCATTGTCCTACATGAACAGCAGGGTTCGTGTTGCAGAGCCCCAGTGGGACAGGTCGAAGACAGTAGAAGTTTCAATCAAATTACAGGTGTATCAGCCATACATTGCACCTGCAGTGAGTCATAGATGGTTGTGAACAGCATGAACTTCTGCCTGCTATGCAGTTGCATTGCTTGACTATGCATTTACAATCATCAGCAAACTTTATTCATCATTGTCTTGTCAGCGCTACTGCAGCGTGATGCAGGTACACAGATGTGCTACCTGAGGATCAAAGTTTTGAGACTCAAAACCTGCCATGCGCTGAAGTCTGAACAGTGTCTCCCTGCTCTCCTGCATGGCCCAAGAGAGAGTCGGTTCTTTGTATGCAAGATCAGTGAAAATCTGTATGTTGTTCAAAATAACAGCTACCAAACCAAAGCTATCAGAAGCATCGAAGCCTGAAATAGACCTCTGCGGTTTCAGGCGCGCCATGTACGATTGATGGCACAGACACTAACCCACGACCAGAAGTTCCAAGCCTCTCTACAGAGAACTTGTCCCCGATAGAAGGGTCTGAGAGCGACACTTGGAGGTGCGAGCTGCAAGCAGCAGGTCATGTGATGTTGCAACAATTGAAAGCTTGAAAATGTTCCTGGCTTGAGCACTTGACCGGTTGCACAGGCGACGCGGTTGCAGCTACCAGCTCAGATCGAACCACATGCACCGTCCAAGTCAAGCCAGCACTATGAATGCACAGCGGCGAAAATGAAGGCAGCTTGGCAGATGTTCTGCCGCTTGCACGACCAAAGCAAGCGGCCAGTGAAAGCAACGTATCAGCAAAGCTACCTCAAAGCTCCTCGCGGTAAGCCGTTTGGGGATTTTGCATCACGCGGCATTCTGCCAGGACTACGCTCAGCCTGCGTGACCACCATTCACGCTCTCGTGCACGAGCAAATGCGCGATCGTGCCATCCCATCTGCATGCGCCTGTGCAAGGTCGTAGCTACAGGAAAGGCGTTAGTCATACTCTACGCAGGTCCCGTACGCTCTCCGTGGCAGACGTGAAGCTTGACTGCAATTTGTATACACTGTGCTGGGTCAGGGAGGTCAATGCAGGAATGAAAAGCCTTTCACTGACTTCCGAGCCGCTGAGCGACTGAACAGCTAGCATTCACTAAGGTTGTGACACCATGTATTAGCCCTGTGCAAGTATAATATAAGTATAATATACATATTATGTACGCTATCTTAATGACATGTCAAGGGCCTTCTGTAGCTGCGCAGAGGTAACAAGAGGCTAATTTCCTGCACTGTTACACCTAAAGCTTCTGCAGCAGCAACAGCATTTTGCTCAGACATAAACAATTCGCTGCGAGCGGCACGATGGCTCAAGCGCAGCAGGCCTCAGCTGCAACATGTCACACAACGCAGACTTTAGGAGGCCACACCCTCTGTAAACTCTACAGGCTTGGCACAGCAACAGTGTTGCGCTGACATTGTCATTCAACAGGATCGTAGGTGTATACCTGTTCCATTTGCGTCTTGCCACATCCAATAATTATTATAAGTAAGAGGCTAAATTAAACACAGGAACAAGAATGCATTGCCTCTTTGGCATGTATCACAGCATTTGTTGTGTATGTCACTGATTGTCAAGGTGTAAGTCACTGACCACCAAAATTGAACTGCCGCCATTACTGACACTCCAACTTCTGAGTGCATGGGCTCAGACTTGACACATCATTAGCACATGTCGCCTCCAGTCCAGCACCCAAAAAAGATTGGGGCTTGACAGCGGCAACTTGTTCAGATATCAATTCTCAGCAATCCAAAATCATCATTGCCCTGCAAATGCCAGCATGTTACATGACATCAGAAGTGGCAGCGCTTGCCTATGATACAAGCACTACAGGTACTTGCAAAGGAGGTGAGTGACCTTTCAGCAACTCCATGAGTACACTAAGAAACTGCAAGGGGCTCAGGACCTATTTTTTTGCATCCTGCTGCGCCTGCTTGTGAAAGCGGCACAACAGTTCAACTAAGATCAAGTTTTGGACATCATCGCCCCCTTCACAGAATGTATCAAGCCATGCTCCATGAATTGCTGCATGCACAATGCTCCACAGACCAATGGGCTGTAATGCGCCTTGTAAATCATGAGAATCTTTGATTGAACAAATACAGTACTGACAAAAGAAACCGACTTGCACATAATTCCACATGTAGGTGCAGCACTGAGAAGTATTTTAGTCAAACAATCTGAGTGTATGCTATTTCACTAATATCATAGTGCTGATCAACAATCAGAACAAAATCAGGACACATTGTAACACACACTTGATCGAATCGCAAGCTGACAACAAAACAACACACACATCAGAGGGTCAGGTTTCTAAACCTGTGCACTCTAAGTAGCAGCTTGCTGCTTAGTTAAAGTCATCAAAGTCGTCCCTCTTCCCTCTGCTCGAAATGCTTCGTGCAATACTCAGGACAGCTGACAAGGCAAACTGCAAAAACAAAACAATAGAATGAATTTGGGATCCTTGAGACAGCCCAACAACAAGCACCTGGGAATACAGCAGTAGGCCCAACTTACCAGGCCAAACACAATGGTCAAGAAGGAGCCGCCTCCTATCAGCTGCAGACACCAGGAACATCATAAGCACAGTGCGTCAAGGCATAGCAGCAGCAACATGTCATCTAAAGGTGATGCCTGAAAAACTCTTGAAAACTCTTGAAACTTACTGGAACACCAAATGATGGCATGATCTGGATTCCTCCACCATACCCATAGCCTGGTCCATATCCGCCATACACTGGGGGTGGGGAGTAGCTGTGGTAGTTGTAATTTCTGATGGTAGGTCCAGACTGGCTGCAGCCAATTACAAAGGCTTGTCAGACACACATCAGAGCCTGTCTCGAGCCCTTGACAAGGCCGTGCAGCAGAGAGCAGGGCATGAAAAGGAACAGCTCATGCATGTTGAGCCTCAATATGTGGGTAAAGAACAGCTATTCAACCACCACGCACACAGCACTTGAGTAGTACTATGCGCATAGCACTTGAGTAGCCTTTCTTTACCCACACAGGTTGGGGGCCAATACGCATGACTTGTTTCTCCTTATGAGGCTACAGGTCTAAACCAGGCACTTACCCTCCTCCTCCACTTGGAGCACGTGGGGCAGGTGCTGGCCTTGCAGATCTGAAAGAGGAACCTCCAACACGTCCACCAGACCTGGCTGCCAAAGCGGCGTCTGGTGACCCAGCGCTGAGCAAGAGCGCAGCTGCTACAGCTGCTGCGAGTGGCAGGGCAAAAGGCTTCAGTGCAGACTCTGCCTGCTCCCGATGCGGCCGTTGAACGTTGTACACAGCAAGTCGCCGCAAGACCAAGCTACGCCGTGGCAAAACACATGAAGACTGTTGAAAAGGAGCAACACCGGTAGGACACCGTGACTGAACAGAGGTGAGCATATCTGTGTTGATGACACTTGGAGCTCGCGTGGGTTGAAACAATCACACGGTTGTCGGCAAGCCCGTCTCTGTAGGCAGCTCAAGAAACACGTAGGAATGAAGCTGATGAACAAATGCGAAGAAGCAACGTCAGCAGAGGTTGGTGTCTCCTGAAAGGCATATCACTTGTGGCTTACGATTCCTGGGCCATTTCTATACTTGTAGTGAATAAATCAGCAATTCTTTCTACATCAGCGCAATGGTCGTGACACACCTGGTGCCACACCACGCATGCGACCCTGCTAAATGCCATGCACGTGTGTCTGATGCTGCTGGATATCAGAGACCTGCAACTGTCCCTAAAGGCGTGCCCGCATCTTTGGTAGTGATCCGACATGTTTGATCAGTTGACCAAACTCGGCAAACAGATCGGGGGAGACCTAAACAAAGCATTGCATAACCCCCTAAGTGCAGATGCATGGAGCATCGGCAGCAAGACTGTCGTACAGAAAGCGGACGGGTCCAACATTCTCACTCCTGCATCGCTAGTGGCAGAACATGACGAGGAGAAAGAAGCAGTCTTGCAAGGACTTGAAGCCAAGTACTACCAGCAGGACTTTGAGCCCTTGCTCCATGAGCTGCAGCGCCTTCCTTTGGACTTCAGTACTCAAGCATTGGAGGACACAGCTGAGGCTCGGACTGGGGTTTTAGAGGTGCACAAAAGCTAGCCATGTGTTGTAGATTAATGCCATGTTGACAACGCCAAATCATAGCATCTGATAATGCATGAAAATATGAGTTCGACTGCAGGTAGTCAGTGAGTTGTTGTCCAGACATGTGCTGCTCAACTATGACAAGTTTGTGGAAGGTATCACAGAGATAGGTTTGGTTGAGGACGATCTACAGGTACAAGCAGTCATGTCAGACTCACACACAGAAGTACACATTTGCGTTGTGCTGCGCCTCTTGACTGCCAAGCTGTGCATCATCAAGCTTCTCTACAACCACAGGCAGCATACGCTGGAACAAAAGCAGCACGTGAACTGCTTGCTCTGGTGAAGACTGACGTACAAATCAACATCAAGGTCGCCAAACAGACCAAGCGCAAGCATGCCTATGTGAGGCTGCTGGAGGTGCTGCTGAAGCTGCAACAGACTTGCAGCCTGCATACAGCTCTCAAGTAAGCTTATGCATTCAAAATTGACCTGCAGAGCATATTGCTCTGAGCTCATAAAGTCCTCACACTGTCAAGTCTAAGCATATGCACTCTGCACAGGAATTTCCAGCCCCAAATGCAAGAGGTGCAACAATGTTTATACAGAGATTTGCATGCAGGACAGCACAAGAGAATGGAGATTTTGCTGAGGCATTTTGGCTGTGCTCCCAGTGCAGTGACTCCATGAATAGCTTGCGTCAGCTGCGTGTCTCTACCCAGCTGACCCAGACCATCCAGGATCTGCATGATGAGACAACCATGCGTCTGCATAATGCCCTGCAGGTGTCGTGTACTGACTTCAAGCCTGAGCCATACAGCAAGGTAATGAGAGGCAGTCATGGTCATTCGTATGCATTGCCTCCTCAGCATGGTTGTCTCTTGTCACTTTCTATCACTCTGACGGCTGCAGTCTGTTGTGCAACACACCATTGCTTATTCTGCTTCTTCTGTGCTCTTGGTATTGCATAACGTTGCATGAAGTTGCTATCTCATGTCAAGACTGCTTGATCCACATATTTGTTTTGTCAGGTACTGCAAGGGTTCATGTTCTTGGGCCATGTAGAGGAGTTGGGAGGGCAGGTTGCTTCTGCTTTTACCAATGCAGTCAACACAACTGTGGTCCAGGTGACAATCCCATCTCCTGTTTCCACTCTTGGCACTGAGCGTCTCAGTGACAGTGCTGTATTGCACACAAGTGACATTGTGGCTTGTCATGGAATCCTACATGCCAAGCTCAGCTTTGCAGTTGTGATATCCAGCTCAGGTTCAATAGCCCTTGGCCTTGTTGCAATGCGATAATTGTCATGCCAATCACAGTGCAATGCAGTATGTTGCTTTTTTGCAATGTGCATGTGTGCATGGTGTCAAAGAAGTCACAGCAGAACGGGATCCTCTCAGCCAATAGGCCTTGCATTTGTACAGGTGGTACAGGGCATGTTGATGACGCGCCCAGGCTTTGAGGAGAGGGTCAAAGGTACAAGCAACATGCAGGAAATGCTGAAGTGGCTGCCCAGTGACCTCTTCAGGACATGCCTGGCCAGGGTAAGAGTGCTAAACAGCGTCAGCCAGTGTCATCCCTGACTAGCTTGACAAGTATACTGACAAAGACAATATTGATTGAGCTTTTGACTGATGTTGAACAAATCTACGACAAAACAAAGTCTTTGTGCACAGATGCCTCTGTTTCACGTTGACCGGCACAATGTCTGGAGTTTGTGGATTTTCTTGACCTACCAGTTTGTTTATGATGTCAAGTCTACAGGCAGGGTGTATGGCCTCAGTGGGGTTGTCTTGAATTTGCAGTATGGCGCCTTCTTCAGTAGGATCTGTTACACTCTGCAGGCGTGCTTTGCACCCACTCGCAACAACATTCTACTTTGCTGAAGTATGGGCACCAACAACTGGGCATCAGGCTGAGTTGCTGAGGCTCTGCCATAAGCTGTGAGACCTGTTGGCTAGCCAAAGCCTGCGACCCATCTTTCTCTTCTTCTCCTTTGCAGGTGTTCATGGTGGTGTTTGACATCATGGCCAGCCACTTCAGCATGATGCGCTGGCATGAGGCTGGTCTGGCACAACACAAGGCAGACCTTGCTGCCGTGCAAGCTGTCAAGTTAGCCTGCAAGCAGCGCCTCCTGCATGAAAGCTCACAGCAGTCCAATAACGCCGGACAAAGCAAAGTCCAACAGCAGGTCCCAAATACTATCCTGGGTCAGACAGGCCAGGCTTCAGACGCACATCAGCGAGGCATGCCTCCTGGTGACTCCAGCATTGTGCAGCCAGCTGTGAGTCAGGCAGCGGTGAGTCAACCCACAGCACAGCAGGTGGGCAGATCAAAACAGACTGGAAGCTCGCATGGCCTGAGTGCTCTCACACAGCCTGCCTCGCCAGCTACAGCCCACAGCCCAACAGCATTTGATGGGTCACAAGCCTTTGACAGCCCAAGGTCTGTGCACAGCAAGGCAGGTGACAGTCCACGGGCTGCTGTCAAGACTCCACAGCTGGTTGACAACCTCAGGGCTGCATTCAAGCCAGGGCAGTCTGCTACAGACAGCCCAAGGCTCAGTGCCCAGCTGATGCAAGAAGGTCTTCTTGATAGCTTGACACTGCCCAGCACCCCAACCCAGGCCATAAGCACTCCAGCACAGACCTCATCCAGTCAGCATGCAAGTCCTGATGCAGCGCCTACATCTTCTGACAAAGCTCAGGCCTCGCAACAGCACCTGGCCGAGCCAGCCAGTAGCTCTAGCCCCCTGCATCAGCCTGCAGTTGCTCAACCAAGAATGTCCGTCAGGTTTGACAGCCAGACAGCAGTGTCTCCACAGGAGGGCCCCCCTGGCTCTCACCAGCATCGCCCCTCCCATCATTCCCACCATCTCGGGGCCCATACTACAGGGGAGAGGGTCCAGTCTGGGCAGCAAGCAGGCGCAAGAGGTGACCAGCAGCAGCGATGGAGGGCAGAACTTGAGGTAAGTCACAGCAGTTTCTGCATTCAATATGTCTGAATGTGTTGCAAAATGTTGCAGTCCTATGCGGTGAGGGCTCAGGCTGTAGACCCTGAATATGTCATGGTGTAGTCACATGTCTGTCAATGAGCTCGCAGAGTTCTGCAGATATGCAAGTCTGGTCATGCCAAAGCTATGCACTGCAACAGTGCTTGCATTGAGTGTTCAGCTTGCTTGCCAAAGCCTTGTCAAGGAGTCTAAACACTGCAAGTGATGTAGACACCGCTGAAAACACAGCAGCTGGTTGCTGGCATCAAGTAGGACCCTCTGGCACTGCCTTCCCCTTTGTCTTCCCTTTATTTGCCCCTTTCCTCTTGCCTTCCCCTTCCTTTGGCACATACCCCTGTGTCTTGACTGCTAGTCTTGCCACTGTGCAGGGGCTAGAGGGCCAGGAACGAGAAGAGGTAGAATGGGGAGAAGTGTTACACGTTGTATACAGTGGTCTTGTTGCCACTAGGCGGCTGCTGTGGGATGAGTCAGAGCGCAAGATCATTGCCCTGCTCTCTTCCTCCTCAGCCTTTGAAGGCGACCATTTCCTTCAGGTGAGGGCCTCAAGCCACAGACCTGCATTTACACAAAGCATCTGCATGCATCCCAACAACAAGCTGCTGGTGGCATAAATGCTGTAGTAACTCCATTGTGTTGCAATGTTTACTCTGGACAGTTGGACCAGTGCTTGCACAGGATGCCAGTTGCCTGCACTCTTTTCTTGCTCACAGACATCATGACAAGACTGCTGTGAAGATCAAAGCAGCCTGATGTACCCTTATGCCAAATGATAGCACAAGACCCTGTAGCTTTGCCTGTTCAAAAGCTGCAACCTTGATGCAGTAACTGTCAGACCGTGATGGGTACTTTCTGTGCTGCATTGAGCCGTGTGGTGGCATGGTGTGGTGCCCCAACCATGGTACACTGCATGGCCAAATCTTGCAATCTTCCTCTTCCTCCTCTTCCTCTTCTTTTACTTCTTTTATTTCTTCTTCATGTGCAGGTGTTAGAGTGGGCCCAGCGCATCCTGGCAGCAGGCGAGGCGTTCAGTGGGGTGGAGTGCAGCAGCCTGAGGAGCATGCTCACTGCCCAGAGCAGCAACTTCTTCAACGCGTACCACAGCAGCAACCTGGAGGCGCTGCACAGCATGCTGGAAAAGGAACTCTGGCGCCGCCTGCCCAGCTTTGGAGAAGGTATTATAATGATAATGATAATGATAATGATAATGATGATGATAATGATAATGATAATGATATGGATGGTAATAACAATAACTATAACAATAACAATAACAGTAACAATAACAATGACAATAACAGTAACAATAACAACAACAATAACAACAATAATCGTAATAATAATAACAATAATAATCAGGCTTTGGAGAAGGTTTCGCCCAGTTTTGGAGAAGGTATGACTAGATCATCAGTTGAAGTGATCAACTGCCAGCCCGGTGTATCTAGTCAGTCCCTCCTGCCTCTCATTTAGTATGTTGTGCCAAAACAGGAGCCACTCAGTCCGTGCCACTCAGTCTGCATATTCCAGACTATACATATTGACAGAATGAATGATGGATGGAATGAAAGATCGAATGAGTGCTGGAATGAATGAATGGACAAACGAGCGTTCAGGTACTTGACAACCTCAGTCTCTTGCCATGCACTCCGCTGACTTGACACATGCTGTTGCAGTGATGCCCAGTCTGCAGCACGCGCTGCGCAACCCCAGCCAGACAGGCAGCCTTACTTCCCCCCCGGGGCCTGTTCAGGAAGGGGCAAAGCCCTTTGAGATCATAGCAGCAGGAGGCAATCCTTGGAGGCAGCGGCGCCGCCGCTCCCCCAAAAGGGACCGGCCTGCATCTGCACAGGGCCCCTTCAGACTTGGGTGGGTGCCTGCTTTACCCCCCTGCGTAGACCCATGCTTCTGTGCTTGATGAAACAACAAGCTGATGCATATGGAGCTGGAGGTCTTGGTTTGCAGGTTGCCCATTTGTTTGGGATATTGACATTGTTGAGGCAGACAAAGCTTTGCTGACTTAATCTTTGTGGCATAGACATGCCTGACACTCATCCCCAGGTATGTTTGTAATCACTAATTTCCTTTGTACAACGAGTGTTACTTCAAATGTGAAGTTTTCCAGCTCATCCCAGAGAGCTTCTGATCGACACACCTGGCAGATCTTGGCATGCCTTTGCAGCACTGGCGTCATGCAGAGCACCTGCATACATTCACCAAGACAAGATGCTCATTGGGCAAGCCCATTTGTCAGAAAAGCCATGTATACTTTCCACACCAACAAACACATCACTTGAATTCGCTGGCAGCAGTGTCTTGAAAGAGGCCATGGCCAGCAGCTGTCTTGCCATGTTTAGTCACCAACAGTGGCTATGGCTATGTATCATACATATTGATTATGATCTGAAGCCAACACACTACAGTTTATGCAGGTTTGCTGGCCTGGGCAGCCCGGTATAACACTTGGCTTCTCATTAAATTGACGCCGAAAGGCATAGTCTTTTCTTTTCTTTTCTTTCAGATTTGCTGGCAGCAGTGTGTTGGAGGAGGACAGGGCCAGCAGGCGGTTGGAGGTGGATGACCAAGGGCTGCCTCGCCAGGCCTCTACTGATATCTGGTCAACCACCTCCTCCCGAGCCCCTTCTCGTGCCGCCTCCACCACGCCTTCACGCGCTGTGTCAAGGTCGGTTGTCATGCAATGGGCTTTGCATGTGCCTGTTCGGTCATGGTGTTCTATGACGTAGCAGGGTTCTGTTTTTTGCACATGCTGGATAATGACCAGTTTCACATGTTGCAGCAAATGCTACATGTGTGGCATTAGTTTTGTCTTGCCAGACTAGCACCCATGTCAGAGTCAAATGCCCAAACATGTGTGAAGCATTCTGATGGACAGACTGTGACAGACTCTTGCTTGTTATTCTCTTGAGAGCCAGAGAGAACCCAGCGCAGCAGACACTGAATGCAGCAGACAATCATACTGCAGACACTGAATGTAGCAGACACTGAATGTAGCAGACAATACTACCGCAGAGTACTGCACTATGACAAAGTCTTGTTGCAGGCGGGCCAGTCACGACACAGATGTGGCTGCCAGCCCTGCTCTGCTATCCGAGAGTGAGGCCTCAGAGCTGTTTGGAGACTACATAGACGAGGACAGCCAAACAGTGCAGCGTGTGAGACCTCCCTCCTGCACCCATGTCCTGTGCAGCCTCATCACTGACTCAATACATTCATCACAGACTCAATGCACTCATCACTGACCCAATGCACTTATCACTGATTCTATGCACTCAGCACTGACTCAATGCACTCATCACTGACCCCATGCATTCATCACTGATTCAGTGCCCTCATCACTGACTCAATGCTCTCATCACTGACTCAAAGCACTCATCACTGACTCAATGCACTCATCACTGACCCAATGCACTCATCACTGACTCCATGCACTCATCACTGAGTCAGCAATGACCATAAGTCGGCATGCATGCGCACATACTGGCGAGATTACTGAGCACTCAGCGGCCATGCATTGTTGTATTCATCATTGTAAATGATCCATCTGGCAATGATTGCTCTATCATCAGGCAGGTGTCCTGACAATTGCAAGCCTTCAGTCAATGTGCTACGTTTTCGCCCTGGGGAGACAGCTGACAGCATGACCTCTGTATGAACAGGCTTCGCTTCTGATGAGCTTGTCAATATTGCAGTACGCATGATCAATCTGACAGAGCTGTCTGTCTCCCAGGATGCAGAAGGTGATGCAGGCGGGGGTCAAGCGTCAAACCTCACCAACTCCTCACACAAGCTCATGCGCTGGCTAAGGGACTATGGAGAGCTCATGAGGTATCGCATCACACGTGTCTGATGTGTGCGTGCATGTGTGTGTGTGTGTGTGTGTGTGTGTGAATGTAAGTGTGTTTCTGTCTTCCCCTCATTGATATGTCTGTAGCATCCCAGAGGTTCTATGGCAGCAACCACATGATGCAAATGCATGTCAGCAACATACATCTCAGCAACAAGCAGGCTCCAGTCATAAGTCCAAACAGCGTGTGACAATCGACCAAAGACAGACTTACAGCATGCAAGCAAGCCTGATTATGGGTTTATGGTTCTAAACCCTAAACCCTGAATGCAGGATCTTGAGGCCAGCACCATTTGCCTACCACGGCATGTGCGACCTGTTTGAGATGTTCATGCTCATCACCTTCAACACCTTCAGTGAAGTCAGCATTGCAGATCTGCTAGACGAGCAGGTACTGCTGCCTTGTCTAGTGCATGCTCTGTGTACAGACGCAACATGCACAGCAGTTAGGGTTGGTCAACTGCTTGCCAGTTCTGCCTTGTTTGCAGCTGACAGGATCGGAATTGAGACAAGAGTTGCGCCATGTACACTAGCAGTTCCTTGAATGCGCATTCTTGTTGTCATCATCACTAGTGAAGGTTGCAAACTCATGTCTACAGTACACAGCTGCCATTCCATGAAGGGTTGCACTCTTCCAGTGATGAGCTGCGGGCCTTGTCCTCTTCTTCTTCCTCCTCTTCTTCTTCCCCTTCTTTTCCTTCATCTTCATCTTCTTCTTCTGCTGCTTGGAGATGCTGGACATTCCATCAACCCCCTGCTGCCTTGCATCCCACCTGACTTGGCTTGGCCTGGCTGGTGTCAGGGTGTCTCTCTCTGCAGGGCTATGGAGGTGATGCAGTGGCCAACAGGCTGCGTAAGACACTGGTACGCATAGTCAATCAGAGCCTGACACAGTACAAAGCTGGCATCATTGCCACCAGGCCGCCACACCCACCAGGAAGTCAGCAGGGTATACTTTGCTGCTCTTCTTCACTACATCAGTCAACACGTTCATTGAATCCACCATTCAATCAATCAATAAATGTTTCAATCAATCCGTGCGTGTCTTCCTCGAGGGTCAGGTACCTACCCTGGTAAGTAACTTTGCTGTAATCTTGTTCAGCTGCAGTGAAACCCCACAACCTAAGTTGTCTCCCATGACGCCTTGCAGTCAGCTATGGCTGTTCTTTGCTGTCCTCTTCTTCTTCACGTTCAAGTCTGCTCGTCTTCTTTGCCATCGCTTCCTTTTTGTTCAGCTGCAGTGGACACCAGCCCATCAAGCACACACTTGTCCACTAATTCCTGTGATGTGTTGTGCTTGTCTGCACATCACCCAGTTGTCATTTCAAAAGTTCATTCTATGTATCGATTTCCCACAGTACTGGCATTGACCACCAAAGCTGCTGTCCCCATCATCTTCTGCAACCAACCACAACAAAACTCTGTGTCAGCCCACATACAATAAAGATACAGCATATACAAAGTGTGCATACTGTGCATGCAGCGTACATGAAGTGCATTGCAGACAAGGTGCACAAGCTTTTGCACATCAGCACCTTGTATAGGCAGCGCTCCAAGTCACATGCACAATGGGCTGAATGTGCCTCGTTGCATACCGTGCAAAACAAGTGCTGTGCTCCTGGACAGATTTGGCCAGCTTCGTGTAAACTGTCAAGGGGTTGCTTGTTTGCCTGCGCAACACAGCACCTCAAATTTCAGGCCGCTAGGCTACACCTGAACCATGCTTTTCTTTGCTAACGACTCACATATGTACATGGCCAGTGTTGCCAGATGACAAAGTTGATGATGACAACACATGCCATGTGACATGCAGCATGAACCCTAAAGCCTAAACCCTAAGCTGCAGTGCAGGCTCATCAAGCAGCCTCAGCTCGGTGCGTGGCTTGATGGCTGCCAGCTTCTCCTCCCCCCAGGCCCCCAGCCTGGGGGCTGACCCCTCCAAACCCTCCTCTGCTGTGGTCATGCCTGGTCAAGCCACAGCTGTGTCCAACTCAGGCAAGACCATTGACCTGTCAGCCATACATCTGGCTCATGATATGACCACAAATCACCTTCAGCCAGAAGTAATCGCCTTTCCGGTCTTTAGATGGCGCAAGGATCAAGGAATCCAGTCCTTCTGTCATACTTTGTTTGCTTGCTGATGCTAGCATGACTGGATGGATGGATGAATACATGAATGAATGGTTGGATGAATTGTTGCTTGCTTGCTTGAGTGCTGGCGAACATGTGGGCCCTGCTGATGCTAGGATGATTGGACACATGAGTGAATGGATAAATGAGTGCTTGCTTGAGTGCAGGTAACATGTGGGGCCTGCTGATGGATGAATGAATGGATGAACCAATGTTTGTTTGAGTGCAGGCAACATGTGGGGCCTGCTAGAAAGGACAGTGGCAGTGGAGTGCTTGGCCACTGTGGCCGGCGAGCTGAAGAAGAGCAAGGCAGATCTGCAGGGCCTGCTGCCAGCCAGCGAGTACTCCTCCCTGGAGAC
>JAABUP010006164.1_pt1 | contig 17376 bp, 12 predicted proteins | sample 5559201 | NCBI WGS metagenome assembly JAABUP01 (sample SAMN10711887, study PRJNA513373) | rock metagenome | isolation source: Antarctica rocks | place: Antarctica
ACGGAGGGACGGCTATAGAGTTAGGCTATAGAAACTCTACGCTAGGAGATAAGTACTATCGCTAGTAAGCTATCGCTTTATAAATTTTAACTACCTTCCGTTATAAGCGATCTTAGGAGCGTAGACGCCGTTAGGAAGATAGCGGCTATAATAAAAGAGGTTACGCTACGGTAGCTCGAGCTTATTAAAGTTATTAATAATAATAGCTTCCTTATAAAAGATATTAATATCTAGTCGATATTACCGGCCGGCGACTATACTATAATTTTAGCCCTACTTTACTATAAATTCCGCCCTAATAGGGCTAATAATCTCTAGATAGTCCTTAGTCTCTATCTATTTTAGGGTAGAGTAAGGCGCCGGGTAATCGATACGTTTTATTAATTCGGCTTAATAATATCGTATATAACGCTATAACGGCGTATAGCTAGCCTTACCGGGGAGGTAGCTCGGAAAGCCTAGGTAGTAGGCTAATTATATAACGGGATCGTTACCTATAGTAACTTTAATTTTATAGAAGAGAAAAGGGGGGAGCGAACCGGTAATAGCCGGACTATAAGATCGATAATACTATCGCTAATATTTTAAGGCCGTAGATCTAACTATAGCCTACTAATATAAGGTATATAGCGTCTAGCTTTATACCCTCTATCGGCTATAGAGGTTATAAAGAAATTAGAGCTCGGCGATATTAATAATAAGGTACGTTTTAATTTATATCCGGCGGTCGAGTTAATATATTCTATATTACTAACGTATATTAATTTACTATTAGATCTACCTCTATTATTTTAAGTCGGTAATTTAGGCCCTTTACTCTAAAGGTTACGCCGATTATAACTTCTCTTAATTAATATCTATACTTATTCTAAAACGGCTCGAACCCGCTAGAACTAATAATATCCTAATAAAGCTAATCTTTAAGGACGAGAGTATAACGTTAGATAATATTTAGATTCTCGAGGATATCTTCCTACGGTAATTCTAGTTAAAGGAGGATAATCCGGTATATCGAGATAATATTCGACTTATATAGAGACCTTAAAACTTAGTCGCGAATCTAATTAATTAAAGAACTCCGACGCGATATATTATAAGAACTATTTAATTAATTTAACTTCTTACTACTATCGCTTAGGTTTTAGTACCTACGTTTTAATCTCCTATAGATTATTTACGATATCTATTTTAATAAGACTAGGCCGGTAGACTCCTCTATACTATAATATACTTATAAGGCCTAAACTAAACTAAAAGGGCTACGGGGTATTCGGTTTAATACCTGAAACACCCCTATAATAATATATATAAGTCTTATAATTATCTCCCCCTCTAGGGCTACGCTCCGGAGCCGGGAGGTGAAAAATAACGTATATTAAGGAGTACGACCCCGAGTAACTAACTATTTTAGGGTCTAAGACCTAATTTAGGGCCCCTAAGGGGTATTACTAAATATTACAGGAGGCTAATATAGGTATCTACCCTATAAACGGTGTTTAGGGACCCTCTACGGGGTGTAACCGAAGGTTTAGGGACCTACTACGGGGTATAACCGAAGGATTTCGGGGGGCTAACATAGGTATCTACCCTATAAACGGTGTTCAGGAACTAACTATAGAGTATAACCGATTATTTTACGTATATTACGCGTTTTAAGTATATTGCTCCGGGTACCCCTCGGGGTACCTAAGGCGGCTAAAAGCCCCTATTATACGCGAAAAAACGCGATTTTCGTAGCTAAAACTATAAATTTTATAGCTAAACTACTATTCGAACACCCCGTATTACGCCCGCTCTAGAGGGATTAAGACTCGGAGGGTAAACCGAATACTATTATAAGGCCTAAACTAAACTAAAAGGGCTACGGGGTATTCGGTTCAATACCTAAAACACCCCTATAATAATATATCTAAGTCTTATAATACTACGGATCGATAGGGACGATCTCGCGTTATCTAGCTAAATAACTTCTAGGCTCTCGAGGACCTTATTATTTAGAGTTATTAATTAAGGGTTATCGGGATCTAGATTAGGCTATTATAGTAGGAAAAGCTAAATATATAACGAATCGGATTACCTATTCTATAGCTCTCTACCTAACTTCCCGGGAAATCGGGTAGCTAGATTAAGAAGCTTAAGGTAATATCTAGAGAACTACGCGATTCGTAGCCTATAATAACGAGAGATAGAATACCTCTATTATATAACTAGTAGTTTAAAAACTATTAAAATTTCTACGCCTACGTCGGATTATATCTTACCCTTCGATACGCTATTAAGTATATAGATATTAGATTTCTCTATTACGTACTCCGTTATATTACCCTTATCTTTTAAGCTCGCGTTACGACTACCCTAAAGTACGCGTAGGTACTACTATATATCTTATATACCGTCGACTTACTAGTATTATCTAAATAGCTCTAGGAAGCGATCCTAATAAACGGCCTTATAAACTTATAAGGAGCGGGAGATTCCTACTTTAAGACTAACCGCCTTTTAGAATTACTAAATAATAACTTTAAAGTATTTTAATAGGAGCGCTCCTATTTCTCGAAAAATAGCGACTAACTACTTAAAAACTAGTTACTTAAGAGCCTATTTCTAGTTACTTTAAAGGGAGTTGTTAAAACTTTATTCGGGAAACCTAACTCTCTAAGGTACCCGGCTAAATCGGCTATAGAGGATATATAGAGTATAATATTAGACCTCGCTTATAAGTCGCTTAGTATATTAGTAAATTCGGAGAAGCGTATTTTAGTACTATTAGCCGAATTAGTAGCGATTAGGTACGCTAAGTAGAACTACTTATATCGAAATTATTAAGCGCTTTTAGCTAGCGATAAGCGGGATTAGCTAGAACATAAAAATCGAACTTTAGAATTTTATAAGTCTTTAAGTACTAGGCCTATATAGGGTATAGAATACGTTACTAGGGCTACTTTTAGCGTAGATTTCGAATCTAAAGTCTATCTTAAATTACGTAGTCTAACGGTAAAGTTACGAGCGTTTTCTCGTAAGGTTTCGCGTTCCCGTAGCTCCCGAACCTTAACCTTATAAAATTATAGCGCTAAGACCTACTAAACGCGCTAAGCCGGCTAATTAGTAGCTAAATACGCTAAATATAACTCGCTTAGCTAATCGTAGGTCCCGATTTTGTAGATATAGATAGACCTACGATCGTTTTTCTCTTAACTCTACTTTTAATCTCTATATAGTCGGGCTTAAAGGGCTTAGTAGAAATATTCTAAAATATAATAAATAGTACCTCCCTAGATAGACTCTAATAGAAGATACGGAAGTCGAGATAGATAGTATAGACTAATCTATACCTACTATACCGGCCGGCGCGCCCCTTAATAGCCTAATACTCTCTACGGCTCTTTTCGATTTAATAGGTAATACCGGTCCGTAGGTAAAGCCGCGCGGCGCGGCTTTATAACCTAATTAATAGAATTAGCTTAGATACTTTCTCTTCTCTCTTAACCGAGATAGTAGTAGTATTCGTAATATATTCGGCTCTATCTCTATTAATAGCTAGCGAGTATCTACCGATTTCTTTCCTACCCTTCTCCTTAGACTTAGTACCCTTATCGGGGCCGGACTAGGGCTAGAGTCTAGCGTCGACTAAGTACCGGGTATTACTACGGATAACTAAATACTATATATTACGGTAGATAACTAAACGCCGTATATTACCGCCGATATATACCGTTTAGTCGATCGACCCTTAAATACCGAGGCCGTTATATAAGGGGCCGGGGACTCTAGGTTAGCCCTCGCCTAACTCGAATCCCCTAGTTTTATTCCCTTCCGCCTCTTACTAACGTATATCGGCTTATACCCGCGCTTTATAGTCTATTTACTCTATCTCTTATTAAAATCGACCCTCTCTAGATTAAGAACTAGCGCCGGTATTCGCTTACGCTTAATATTATTATATTGTTACTATACTCTAAATATCTTACTCCGGTCTAATAATATCGTCTAGCCTTATCGTATAATTTCTAATAGATTAGGGTACCGAAGCGCTAAATTACTCTATAAAATACTAATCTAATACCGTCTAGAATTCTTATCGATAATACGTTCGGCCTAGGTAGCTAGGGACTCGAGTATATTATTTAGTATTATTAGACTTAAGAAGAACTCTAAATATAACTCTAGGAATCCCTCTTAAGCCTTATCCTCCCTCTATTCCCGAAGCTTTAACGCGTACTAATAGTACTTATACGAATCGCGTTTAGCTACTCGATTAATTATCTTATACGCCGATATTAATACTTAGAACTTAGAATTATAGATATAGTAGTATAGGAAGAGCTTTATATAGTCTAACTCTATATATACCTTATCGTCGAAGAAGGCTAACCTAATATTACGTTAATAGCTATTTAAAGGAACGTTAATAAAGTTCTAAATACTCTTAAGTATATCGCGCCGTCTATCGGTATCTTTATAATTTACGCTTTAACTAACCGCCTCGATACTAGGTTCTAGTATCGAAATATTTAATTAGTCCTCCTCGCCTACGGCGATACCGCTCCTAAGACCCTTATACTACGGCGGATATAAGAGGACGAATAAGACTTAGCCTATTCTATACTATAGACCGCGCTCTAGACGCTAGTATATCTTCGCTATTAATTTCGGTACTAGCTACTAAAAGACGCGTTTAATATCCGGGTTATCGATCCCTAATCTATAACTATTAGACGCTACTAATATTCTTAGATCTATATATTAATCGCTTAATACTCTAAACCGCTCGCCGGTTCTCTCTTTATCTTTCGTAGCTATATTTAAAAAGAAAGATATAACCTACGTCGCGGTAATAGGCGAGTATCCTAGCTATTTTATCTACCCTTTAATTAATTTATATACCTTTTTTATTAAGCGAATAGACTCTATAAAGATTATTATCTTCGGAATACTAAACGCGCTAGTAGCCTATTTAAGAAGAATATACTAGAGGTCGAGTATACCGTTTATTAGGTACCGTAGACTACTATATTAAAGATATATCTCTAAATTAACCTAATACCGTTTTTATAGCTACTATAGTCTTATCGTTAAAGCTATAATAATCCTTAAATACGGCTAGCGTCTTAGGATCTAATATCCCCGATACCTCTAGAAAGGGGATATTATCTAGTAACCGGGAACGAAGTACGCTAAGGTTATAATACTCTAGCCTAAAGTTACGCTACTTAAATACTAAATAAAGCTTATTAAGAGTTAAAAGGTATAAATTTTACGAGAAGTTTAGATACCTTATAACGTTATTATTAAACGTCTTTAACGTCGTAGTTTTAGGACTTATAAAGACTAGGGCTATAAGTATATTCCTTTCTTAAACTTTAGATATATAGAGGGCCCTTACTATAAGTAAATATATTCTAATAGATCCGTAATAGGTTAAATAGATTATTTATATCGCTATTTAAGACGAACGGCCTATAGCCCTCGATATTACTTAGTTTCCTATACTACTCTTTCTCTAACGCCTTTAATAGTATAATAATTAATATAGTCTTAATCGGGCTAAATATAAGCGGCGCTACTTAGAAGATAATACTCTTCCTAAAACCGGTCTTAATAATTAAGATTAAGTCTATCTAATCCTCTAGGAGGACGCGGATCGCGCTTACTTACTTATTCTTTAAAACGAAACTAAATCGGCTTTAGATCGTTTCTAGAACGAATTCCGATATAATATACTTAACTAGCTCTCCTATCCCGCCTTTCTACGGTTTAAACCTATTAGCCTAGAACGCTTTATATCTCTCCGTAAAAACGATATATTTAAAGAATCGCTATATATACGTACCGTAATTACCGGGGAAATACGACTCGGTATATTATAATAGCCGTCTAAAGCGCCGACTAAAAGAATCTTAAGTAAGGATATCTCCTAACGTATATTATCGACCCTAAAATTTCGAGGTAAAATCGTATTAGCGCCCTTAGGGCGGTTAACTATAAGGTTCCTATCTTATAACGTAATTATAGATTAGATCGATAAATAGAGAATATATAAAAGTTCTAGCTCTAATACTAAAGTATCGTAAATATATATAGAGCGTTAATAGTCGCGTCTTAAAGAGTAAAATTAATATTTTTTAGCGTTAAGTTAAAAATTTATATAGGCGCGTACTAAAATAACGATTATCTAGTAAAAATATAGAGTTATACGCTTAGACGTACTATAAGCTAGATACGGAGTTATCCTCGGAAAAGCTAACTAGAATAGGTTTAGCGGCGGGCGCTAAATTTAGCGGGCTTAGTATATACGTCTGAGGTACTAAGGTAACTAGAAAGCTACTTATAACTTAGTACGTCTAGTTATAGTATCTAACATTTACGCCTCAAGGGTGGCTCTTAAGGAGTAGGTATCGACTTCTATAAGTGTCGAGTATTTCCTTCGTTTCTATCGGTCCTACTCTAGTAAAGCACTCCTAATTCTTGTTAAGAACGTGGCTAGCTCTTTCTCTTCTTACTATTCGCTTAGCGTCTCTATGTTAAATAATCTCGAAAGCATTGAAAGTCTCGAATAGCGGAAAGCTTTCCAATCCACAGGTAATAAGTGTCCTTCTCTTGATCTGTGAAATATCTTCAGAAAGCCTCGAAATTGGGTCGTGGCCAATACAGCGGCATCCAGTATCGTTAGAGGCTGGTAGTGATATCAACTTTTGGGTGGGAGCCAGCCTACTGGACTCCGTTTGTGAAAACTGAACGCAAACCTGGATGGGAAATAATCATTGACATAGTAGTACATGAGATGCAGTATATGTGAGTATCGTCTTGTTATCAAGAACCAAAGAGTCGGTCTTTTATTGCTTATACTAGGTTCCTTACGAGCATACCGCTACACTCCTTGATTGCTCCTATTCTAGTATCGAATTGCGTCTCCCTGTATCCGAAAGCACGATGCTCGGACATATACTTAGGTACGTAGATCAAGATATTGAGGACTTGACCATACTAGATGGTATAGCAGAATTAGCATGTACGATAGGGCTAATTTTGAACATAAGGCAAAGAGCTGACAGATTTCATACCTGACATGATCCCACACTCGGTCGTTGCATATGCAAATAGACGCTGTCAGTGGGAGATTTGGACCAAAATGACTGCATTTCATCCTCAACGTGGAACTGCGCAGCACGAAGAAGCGCCGCGTAGAATGTCAAGAACACGTCGTTGCGTTTTATCAGCTGGGCACCAGGTACACTTTCAAAGATGATGGGCGGCGTAGATACGGTGATGGATATGTTGCTAGGCGGCACTATAAGTAATGATGAATTGTCAGCGGCATCGTTCCACGACTCGGCCAAGGAGTCTGTGTATTCGGCCACTGCGGTAGCATTGCTTCTGGAAGTCTCGGCTAGAGAATGTCAGCTCTGCTTTGCAGTAATAGAGCACTGGTTTCCCAGCTGGGATGTCGACTTGAAGGCCTACCGTGAACAGGTAAACTCGAACCCTCTCCATTCCCCAGGCCCGGTAGACTCAAAATTGAACTGACTGCAAGTCTCATTCGACCTACGAGTTTGTCGTCCCAATAAAGGTCTATAGTCATGGCGTGAAATCGCACAATTTCGACCATGTCAGCTGCCGCAATGTAGATGCCCCAGAGCAAGAATCGGACTTCTGTCCATGTATATGTTGTAACTTGGACTTGTCGATATCCAGGGGCACTATATGTCCGAGGGGCAAGCTCTTCATTGAAGTCTTGAATGGCGATAAGACCCATGAAATGCAGAATATTCAGGAGCGTTGGCTGAACAGGAAGGAGGGTTGGATCGAGCTTTCTACTGATACTGAAGCGTTTGTCCGGTAGGTCAAGGCCCAGAGAGATATTTGAGGGTAGGGGAGAAGGTATTGCAGAGGCTGAGGCAAGTGCCCCAAAAATTAGGAAGAGAAATGACCCTGACTTCATCGTGTGGTATCTCTTGAGAGTCCTCTCAGCATCAAAGGTAAAGCTCCATCATATCTACTTGAGGCAAGCGCGTTTACAATGCAAGCCACATCTCCAATTCCTCTTCCAAGTTTCCTGCGATTTCAGAATCTTCCATAGCAGCGCTCCACAACTGCGGTATTAGCAATTTCGGTATTCCGGCCATTGGTAATTCTGCTTCTAACGCAGGCTCTGATATGGCAGGCTTTGATGATGGGCGGATACCCACTGGAGCGATATCCGACTCCCCGCCACCACTTCCGCTGCTGCATTACTATTATTAGGCACTTAACTTTATTTGAGGGACTTGCCATCCTACCTAAAGTTTATCCCTATAGAAATCAGACGGTCAACTGAAGTGACTTTGGTTCAGGCGCAATTGTTAAGCTGACACAAATGCGAGGATCGTCCTAGAACTATGCCAATTCTCGCATTACTGAATGTGATGAGAATGGCTTCTTGAGCTCTTGTGAAGTCTGTCAATGCTTCAATTAAATACGCAAAGAGACTCCCTCCTCCTTGTGGACGCTCCCCTCAAATGAAATGCTAGACTTCCTCTTTGGGCCGCTATTTACTTGTCTTGCCAGCGGACGAGTTCTACACCAACAACATCTCTTCGTTGCTGATTCGGGAATTCCCTGGGGAGTGACACATCTCTAGAGTATGTAGATCGGTAAATTGATCATATCATCCCAATTAGGGTGTGCTACACACGGGATTGTGCAAGCATTTTAAGGGCATTCAAGGGCGAAACGGGCTATGTTTCTTGACCTGTAAGAACGTCAATCGAAGACCCTGATGAGACTACGCTGTGCGTCATTCTTACCAACTCAGGCCTCTGGACCTAAGTGAACCTCAGGAGATCTCATGCGGCTGTATGGTCCGGGTGCAGGATAGTCGTAAGGTTTGTCTGCCGAGCCAGCCGAAATCTGGGGGACTGAGGCCAAGGGGGAAGGATCTCTTGGCAGCAGGGCTGAGCTGGAAATGATTAAACGAGCCAATTGTTGATGAAGTCCTACACTTATTTCGTAACTCACGAAAAACACCAACATCACCAACACCTCCGCGAGCAACGGATGTCTCATCTGCCGTATAATAGTCCCTTCTACTTTTTGGCGGGCGATAGATTTCTTCGTGAAGACAGGCTCAGCCTCGGACATGAACCTTTTTTTAACGCACCAAGATGGCAGACGCGCCCGTCAGTACATCACGTACCTGCGTAACCTCATTATTTTGATCCTTCTCGGTTCTGATGTAAGAACCAACTCAAAGTGCTCTGCAGGTATCCTGTACATTCGCTAGCAAAGTGTTGGAATTGCTCGCTGGATGACTGAGGACGATGGACTCAGCCATCGCCGAGAATGAGTCGTGAGAGCAGTCTCAGATATAAAAGAAGCAATGCAGACCACCTTCATGTCACACTGTCATCCACTGTAATCAAAATTCCCATACCCTCTGCACTTTCAATCAATCAAACCTCCCAGCTCCAAGTAGAATGCATTTCACACTCCACGGAATTGTCTTCACAACCCTCGTTCTATCCTCTGCAGCGACCGCCAATCCCATCGATGGGATCCGTGATGCATGGCCCTCCATAGGTCCCTCAAAGCGACATGGGAAAAGCGCCAAGCTCTCCCAGCAAGCCTTGTCATCACTGCTGTTGACGCACTTCCAGTTTAGTTGAGGGCGGTTCTTTCACAGGTGCAGCGATGGACAGCATGTTTGGAGATGTGGCGACTAAGAAGCCCTGGGCTAAGAAAGAGAACTGCAGAGTAGAAATCACTGTTAGCAAGGCCAAGTACAACTGGGGGGTATGTGAACAGCAATGCAAGTCTTCGCGGTCTCTCACTGACAGATGGCGTTCCAGAGATGCTGGATCAAAGTATGGGGAAAGGGTGAGACTGGCGGTGTTGGCAAAGACGGCGGAGGCGGCCGTGTAGTCATGGACGAAGAATGTCCGTCATCGTCTGGCGAGCATGGTAACGGGCGTGGCGACACCGATAAGTGAGTCCAACCCCAAGTTGCCTGGTTATGCAACTCCACTTTCAGTGGCAGGTTTCTGACCTTTTGTCAGGGCCACTGGCGACTGGCTGCTTGTATGGGACCAGACCGCCCACAAGTGCACGGATGGCGGCACTTCAGGCTGGGCCTGTCAGCCCATACTTACTTTCGGCGGCCACAAGTACAAGAATGGCAGCTCCGTCGACCTTGAGATCGATGTTGTAGAGCACGGAGACAACGGCCATACTAACGGCAACGGTCAGACTGGAATGTGCACGATTGGGAGAGAGGGTACTAGTGGCGGCTTCAAGGATGGATACGATGACTATTAGTAAGTACTGTCCTGACTTCCCGTTAAAGATTCGACAAATACGTCCATACTTCAATGCCTGCGACTGATGTGAGGTCTTCCACCTTGGGTCCGCTGTGCCCTGCAAAGAAGATTCTGACCTACCCGAGTAATCGCCTCGGTCCACGCCAGTTTTGCTTTGATGGCGAAGCTGTCGGCGGATCAGGTGAATACAGACAATGGTGCAAAGAAGTCGGTTGAAATGTTGATTTTACATTGGGTTTCTGCGCAGTCATTCGGTTTAGTATTCTGTAGAGCCAAAGTCAAACAATACACTCATTTTGCCAGCCTGAGCTAATGGAAAATTCACTTCAATAGTTTTATAAAGCTTTCAGATAGACTAGTCTCCACAAACTCCCTCGTCCAATGTACATCTCATTCCTCGCATCTCAGAGAAATTCCATTAGACTTACCAAATTGGATACAGCTCTGCTCCTCTATTCCCAGACTGCCGAGAGGGATTGCCTCGAATTGTGGGGAGTCAAATCGGCTAGTTGCCTTTATGAAAGTATCACATAGTTGTATGGGACCGTCAAACGTTTCGAGTGAAGATTGTTGTCAGCGACGCGTGTCAAAGAGCGCAGAGTGGCAGTCGTTCGAGACCAAACTTTGAGTATCGTAGGCAACGGAGACGGCCGCTTGACGCAAATGGCTGGGTCAAAAAGCGTCTCATGGGTACACGAAGTACCATTTTTCATGGCTAGGCTCGGCTCGTATGAGGAAACTCCTCACAGACTCGCAGGTGCATCACGATTGCAATAGTCTGACACAGGTATCGACAGAGTCGGGCCAAAACATACACTTCAGAGCGAGATGGAAGTGTGTGCTCACTGAATTACACATACACCATTATGAAGCCTTTCCCCAACTTACCGTGGATGGACACTAGGGAGCGAACACCCGGGTTCCTTGACTGTGTCAAATCTTCTGTGGCATCACGTTGTTACCCCTCGGGTATCCTTTGTTGCCTCAATTCTCACCCTTACAATTGGCTTCGAAGGAGACCCAAGAGGATCGTACAGGAAAGAATGCTCTTCGAAGGGCGCTGTTAATTCCTGGGTCCGTTGCTGGACAGGAACATGTGGCCAAGTGGCGGCACGTTTGATAGAAGAGGAAGTAGCTTATGGGTTCTTCGTCATTGGCGATTCAAGGATCGCCTTATGACTCTCACATGTAGCCCTACTTTCAGAAAATTAGTTTGTAGATTTGGCAATCATGCGTGAGGCATGACTCCATTGGTATTTGGTTTGAGAAACTCCGTTTCGTTGCAGACAATCGTTCCCATAACGTTCGAACCATAGACAGGTTGGTGAGTAGCAAACCACTGCATTTCCTTTGGTATTCTGTTGTTCGATCTAGAACATCTTGGGGATCAATCACGTCATCTGCCGGCATTTAGAACTAGCTCATGCGCCACCCGCCCCAATCACAGAACCTCATTTCCCACGCAAACTGCTCGTGCGACTGCATTTGAGTTTACGTGACACGAAGGTATTGACATCACACATTCTCGCAGTCGCAGTCTCTCTCAGCTCTAGCGAGCTCATTGAGGTTCTCATAGGCAGGGTGAAGTCCACATGCCAAGGATGGTATATCTGAAATCCGGTGATCAATGAATCACTACAGGACGCTGACTTCCCATTGAAGTGCCACGTTGAATGCCTTCAACTCCTTGATCGGAGAATTTTAGTCACTAGCTCCAGCTGAAAGATATCTCGCACGTGGCATAAGAGTATCTACAGCATGGGTCTCAATGCGCACCAATCAGGCTTTGTTGGAATCTGTTTGACAGCACGGACCAGTCCAAGTGCCTTCAACTCGAATGTCAGCCCCTCAAAAATCAGCCAGTCATGGCAGATGCTGCACTCTTTTTTGGGCTTAGCGATCTGCCAATCAAGGATCTTTGCGGACCAGGCGCGCCACCTCCACAACTCAAAAGTATTAGTTGCGGGGCTCAATTACGTGCGTCTATGTCTATGATTCTCAGATTGGAATTCATAGAAGAGATCATGCATCTTGTTGTTTTTGGCTGCCATTCATTTTCAACCCGCCTGCTGGTATCTTAATCAAGCAGAATGACACAGTGATTCGTTGATCTCCTTGGCTGTGCGTGGTGCAAAACATGGCCACGATTCCGACACCAGCTGAAGCCCAGTACCAAAAGGACCATATCGATGACACCAGAGTTACGAATTTGATCGTGGCAAACGTTGTCTGTCTCGCCCTTGCGTTTGTCTTTGTGGGGCTGCGATTCCTCTCGCGATGGATGAAGCGGATTAAGTGCGAAGCTGATGATTGGCTGATCGTGGCTGGCCTGGTAAGAAACTCTGGAGGCAAGGCAGGCTGTCAATCCACAACTGACTCTGCGCTCCGTAGATATGGACGTGTGGTTTTGTTGTGGCTGCAACCATCTGTATGATGAATGATCGAAGATCGAAGTCTTGGCGCTAAGAAGTTGCTAGGCATCGTGTATGGCGCTGGCAAACATTCCATTCTTTCAGACAGCCCTGAAGAAAGAAAGCGATTTGGTCAGGTAATTGCGACATTTCCTTTGGCTTTGGCGGTGGCACTGACAGGTCCCTAGGGTATCATTGCTGGCGAGGTGATTTACAATCCAGCCATCTTCTGCATCAAGGCTTCGATTCTGTACCTCTACCATCGCATATTCTCCGTAAGCCCAGGGTTTACAAAGACTCTGTGGGCTGTCGGAATATTCGTCCTAAGCTATAGCTTCATCCAGGCCCTTGGATCGACGATTCAATGCTTCCCGCTTCGAGCTGATTGGGTCTTTGTGGAGAACCACTGGTGTATGAACCTTGATATCGCAGGAACAATTCTTGGAACCTGTAATGTCTTGACTGATTTCATCATCCTGGTGCTTCCGATTCATCCTCTGTGGCAATTACAGAGGCCTTTGAAAGAGAAGATAGAGATTATGGCCATGTTCCTCCTGGGTGGCTTCGTTTGCTTTGCCAGCATCTACCGCGCTATCGTTGTACATCAGCTTACCCACTATGACCCTTGTTGGTCCGACGATCCTGTCATTTGGTGGACCATCATTGAATTGAGCACCGCCATCATCAGCGCCTGCCTCCCGACAATGCGTCCTATCCTGAGTCGTTTGGGACTCGTTCGCACGATTCCAGTTCGTTGGATCTCGAAACTCACTTCGATTTCTTCCGGTGGAGAGGAGGCGGAAGTTGAACGTTCCCCAAGCTTTCCGCATCTGGGTCCTGCATTGCAAACCGCTAGCTCAGTTCCCAGCCAATCACCAGCATTTGCGCATCTTGGGGTTCTTGGGCAGCTTGATCTCGAGAAAGGATCTCATCCTATCGTCCCAGGCCAAGAAAAGACATAAGTAAAAGCTTTGAGATAGAGATAGTATGAGGATTGCCATGATGCTTTGAAGTCAGGAGTTCCAACAAGAATGCGCTATCCATGAAGCTCAAGTCTCGGAGCATCCAAGGAATTTGCGAAGATTACAAGTCAAGGACTCGAAGGCGTTGCGGAAAGACACGACTACTGGCGTTTTCCAGGGAGAGGACCTGGAAATGGCATTACTGCCGCTTCTAGCGTTTGTTTGAAACGCGCACATGACTCATCGCCACGTTGTAACCTCACGTCACATTTCCCTACCCAGCTCTGCAAGCCATCTACAACAACTTGCTCGTTCACACCGGCGTCATTAGAATCCGCCATCCACATCTCAAGGAACTCATATACCCACCAAAGATGCCTCGCGCACTAAGCCCAGTCGTAATGGAAGAAGCTACCGACTGGTCTGGCCAGATCATCTCTCGCCAAATGTCGCGATATCTGTTCCCCGGTTGCGTCGTTCGTGTTGTCATCCGAAATCCAGAGGGAAGGGCCGAAGCAATCTATTTCGAAATCACCAAAGTAAAGGATGGCACTTTCTGGGGCATTGCTCAAGAGACCCTCCGATGGGAGGATTGGGTTGGAATACCTGATGGTACACAGATGACGTTCGGACGGGAGCACATTAACGAAATTCCGCTTTCCTGGCAGCCAAAGCGCTTTCAGAAGGCTGTTGGGCCTCTCGCGAGTAGGATGAAAGATGTTGGGTATGCCATTACTGGGTTGAGGGGAGCCGGGCTGTGATTACAAGCGATTTTTGTCTCGTTGAGTGTGTTCCGTGCATTGCATCCAAGAGATCAAGAATATCTCCTAATGCTTGATACTACAGGCTATCTCCTCGTCTCCAGGATGGAAGAAGCCTTTGAATACGAGTTGTCATTCATAGCAACTAAGATCAACTACACATGAAATGCCTCTAGCAAGAAATGCATACCCTCTTGGCTGAGGTTCCGTTCTCCTCTTCTATTTTACGATTCAATTAACCCTTCGTCGAATTCGAGTGTGGTGGAAATGTCAAGTCTGATAGGACGAGCTTTCAATTTCTGCCACAATGTATTCCTCTGAGCACAGAAGAGAACCGAGCCCCGGAGGCAGGCTCTGGTCTCCTCGAAAGACACAATTGAGTATCCGAGGCTGCCCCACTCGGCTAAACCATATTGAATACTAATCATTAATTTGGAGAACCAATCATGAGTATAATAGCATTCATTATACCAGTCCGGCCAGATCGAGAAGGTCGCTTACTGAACGCTGATATGCTAGACTAATATAGGCAGGACCATCTCGTAACAACCCCGACGTCACTATTGGTAAAAGTATAGAAAGCTTTGGCATGTCAAAAGCATCATTCATTTTCTAATTGCTCAAGCCAGAGATATAAAATGATCAGAATCGCCTACCTCTCGACGTTGCTACCCCTTGCGCTAACTCAGTCGTGGCTGAGCCTGCCCGGGAGCAATTACAACCCACAGCAGCCATGGGGATATTCTGCCTCAACAAGCTGGCCGCGATTAGGCTTGGGTCAGCAAATTACACCTCAAGCTCCAGATGCTGAGCTGGAAACTATGCTAGCCGAGATCGACCCCGAAAGGATTAAGGCAATCGTCACGACTCTCGCAAACTTCGGCACGCGACACACTCTTTCAAATCAGACAAACCCAGTCCGTGGAATCGGTGCTGCTCGAGATTGGATCTACCGGCAAATGTCCTCGATTGCAAATAGTTCAAGTGGCAACATGGATGTGGAAATTCAAAGCTACATACAAGGAGTGGTTAAAGGTATATACTTTCCAGTCAAACTTAGCAATGTTGTTGCTAGGATCAATGGGTCATCCGACGCGAATCGAACGTATGTAGTGACTGGTCACTATGACAGTAGAAGAATTGATATTGCGGATTACACTGGAGATGCTCCCGGCGCTGATGATGATGCGACGGGTGTTGCTGGTGAGTTTTTTACTAAGCTGATGTTCATGGCTGACTGGGCAGTCGCCTTGGAAGTGGCTCGAGTTTGCGCCACTCGACATCCCGCTGCAACCATGATCTTTGCTGCCGTGACCGGCGAGGAGCAGGGCTTATATGGGTCCAAATTCTTAGCTGAGACTTTGAAGAACGCTTCGATTAATGTTGAGGGCCACTGGGATAATGACATCGTCGGCACTGGCACATCGCAACCGTTCTCGCCAATCAATAATTATACTGTTCGTTTGTTCGGTGCAAGTGCTGCTTATCCGTTATCGACCTCGAATCATACCGAGGCACTCGACAACCTTGAATTGCTTGGTGAGATTGGTGGACAGAATGACTCGCCAGCGCAGAACCTTGGACGTTTTATCGCCGAAATCGTGGCCGGAGCAGCTCAATACGTCAACATGCAAGTGGCGCTTATCTACCGAGCTGACAGGTTTCTTCGTGGTGGGGACCATGAGTCCTTTCTTGCTGCGGGCTTTCCGGCTGTGCGTTTCACAGAAGCTGTCGAGGACTTTGCGCATCAGCATCAGGACCCGAGGACGCAGAATGGGACCGTGTATAGTGATTTGATCGAATTTGTGGACTTTGAGTATACTGCTCGTGTGGCGAGGGTGAATCTCGCTTCGATGTGGAGTGCTGCAAATGCACCTGGTACGCCTGTAAATGCCTCGATCAGCTCACTCGTGGGATTTCCTGCTGCTACTGAAAGCACACCGCTGCTTGAGTTGAGTAATGAGTCTCGGTTCAGTTGGAACACAGGGAATGATCCACTTGTGCAAGGATATGAATTGATCTGGAGGACTTCGGGGACACAGCAGTGGACTGATTCGTTGTATGTTGGAAATGTTGGAACCGTGACGGTTAATCTACCGAAGGACGACCTGCAGTTTGGGATCAGGGCGGTGGGAAAGGATGGGAGGAAGAGCCCAGCGGTATATCCCTTACCGACCTAATGGTAGTAATGTTGGTGGCAACTATTGTTGAAATAGTGACTCTCAAACCCCCTAGCCACATCACTTAGTATATAACTTATGGCTAGTTGTGAAAGAGAGAAGAGCAATAGAGGCAACCCAATTAGTTGTGTAGTGTCACGTCTCGTAAGTTCTCTCCCTTATCTTCTATACATCATCAACCTGTCTACTACCATCCTAGTATTCTTCATTTTGGATTTAGACCACGGGTACCTTGTCAATACCACGTCAAAGTATTCTAACAAGATCTTCAAAATACCCCACGATTAAGCTTCGCTATCTTCAGGGCATGAATCCGAAGAGTCTGCTGATGAGCAGCCTACCTAGGAGAATGTACACCAAGAGACCGCCACGGAGCTAGTGTGTTCCCCTACAAGCAGAGTGCTTGTAACTATCGTAGGCCTCTTCCTAACTGTTTTCCTTATCATCTTCGACTACCTCATTATTGGAATCGCGGTCCCAAGATTACCCACGACTTCGATTCTCTCGGTGACATCGGTTGCTATGGCTCAGCTTACTTACAAGAACACACTCTCCAAATGAACACTTCCCCTATAACTCAACATCAACGCAAGATAGCTAAAAGTGTCTCATACAGTTGTTTTAAAAACATTGGCGCGAGACGCTATCCTATAGAGTCTAAGGAAGTTTGGTAAACTTCCTTTACGGGCTACTAAGAAATCTAGCTAACTTCCTTACGATTCTATAGTCAAAGGAAGTTAGGTCTGAAACTGGGCCGATCTTAATAATTT
>JAABUP010006165.1_pt1 | contig 17374 bp, 30 predicted proteins | sample 5559201 | NCBI WGS metagenome assembly JAABUP01 (sample SAMN10711887, study PRJNA513373) | rock metagenome | isolation source: Antarctica rocks | place: Antarctica
CCGGTATCCACGGCCATAGGACTCGGAAAGTACCGCATCCCGTCCGATCTGCGAAGTCAAGCTGAGTACCGCCTAGTTAGTACCACGGTGGGGGACCACGTGGGAATCCTTGGTGCTGTGGTTTTTGGTGTCTTCCTCTTGGTGGTGTTTTTCGGTGTGTGTTGGATTGAACTGCTTGTTGAGATAGTGATTCTTGGTGTTGTGTTGGTGGGTGTGAGCTTGATTTGTGGATATGGTGGTGGTACGTGGATGAAGTGGGGTTGTTGGGTGTGGTTGGGTGATCAGGGGAGACTTGCTTGGCTTGAGTTAGGACAGGGGGATTTGCATCGGAGTCTGGTTTGGAAGCCTAGGACCGGGGGATTTGCATCGGAGTCCGGTTTGGAAGCCTAGGACCGGGGGATTTGCGAGGGAGTTTTGGCTTTCGTTCTTCGCCTCGTCGAAACAGATGCAGATGGCGGCGATGAGCGCGAGGTCGACCCCGGGTGCGACGGTGACAAATTACTGCGAAAGTCAGCGCGCATCCTCCATACCGCCCGTCGTCATCCCCATATCGACCATCCTCGTCCCCGCCAATCCAGCTGGACGAGATCGTTTTCGTCCCGCACAAGCCCCACACACACCGCTTCCCGCTCCGTCTTTTCGTCCAGATTCAGCCACAGAACACCGACTTACAGTCTGTTTATCCCCAAAGATCTGCCTCGCATTCCACAATTCCCTCGTGATCTGCGCCACCACCCGTCCACCCCCACCCCCTCCTCCTCCTGATCCTCCACCTCCAGCGAAAGCGATATCCGCGCTCCCTCCCCAAAAGTCACCTCTGAGCTCCAACGTGACATCATGCCCCGTGCTCGCATTTCGGAACGTCGCTTCCGTCTTCGTCCCAACTGCCAGCAATCGGTCCTCCCTTTAACACCATGAGAAAGTGAGAGGGGTGGAGACGTACGGGCAAAACGTTTTCGGATCCGGAAGATCTCGTTCCCCCTTCCGTCCTCCGCGATGAACGTTTTCTGGATGGCGAAGAATTTTGTTGTGGGAGATGAAACATCGGTTGACCATTTGCGTCGGCGATTGACTAGACTTCGCGTGAGCGGAGGATGGAGGGAGTGGATGGGGACAGACGGACCTTTTCGGTCGGACAAGGAGAATGTTTTTTTCCCTGACATCGGACTACGGGGATACCGTTTGTATCTTTCACCGAGAAGTCGTCCTATCACAACCCAATCACGTCAGCAAAGCCATAACGAGGCATACCGAAAGGACAAAGATGGCACGGGGAAGAAGGGCAAGACGGCGTACCCCGCTGAAGGTGAACGCCTTCTCCTTGAGCACGAGCGTTGTGGGGACGTTGACGCAGTAGTGAGGGTGGACGCCGAGGGGCGGGGAAGATCGGGTGGAGTGGTGCTGGTGGATTGGAGCCGAAGAAACCGATGGTGACGATCGTTCACAGGAAGGATGATGGCATGCTTCAGTGAGCTATATGTATGGCGTGCACAGGGGCGGGTGTACGGAGGCGGTCGACGGAGCTCGGGCTTGGCGGATGGAGATGGGGACCGAGTAATCCAAGCGTTTGAATCACTCGGTCCCAGCGTACACTCTCGTCTTCACGAACCATTGCGTCATCGCTCGCTGACACCATGTTCAAAAGCTGAATGAGCCCAACAATATCGTAACTGAGGCACCCGACCCTCTCCCAGACCGCTGACGGTAAATGGTGAGTCCAGCCCCTTTTGGATGCTTGAACAAGGGAATTTGATTTGATGGGTTTGAAGGGTACTGTATATTTCCGCAGCGGTGATCAACTACATCGACGTGCTCAAGAGCGATACCTCGGATCCGCTTGGGACGTGGTCGGATCACGGGAATGTCGAGCACGACGGGAAGAAGATCGAGGGTGAGTCGGCATTCATAGGAAGGAGCTCGAAATTGACGATGGGTAGGCTATGATGCGCATACGCTGAACTTGCCTGACGGGAGGAGGTACTTGGCCTAAGTGTCTGACTCTGATCTTTATGATGAGATGAGTCTGACGGATCGGACAGGTGGTCTACTTCTTTCCGTGAGCACCTTGTTCACCTCGAGTGGTCTGGTTCTAATGCCAAATGACCCCGCCCAGACGCCCCACCCTCAATCTCCCTCATCCAGCTTCAAAACCTCAACTCATCCGTCCCCGGCACGCCCCTCACCCAAGTCGTCACCCCTTACGAGCCCTACGAGCAGGAAGGTGATCCGTCCAACCCACTCTGATGAAAGCCAAGCTGACCTTCCCCAGAGTTCCCACCGGGTAATTTCTCTTTCCTCGGGACGCAGTGCTGCGATCCCGGTGCTGGAGTGTTCAACGCCCCCGTCGTTGAAGCGCCGAGCTCCTGGGTGATCAACGAGACTGTCAATCTCGGTTACTCAGCGAATTGGTACGCCGATGCTAGTGAGTCGGTACGGCGCACTCCCCATAAATTGTTCCACTGAACCCCTCTCCGCTCTTCTTTCATCCCTCCTTTCCTCGCGTCGTCATCTTCGCCGCGTACTTCCTCCTCCGACCTTGTTCTCCCCCTCCTCTCCTTCCTCCTTCCTCCTCCGACCTTGTTCTCCCCCTCCTCTCCTTCCTCCTCCCCCCCCCCCCCTCCTCCCAATCCCCTCCGATTCCGGCACCTCCCCCACCTCCCCTCGCCCTCCCCTCCCCCCGCAGCGTACAACACCCTCATAACGACCGCCTCGATCACGCCGATCTCCTCGACCCACCGTCTGGACCAAATCGCCCAAGAACCCGATCCTCTCCTCCGACTTCTACGTCACCACCTTCGGGGCCGGATCCGGCGGTTTCTTCATGGGTCCAGACGATGATGTTTGGCTCGCGTATACCGCTTTCAACAATGCGACTGGATTCACGGGGGGACCTAATATTAGGACTGTGAGGGCGCAGAAGATGGGATATGATAGTGAAGGGCGGATTAAGGGGACCAAACCGGTCAATGCGACGAGGCCGATCGAGGGGGAGAACTTCTCGGATTACCCCGCCTCGAGCTGACAAAAGCAGAGAGGAAAGAGAGAAGACAAAGAATAGGCAAGAAAGCATGCATGCAAAGTAATCAATTCTCTGGGAAGCATGCAAGGTAAAATCCCATCAAAGCGTACAACAGCGACATGAGGCGTACTGAGATGTGGGAACGCATTACTAGTGCGCCTTGACGAACAACTGCCTATCCTGCTCCAACGCCTCCCCCCTAAGATGTACACTATCTACCTGCACCCCCGTCCTCTTACTGTCCTCCATCATCCTCTCCAGCTCTCCACGTATACGCGCAGCCTTCCCGGGGGCGGTGTGGGGGTGGAAGCGTTCTCGCGGGCCGGTGACTCGCCAGTTTGGGAGGGAGGGGACGTGGAGGGAGTTCAGGATCTTTTGCTCGACTAGTGACTGCGGGGCTCAGCTTCGAGGACTGAAGGGTGACGGGGAAGAGGGGGAGGGGGAAAGAGGGAAGGCGAAAAGTGGGAGAAGGGAAGGGGAAAAGAGGAAGGAGGAGGGGGAAGAGTGAGAGAGGAACAGCGGGCTGAAAGTTTTGCATGAGGACTCACGTAGTCTCCATCAGGGCGATTCAGGTTGAGGGGCGACTTGAGGGTCATTGGAGGGTTTGTGATGGCGCGGAACAGGCGTTTGTGGTTTGGGGATTTGCTGTGTGGCTGTGGGTGGAGGGGAAAGGGGCATGGGCGGGCGCCATATCGGTACGAGATTGGGGCAGAAGGTTGAAACGGTGACGCGTAGGGGCAGGGGCCGCGCGCGAAGAAGCGGAAAATCGAGGTCAGGGGACGAGGGGAAGATGGGTAGGCAGGTTCGGGCGCAAGGGACAGGGGCAGTCAGGCGACGAATGGACTTGTCATCAGCTGGTGCCTCATGTCAAACGTCAACGACACTTGCAATGAACGGATGACACAGAAACACATCCCCCGCCTTGCCCGTCAAATACTCGAACCCGGCATCATCCACATCCCTCAGCGCCTCCCCAAGAACGATCTTGTTGTCATAGCCTCCCTCCGGATGATCGTGCAGCCACTTGCAGACGGCTGGTATGGCTGCTGGGCAGACGAGCGTCGGTCCGCCTCGAGGCTCGACGTCGGTGAACAGGCAGATCACTTGGGTCAACATGGATCGATTCAGCAGGTCCCAGGAAGGTGGGCGAGGGACGTACCGACTAGGGCTTGGTCGGATGAGTCTAGGTGGTGTGTGAACCAGTCTCCGTCTATGTGCCTTGTCCAAAACTCATGAGAAAGGTCTGGCAGTGTGGGATGTACTAACCAGTTGCCCGTATCCCGCGGGTGCTGCTCGTGCGTCTGCCAATACTCGCTCCCACCATTGACGATCAGACTATCCCCCGCCTTGGTAAACATCGTATCATCCACCCTATCCTGCCCACCCACTAGCTCACCTACACCACCTCCACATCAACTCATGCTCCTGAAAGATCGAGAGTCGGGACTCACAAGCAGCGGCATGAGCGAGCGGCATAAACTCCTTGGTAGCCACCTCTCTATGTCTGGGCATGTGCACCGTCTCGTCCACCCACGAATTCTTGTCCTCACGATCCCAGTTCAGCCGGGTCCACATGAGCTGGGTGAAGCGCGTCACGTTCTCGGATGGGATCGCAGAGGGGATCTTTACGTATCCGTGGGTGAGGAAACGTTCGCGCATGGAGGGAGTGAGGACGGAGTATTGGAGCATGGTAAGTTTTATACGATGTGGCCGAGTCGGGAGAAAGTAAAGAATTCGAGAGTGATATGAGAGGCAGACGGACAGATCGCTCGTCAAGAAGAAGAACGAAGGTGGAAGTGAGCAGGCGAACATAAATAGCTGAGCATCTGGTGCGCGGCGGGGGTCGGTTGGGTCGGGCCGGTTTCCGCCGGGAACTCACGGCTCGGCCTCCTCCGGAAGATGGATTGATTGACAAAGAGCCGCCGCTCACGAGCACCTACACACCGCTTTCTCATTCTTCCTCCCTTCCCCAGATACGTCTGGCCAATCCCGTATCCACATCTCCAAAACTCCGACGATTGTCCCTCCTCCTCCTCCTCCTCCCCTTTTCTTCTTTGTAGTATCACTATTCCGCAACATCGCAGCAGGCAGACTCCTCCCGGGCTTCATACACATTGCTGCGTCCTCCAGTGGATCGGGACCCGAGATAAGGGATGGCGCGATCACGATCGCGAGTGCAAGTGGTGACATCCTCGTGGTGGCTTCGTGCTGTGCCAGGTGATGCAGTAGGTGGGTCAGGTAGGTCAAGAGGAGATGTTGAGATGGAGAGAGCAGTGGGAGGAAGTCGGAGCGTAATCTGAGACGCATCGATTTGTGGAGCCGCTAGTGCAGTTGGAAGCCGCCAGTGCTGGGACTCACGATTCTGACGATGTTGTCTGCTTGATGACGGGATAAAGCGATGGAGCGATGAGCGATGATGGAAGGTTTGCCAAGAAGTGCAGCAATAGTGCGGGGGGTAACAGCGGGTCATCTCGAGCGATATCCTTGCACGGTATATCCGGCTGAACATCAAGCGGGAGGTCCAGAAGTGCAATCAGTGGGGCGAGGAGTATTGACTATCCAGTATTCAGTATCAACCTCCGGCCAGGCTTCGATGTGGGTGAACTCACGTTCGACGATCTACGAAATACTCCCTCTGTCGCTCTGCATTCCGACAGAATCACTCGTCTCAGCTCTTCAAGCAATGGCGGGATCGCGCCGCCCGTCTCAACCAACAGATCATCCGCTGATCGTCCCCAATAGCCGCGCTTCGATTTGGTTCGCTCGATAGTACTGTAGATTCCCCACCATGCCGAAGAACTCCCTTGCCCATGAGGACGTGAGCGCAGGACTCGAGCCTCCTCGTACATCACTTCCATGGTGAGGTGAATACCCCGAAGGGAGACCCCGTGAATGTGGTATAGGTCGAGAAGGGTTGGTAAGGGATAGATCTTGTAGTAAGATTTGGGCGAGAGGAAGGGAAGGATGATCGATAGGATCGCTACGGAACAGCAGGATCAGCATGTCGTCCAGCGACTGGGCGTATAATCGTATGGATGGAGGACAGACTTCGGGTGAATCGAGAGGGGTGGATCAAGTACTAGTCTTCATCAGCCTGTGGCGAGGTAGAGGGAGAGAATCATACCAGTCGTTTCAGATTCTTCCGAAAGCTGAAATGACCACCAAGCCAGTCAATGACCCACTTTGACAATATTCGACGGTCTCACCTCCTCGGGATCTGTCTCCACCTTGCAATCGCCACCCTCCAGCTCGGCATACCCCGACCTTTCACACTCCCTTGAGCAGCGAGGACGACCATCGTATAACCCGCCTTCCCCTCCTCTCCTACCCAGGGCTCGGATCGACTTAGGAGGGAGTCCAAGAGCTGGTCATCTGATACCGAAGAAGGTGCAGCTACTAGTGTCGACAGGGAGAAGATGATGATGGTGTCCGGAGGTTGTCGGGTGGTGTATAGGATTCGGGATCTATCGACTGACGAACGCATCTTGAGAAGATGGATCTGACTCGGGTCGACTTTCGCGGTCGAGTGCTTTCGGCCTGCTCTCATTAGTCTTCTAGACCAGGACAAAAAGATGTCAACAGGATTACAGCCGAGATGCGCATAAGGATATACGGTGAAAGATCGTCAACATATCATATCGGGTGACCTTCACGAGAACGGAACCAAATATGACCGGTGGCCGCCCGGTGGAGGTGGTCCGAGGCATGTGATGACCAGACCATCTTTCAATCCCTCAACATCGACGCTGCTTGTCCACGTAAACTTGGGATCCAACTAGAGCTCAACCCCGCTCATTCTCGGCTCGCAACCACTGCAGCAGCTTTCCACATTCGTATCACGTAAAATCGAAAGACCTTCTTCGTTCAGGCTCACATGCGGATCCCATACCAATGTGGTCCCCACTTTCTGTTCCTGCTTATGCTCGTCTTCTTCGGTCGCGATGGTCTCCTTTGAACGATATGTCCGGCCCGCTACTTTCAGACAAGATGTCGAGCTCGGGTATCGAGCGAAACGCAGATGGGTAGGGAACAGCTTGGCTGTTTTGGATATCTGGAATTGGTTGTCATGACACTCAAGTCGGTACATGACAATGCATATGCCCTCAACTGATTGGTTTCAAGATGATGGAGAATTCTGCCTCCTGAGCACGTAGCTGATACTTGTCCAACACGCCAGGACCGCAAGACGCCGTTCCTATACCTCCCACAGCGTGATCGATATTGACCCAGACGTGATCGCCCGCCTTCAGGTCGGTCGTATGTTTCGCGACGTGAAGCTCTTCCGATGTCCAACGACGAGCGGTAAGGGCGAACGTGGACGTCGATAAACCTTTCACATGGAGCCCGTCTCCGTCTGGACCCGTCATCTCTGCCCAGTGAACATCCGGACGGCTACCGTTCTCTTGCGGGTAGACATACGGCGTCTGCATCTCGTCGATAGACATGTCCCAGAGTCCGATCCGTGCGGCCTGGCGAGTATCGGGATAGGCCTCACCGGAACCCAACCCGAACCACTTGACCCGTGCAAGATGCTTGGGAAGACCAAGTCGGATACCGAGCCGAGGGAGAGAGATACCGCTCCAATCGCCCCGAGGTTTCACTTGGACGTCGAGTTTGACCGAACCATCCTTGCTCGCCGTCCATCGATAGGTCGTCATGAACCCCCTGGCTGTAACGGCCGGAGCCACAAAGGTGCGGACGACAAACGAGTCGCCCTCGATAGACACTTGGTCAACCCGATGATGCATCCTGTGCAAGCCGGCCGCCTCCCAGCCCGCCCCATTCTCGAGTCCCGCTCCGGAACCCGGCGCCCGGTCGTTATCCGTCATGGCGCGCCAGACATCAAGTCGAGCTCCGTCCGAGAGTTTGAGTTTGCCGAGAGTGAGGAGCTGGCCGTTTGTGACATTGAACTGAGCGGGACCGAGCGTCACCTTGTGATCTGAGACGTTTGGCGGGATGCTGGCGAACATATCGGGCGACTTGTCCGAGGACAATGCCGGCAGTTGACCCCACGCAACCTCGTGACCGGCCTCCGCCCAAGGAAGGGATTTCGCCAAGCGAGCCGAGATGGACCAGTATCCATTGACAGGGCCAGCTTTCGGCAGAGGAACAGAGACAGACTCATGTGCGGCGACGACAGGCACGTCGAGAGATCCCTCCGCCATGACCTTCCCATTTTCGCTTTCGAGGCGCCACGAGAAGGCCAATGCGGAGAGATCGGCAAAGTCGGACACGTTGCGGATCTTGATGCTCCCATTCCCATCATCTTCGATACGCGCCGGCTCGTTGATCTTTTTGAACTCGATCAGGCCCGGACTCGGCGTGCGATCCGGAAACAAAAGGCCGTCGATGATGAAATTACCATCGTGGACCTCCTCGCCGAAATCCCCTCCGTAAGCATAGTACATTCGTCCATCTTCGGTCTTTTTCGGGAACCCGTGGTCGATCCACTCCCAGACGAAACCACCTTGGAGACGAGGATACTTTTCAAAGAGCTCTCGGTATTCGAGGAAGCCTCCCGGTCCGTTACCCATGGCGTGGGCGTACTCTTGAAGGATGAACGGCATCTCACGGCGTCCCGCATCGAGTTTTGCGTCATCCAAAGGCGGTTCTTTTCGGTGACCGAGGATCTCCAATTCGGCGTGGGGCAAGTACATTCGACTATACATGTCGACATATTGACAGGTGTGATCTCCCTCGTAATGAACCGGGCGCGAGGGATCACGCTGGCGGACCCAATCGGTCATTCGTCCAATGTTGCTTCCCACCCCGGCCTCGTTGCCCATTGACCAAATGATGACGGAAGGGTGATTCTTGTCTCGCTCCACCAATCGCCCAACCCGGTCAACCAGTGCCTCGGCCCAGACCGGATCGTCTGTCGGGTTCTTCTCCCAATCTACAAGCTCAAAGCCGTGCGTCTCAAAGTCACACTCGTCAATGACCCAGAGGCCATACTCGTCGCAAAGCTTCAAGAAGTGCGGATGAGGGGGTTGGTGACAGGTTCGGACGGCGTTGATGTTGTGACGTTTCATCAAAAGTACGTCCTCGAGCATGACACGTTCATCGAGGGCTCGACCAAGGTCGGGATGGAATTCATGCCTGTTGACACCTTTGAACATGATACGACGGCCGTTGACCTTGATGAGACCATCCTGGATGCGAACGGTGCGGAAGCCGATCTGTAGCGGGACACGTTCGCCGGCGACCTTGAGCTCACCAGTGTAGAGTCTCGGCGTCTCGGCCGTCCATGGATCGGCAGAGATGGTGACTTCTGTGCCGGTAGGACAGTCAATCTTGAGCTCCGGGACGACCACCCGACCGACAGGATCGCAATCCACCTTCAACGTCCCTTTGCTCGAAGTGTGGTCGAAGGTGGCGTGTACGAAATGGTCGACGACAGAGTTTTCGGGACGAGAAAGAAGGGTGACGTCCCGGAAGATGCCTGGTAACCACCACTGATCCTGGTCTTCGACATAGCTTCCGGCGGACCATTGGTGCACTCTCACGGCCAGGTTGTTGCCCTTCGGTCGAAGAGCCTTGGTCACGTCAAACTCGACGGGCAACCGACTACCGCTCGAAGTGCCGATCTCGGTTCCGTTCAGCCAGACCTTGCACCATGACTCGACGCCGTCAAACCGAAGGACAGACTGTATCATTAGCCAAAGGTTGTTGGTGGTAGGCTCACCGACCCGTTACCGGATGACCATCCCGTCGGGAGATCAAATCCGTACCGGTAATCACCTGTCGGATTCTCGCTCGGGACGAAGGGAGGGTCGACGGGGAATGGGAATTGGATATTCTGATAGGCCGGTGCGCCGTACCCATTTAGGACCCAATGTGAAGGCACAGGAAGTTGGTCCCATCCGCTATCGTCGTAATCCGCGGTCACGGCGAAATCCTCGGGGACGACCGCGGTCGGAGAGAAATGGAATCTCCAGCGACCGTTGAGTGAAAGCTGATCGCTGTCGGAGTGAACATTCCATGCACGTGGAGGAAGAGATCCACGTCCCGGTCGTGGATCTTCGAATTCTGCGGGGTGATACTTGACGTTCATGGTGGGGGGAGAAGAAGGTGTTGAAGAGAAGATGATGAATAGTGGAGTGGATGACGATTTTGTGGTTCCCTCGCGGCTTCCCGGAGATTAACGGAACTAAATATTTAATCTTTTGTGGCATGCCATGCAATTTTGAGACGCCTTCCGGGAAGACCAGCGCTTCGAGTTCGAATTTGTTGTGAATGAGGTCCTGGTAGATCCACATATGGGGCTAAAGGCTGGGTGGCAGATGGCCTGACACCTTTGCATCGATTATAGCACGTACTGACCACCACACAAGGGCCGGCCAGCGCGGCGATGCTTGGGTTCCGTCCTGGTCACGTGATCTCCAAAAGAAGCACGCCGAGCCGAAGTAGGAGGCGTCAGTCAGCCTGTTCAGTATCCATCAAAGGGGGGTGCGCCCCGGGGGGGGAAATCAAGCACACCCAGAGGAATCACTCGTTGCCCTGTGAACACCACTGAGTCAGCCAGGATGCGAAGCATTCGGACACGGAACCCCACCTTCCAGTTCCAGGCGGTGGGGTTCAGCGCGTAAAGTATTGATGATCCCGCCGATGGAATTGTAAATGGTAAATACCCAGAGGAGAATCATGACAGTCAGCCCCCATCTGATGGACACCCTCATCAGAGCCCGGTCGGTAGCAAACGGGGAGTACTCACTTTGCTCCTTGGACTCCGTTGGCGGATGGTACAGCGAGGACGCCAGTGATCAGTAGCCTATAGCACATGGCCCCATCAGCTGAACTTGCAAGATCGCATAGTCCAAGGTCCGCTCACCACAGACCGAGGAGAGCAACGCCGGTGAGAAAGACGGTACGTCTTGCGAAATACCTTGGACGAAGCTTCATGAGCTCGCTTCAAGGTAGCGCGAAAATGTTCTAGTCTCACCGTCATCGACACCCAGGAGATACAGGTGCCGAGGAAGGCCAGTCCGCGCTGGCCGAGGGTCACCTTGAAAGCGTCGGTGGACCTCAGGCCGGCTGTCACAGCACACCGATATAAGCGTCGATCACACCTGCCCAGAGGCAACGAACATGAACAAGCACTTTGGCTCCAGTTGATAGTTTGTAGCAACCGTTGGGCTTCCCATACCCGCGCCTAGAGCAGAGGCAAGAGCGTTGACAGCATCCAGATGAACGCAAAGGGATCAAACCTGAAAGTGGGCGAAGCGAATAGGCTTTGGAGTCCTGTTCTCTACGACTCTCATCAATCGCGGTCACCAGGTTGAGCTTTTAAGGAATCCGGACGCACGTGCCATATCATACCCCTCCCAAAGGAAAACGGACGACAGATAAACTATGCGGCATAGTAAGCCCCATCGGCCACTCACACGATGACCCAAAGACTACTGATGGCAAAGACCGAAGAGATTGATTTCGGATAGAGCTTGAGAGCCTGTTTGAGCGTTGAGGTTATGTTCGTTCGCCTCTGCCCTCATCGCGTCCGCCCGAATCGCATTCCATTCCTTGAAGGAGGTGAGTACCTTCGAGGTGGGACTATCGCTTCTTTCTCGAGCATCTCGATCGTCCCAACGCCCTTGTCATCTAGCTTGATCTGTGACATCGTCGGCGTGGAACGGGGAGCTGACTGAACGGTCAGGGGAAGAAATTCGAACCGCTCCTCTTCGAGACTCGTCGCATCGACCAATCCCTTGCATGTCTTTCTACAACTCGTCGGGCCTGAGTTCCCGGTGCGCGGTAGGTTACGGGTCACATCCCCACATCTTTAGATGAGGTAGAGACAATCACCCTACCTAGGACTTCCAGGCGCGGAGCCAATTGCAAGCGGAAGATGGACCGTGTACGGAAGACCGGACCGATCTCGCACAGAAAAGCAAGAAGGACCCGGAGCATTGTCCTTGGGGGACCTGAGATGATCAAGACCAGAAGGCGATGTGGGAAATTCTGTAACGTTCTCAAGCTTTCTGACCTTCGACTTTCCGGAATCTCCCCCACCCCTCTCTCCCCTCTAAGGGCACCATGGCTCCCGACTCCCGGAACGTCATCGTGATAGGCGGGGGCATCATCGGTCTCTCCACATCCTACTACACACTCACCTCCCCACATCTTCCGCCAAATTCCACCGTCACACTGATCGAGCGCGCCTCCATAGCGCACGGCGCTTCTTCTCGAGCAGCAGGTATCATCGCCTCAGCCTGGCACTCATCCGAGGTCATCCCACTCGCTGAAATCAGTTGGGATTGCTATGAGGAGCTGAACGAGAAGTATGATGGCGGCAGGGAATGGGATTGGAGGACGACGAGGATCTCGGGTGTGGATGTGGGCCATAAGACAGTGGCGAGGAGCGCGTATCGGAGACTGCCTAGAGAGAAAGGGAGGGTCGATGGGGAGTCGTGGTTGAATGGGGACAAGTACGATATGACGGGTGAGGGGGGGACGGCGACGATGTATGTCTACTTCTGAAGGAGTAGATGGGCAATGCTGACGGATCAGGCATCCTGGGATGTTCTGCGCGTTCCTCCATGCGAGATGTACCGAACTCGGTCTAATCACCCACATCGCCACTCCTACCTCACTCGATCAAGGCACCCGTACCGTCCACATCACATCCGCGAAAGGGGAACTCGCCGTCCCATACGACCGACTTATCTTCTCTGTCGGCCCATGGTCCGCCCCCACAGCTCGCTCCCTCGGTCTCCCAGTCCCGCCGGTCTCCAACCTCCCAGGCCACTCTATCCTCATCCGACCGGCCAGAGATGGGGGCTTCGACCCGTGTGCAGAGACGGAGACGGTCTTCGCGGGGCTGTCGGGGAGGAGAACCGGGACTGAGGCCGCGGACGCGGAACCGTCTACTGGCGGGGTTGAGAGGAATGGCGGGTATACGAGATCCGTCGAGTTTGTCACACGGTACGCTCTTTCCAACTCTGAGCTGGATCGGGCTGAGGTGAGGTGTGGCAGACCGAGTGGGGTAGTCTACCTCGCAGGCGAGAACTCCATTCCCCACAAACGGGACTCCATCCACGAGGAATCGAAAACTGCCAACCACCTCCCCGCCAATCCAGCGCAAGTCATCGGGCTGGTTGACAACGTACTTGTCTCCCGCTTGGTCACGGCCGCGGCTATGACGAGCCCGTTACTCGACTTGAAGCGGGGGGCGAAGCTCGAGAAGGCTCAGCTGTGTTATCGACCGACTACGATGGATGGGAATCCCTTGATTGGGAGGTCGGGCGGGGAGGGAATGTTTCTCGCGGCTGGACATGGGCCTTGGGTGAGTGATGAGATCACATCCATCAATCAAGCTGATCAAGTCTTGATGTAGGGCATCACTCTTGGTCCGGGTGAGCAAGTTCTCGGTCTGGGTGCTCTTTGCTGATGTCTAAAGGTACCGGCAAGGTCACGGCGGATCTGATCCTGGACGTCGAGCCAAGCATCGACCTCTCCCCCTTTTCCCCCACGCGCTTTGGCAAACTCCACGCAGCATCCTAAGCAACTATACATCTCCAACCGCCTCCCACCCCCTTATCCTCCACACCCCCATGCTTAACATCCAACGTCTGCCTCACGTCCGCCCTCAAACAATCCATCATGGAAGGCTGCTTCGGCTTCCATCCAGCAGCATGCAGTCTATCCGCCCGACTCCGAGCATTCGCACTAATCACGTCCTTCGCCGTACCCACTTCCTCCTCCCACGGGACAGACACCGCTCCAGGGGATTTCACCATATCGAATTCGTATAGGTAATCACCGATCTTTTCGGAGATGGTGCGCCAGTTTTCGGACTCGGGTGGGACTTCGACGGAATGGAAGGTCTCCCAGCCGGTCTCGATTTTGGGGTAGGAAGTGGTGGTGAGAGCACCGTGGAGGAGGAAGAGGAAAGCGTCGGTCAAGTCTTGGACGTGGACCTGCGATCGTCAGCGAGGTGAGCTTGTACCGGGGACGACGGGGAGGTTCATGTCAAGGCGATAGATTCAATGAAGGAAGAGGGAAGGGAAGAGGAGAGGAGGATAGGGAGGAATTTGGAAGGCAAGACCGGGGACTCACTGGACCCCATATGCCCAGCCCTTTGCCGATGTATATCGCCTGTTTCCGGTGGACGGCGATATCGATCAGCGCCGGGATCTGCTTGCTGACCTGCTTGACCGGGCCTGTGCCGTTTCCGTACACGAGTCCAGGGGAGAGGTGATACACATCGATGATCTGGCGCTTCGCCGCGTGGGTCGTGCTGCGCCCATCAGCGTCCGACCTGGTTTACCAAGTGGAGCGAAAAGGACTCACAGGAGATCACCCTCCCGATGCATAGCTGTGCTCGGCAGGTTCCCCAGACCCTCATAATCGTAATCCTACCCCACCACCGACTTAGCTCAAGTCACCGGGTACACGACCCGACTCACGCTCCAGATCTTCTCGCCCGCGTACTCCCCCCTGCAATCATCCTCCATAACCCCCGTCCCACCACCATACATGAAGATCGGCTTCTTCCCCCCTCTTTTCCTTTTCACCTGGCCATCCTCCTCGCCATTGCAAGTACCGTGCCCCTCCTCCTCGAGGTGTTTTCTCGCCCGATGCTCAAGCCCCGAGATCAACCCCTTCACCCACGGGACATTACTAGCGCTCGCCTCGTGTATCACAACATCGTACTCCCTCGCAGCCGCGGACACGTCTTTCTCAGTGGTCGCGACTTTGATGTTGACGCCGAGGGGTGTGAAGGGGTGGGGATCGGTGCTGGGCCTGAGGAGGAGGGTGAGGTCGTACGCTGGGTAGGTCTCGAGGAGGGAGGTGAGGATCGTGCCTGTTTCGGATCGTGAGTAGCATGATGACTGTCTGAGGTGGGGAGGATGGGTGGATGAGTGGAGTGGAAGATGGCGGGTCAGGTGGCAGAGAGAGGGACAGCGCGCGCAGGCGGGGTGAGAGGAAGGGTGGACGGAATGGGACGAGGAGGCTTAGAGACGAATGGATGAGATAGTACGCACCGCCGATGTAGCCCGTTGCGCCAGTCAAGAGAATCTGAACCATCTCGCCGGATTCTTCCATCGCTAAAAGATCGGACGACAGCGAAAAGCGATGGACATCTCAAATAAAGTTTCCACAAAGACTTCGGGACACGGATTAGCCCGTCTCCGGCCCGGATCACCGGTTATGGCGATCAGACGACCACCTCATCCCATTATATGATCCACCTCAACCACTCCTCCACCTCTAATCAGGGAAAGAGTCCCATCCACTCTCCCTCAATACGCCTCGATCCCCGCCAGCTGCTTCGCGCGATGCGTCAGAACCGGGGGGACCTTCGGCGTCGCCTGCTCGTCCGGACTGAGCGCGCCGTAGCCCTTGACCCCGACAAATCGGAAAAGGAGCGGGTCGTGGCTCTGTCCTCCAAGTCAAGACCGGATATCAATCTCAGGAAGAGGGGAACTCACGGTCATGGCCAGCTCGTCCATCGCCTCGTTCCGCATCGCCGCGTGCTTCGCATCGATATCTGCGGCAGGCTTGTAACACATGTCTGGTTCCCACACTTGATCAGCATGACCACTTGCTGATTCAGGCCAGGACTTCGACCCACACATAGCCAAGCGTGGAGAATCACTACTCGGCGACTCCCCATAATGCACACACCGACTATCCCAAAGGACCACATCCCCCGGATCGGTACTCGGCTTGACCCACCGACACCCCCTATCATAGAACCACTGCATGTGCTTGACCGTGAAGTGGAACGTATCTCGCCAGTCCCAGCCGCCGGATGGCATCTCGGAGATGTGGGCGTCGAAGAAATCGTTGTAGAGCTTGAAGGAGCCTTGGAGGACTTTCAGGCCGCCGTCGTCAGGACCGTTCGGAAGCTGGACCCGTCAGTGGTGAATACAAGCCACAAAAGGATTATAGGAGAGTGGGACCCACGAGGTTGACGAGACCTTGAATGCAGTGCTTGAATCGCCGATTCGGGGACTGGTCGACGTGCGGCCATGGCTCGGCACGTTCACCCGCTTCTTCCTCCGGGAACGGAAGTGACAAATTCACTGCGTCTGATCACCTGCCATCAACAAAAAAGCGTCAGATACCGTGGGAAGGACCGACCGATGGAGACGAGCAATTCCTCCGTCCCCCAGATCCTCGCGAAAACATCGATCAGACTCTGCTCGCTCCGCATATCCCAAGCCCATTGCTCCTGCCCACAACCATAGCGATTGAATAGCCCGCCCCTATTCTCGTGATCTTCTGAGTCCGAGCTTGAGACTTGAAGGAGGTGACGTACCTGGTGAAGACGGGGAGGGAATCGACGTGCCATGTGGACCTATCGTCCGCTTTGAACCCTAGCCCAAACGATTCGCCCCATTTGTACATCCGGTCGGCGTACTCTGCCGCTTTGTCGGGACTAATGACGCTCTTCACCACGCAGTACTTCACGACATCAGCTGGGTCAAGAAGATGGCACATTCGAGGCATGGGCGAACTGAGACTCACGCCATTCGCGTCCAGTTCCGGGAAAGCATCAGGTACGGTCTGGGCGGCATGACCTCGAAGCCTGAGCCGTCCAACCGAACCACTCGATGGGATCGTGCTCGTCTGCGCCGGAGAGACCTGCGACATGGTGGGCGGCTACGTTTGGAAAAGATTTCTGAGCGAGATTACGAGATGCCTGTAAAGGGTTGCATCTGGAGGCGGGAAAAAATGCGGATAAATAAATGTCCAAATGTGGTATGTCCACCCAAATCCCAATTGCTTGTTCAACTTGATAGCCCATCAGCGCCGCTGCAGTGTTGAAGTATGCTGGCCCCAATACCTCCAGTGACACGTCAGAGACACTCCGTGCTCCGTGTTCCTTAGTCTGTGGCAGCCCCCTGATCCGATCCGTCATCCGTGACAGCATTCGTGACAAACAGAGACTTCTCGACCCCACTGTCAATGACGATGCTCACTGCTTATCCTTGGTTCACCCCTGTTACGACCGGACCAATCACTGCTTTCTGTACTTGATTTAGCGATCCTGGTCCCTACAACAGGGATCATCTTGAGCGCTTCACTACTCCAGGTGATGCGATACAAATTTGACCTGAGATGCATGTAAAATGTCTACGCTCTACTCCTTCTTACAGACCGTTGTCCAATCTGACCACCTCTCCGCCCTCCCATTCACCCAATCATGGAAAGTCTCCCACCTACACGATCCCTCCAGCCCATCCTCACAACCACCCATCACCTGCTGTCTCCCATTGACCACCGCCCGGACGTAATCCCCATCATCATGCCCGTCACCGTCAGAATCGCAGTGGTATCGCTCGAGGGCGATGTGGCCTAGGAAGGGGATGAGGTGGGATGTCCGCCATGCACGATCGGGGACTCGGT